>Ga0209391_10000647_pt1 | contig 16927 bp, 15 predicted proteins | sample PPLLak3March2015_FD_187246 | JGI IMG/M metagenome (GOLD analysis project Ga0209391, IMG submission 187246) | Freshwater sediment microbial communities from Prairie Pothole Lake near Jamestown, North Dakota, USA - PPLs Lake P7 Core (1) Depth... | ecosystem: Environmental > Aquatic > Freshwater >... | reverse complement strand
CAGCGGCAAGCCGTCGAGGCTCGGGCAGCGATTGCCATCCACGATGACGTGCGCGGGCGCAGCGTCGAGCGCCACGAGCGCGCGACGCATCGCCAGGAACGTCGCCTGCAGCACGTTGACGGCGTCGACTTCGGCGGCGTCGGCCCAGCCGAGTCCCCAGGCGAGGCTGCGTGCCCGGATCTCGACGGCGAGTGTCTCGCGCCGCCGGGCGGTGAGCGCCTTGGAATCCGCGAGGCCGGCGACCGGCCGCGCCGGGTCGAGGATCACCGCCGCCGCCACGACGGGTCCGGCGAGCGGACCGCGCCCGGCCTCGTCGACGCCGGCGGTCGCTCCACGGTGACTCCAGTCGAAGGCGGCCTGGCCCGCGGGCCGTCGCGTCATTGCCGCGCCCGCCGTCGGGACAACAGCTCGAGCACCGCGTCGGCCGCCCGCGCGCTGGCGTCCCGTCTCAGCACCTGGTGAATCTCGCCGAAGGCGTCGACCAGCGCGCCACGGTCGGGGCGCTCGAGTTGCTCCAGCATCGCGGGCCCGAGCACTTCCGCGCGCACCTGTTCCTGGAAGTACTCGGGCACCAGCTGCCGGCCTGCCAGCAGGTTCGGAATCGAGAAGAACTCCGTCTTGACCAGCTTCATTTCGCGCAGCAGCCAGCCCGTGAGCGGCGCCATCCGATAAGCGACCACCATTGGCCGCTTGACGAGCGCGGTTTCGAGCGTCGCGGTGCCCGAGGCCAGCAGCACCGCGTCGCTCGCGGCGATCGCGTCCAGGGCGCGCCCGTCCACCAGGTGCACCTGCACTCCGGGCGCGTGGTCGCGCAGCGCCTGCTCGAAGACCAACCGCGCCGCCGCGTTCGCCATTGGTGCGACGAAGCCGAGCTCCGGCCGCTGCTCGGCAAGCCACGCGACCGTCGCGGCGAACGGCGGGCCGAGCCGGCTCACTTCGCCGCCCCGGCTGCCCGGCAGCACCGCGACGACCTCGCCGCCGACCGGCAGCCCGAGCGCGGCACGTGCAGCGACCGGATCCGACTCGAACGGCACGCGATCGGCGAGCGGGTGCCCGACGAAGACCGCGCCCACGTCGTGCGACTGGTAGAACGCCGTCTCGAACGGCAGTACGCACAGCACGAGGTCCACCGCCTCGGCGATCGTACGCACGCGGCCCCGGCGCCAAGCCCAGACCTGTGGGCTCACGTACTGCACCGTGGCGACGCCGCGTTCCCGCAGGTCGCGCGCCATGCGCAGGTTGAACTCCGGCGAATCGATGCCGATGAACGCGTCGGGTCTCGCGGCGGAAAAACGCCGCAGCAGGTCGCGCTTGAAGCGCACCAGGCGCGGCAGGTGCTGCAGGATCTCGGCGAGGCCCATCACCGCGAGCGTGTCGGAGGGATACCACTGCTCGCAGCCCGCATCGGTCATGGCCGGGCCCGCCACGCCGTAGAAGCGTGCGCCGTCGGTACGCGCCGCCAGGGCGCGGATCAACGGGCCGCCGAGGTTGTCGCCGGATGCCTCGCCGGCCACCATTGCGAAAGCTGGGGTTGCCACCACGTCCGGCACGGAAACCGCCGTGCCGGTCAACGCACGATGCTGCGCGTGGACTGCGGCAGGAACTCGACGAGCGGCCCGAGTTCGGGCTGCTCCCGGGCAAGGGCCGCCAGCTGCTGCTCAGCCTCGGCGAGCTTGAGCCCGGAGCGGTACAGCACGCGGAAGGCGTTGCGGATGTTGCGGATCTGTTCGGGCGTGAAGCCGCGGCGCTTGAGCCCTTCGGAGTTGACGCTGTGGGCACCCGCCGGCTGGCCGACGACCATGACGTACGGCGGAACGTCGCGCGTCACCGCTGCATTGTTGGCGATGAAGGCGTGCGCGCCCACCTTGCAGAACTGGTGGATCGCGGACAGGCCGCCCATGATCACCCAGTCGCCCAGGTGCACGTGGCCGCCGAGCGTCGCGTTGTTGGCCAGCACGCAGTGGCTGCCGATGCGGCAGTCGTGCGCGACGTGCGCATAGGCCATGAACAGGTTGTCGCTGCCGATGCTGGTCAGGCCCTGGTCCTGCACCGTGCCGCGGTTCAGCGTCACGCACTCGCGGATCACGTTGCGGTCGCCGATCTCGAGGCGCGTCGGCTCGCCCTTGTACTTCTTGTCCTGTGGTGCCGAGCCCACCGAGGCGAACTGCAAGATCACGTTTTCCGTGCCGATGCGCATCGGCCCCTCGAGCACTGCATGCGGCCCGATGCGCGTGTTCGCGCCGACCTGGACACCCGGGCCTATGACCGCGTATGCGCCGACCTCGACACCCTCGCCGAGCTCGGCGTCCGGCGCGATCAGTGCCGTCGGGTGGATGTTCCCTGCCATGTCGTGCTCCCCTGGGGTCGACGCACCGGGCGCTCAGCCCGGCATCACCATCATGTCCGCGGCGCAGGCTTCTTCGCCCGCCACCTCGGCGACGGTCGAGAACTTCCAGATCGTGCGGATGCGCCGCTCGAGCGTGGCCTTCAGGACCAGCTGGTCGCCGGGCACGATCGGGCGCCGGAAGCGAGCCTTGTCGATGCCGGCAAAGTAGAACTTCACGTTCTCGTCCGGGTAGATGCCGGCGGTGACGAAGGTCAGGATCCCGGCCGCCTGCGCCAGCGCCTCGAGCATGATCACGCCCGGCATGACCGGCCGGCCCGGGAAGTGCCCCACGAAGTACTGCTCGTTGGCGGTGACGTTCTTGATCGCCACGATGCGCTCGCCCGGCACGCACTCGAGCACGCGGTCCACCAGCAGCATCGGATAGCGGTGCGGCAGGCGCCGCATGACCTCGTCGATGCCGAATCCGCCCTGCTCATTCATCCCCTTCGTCTCCCTGAGGCCTGGCTGCGCCTTCGAGCCTGCGCACGCGGCGGGCCAGCTCGTCCAGTTTCTGGAAGCGCGCGGCGTTGCGGCGGAAGTGGCGCGCCTCGTCGGCCGGCAGCGCGCTCGAATACACCCCCGGCTGCCGGATGGAACTGCTTACCATGGTCCGCCCGGTGAGGGCCACGTCGTCGCAGATCTCGAGGTGGCCGACGATGCCGACCATGCCGCCGATCATGCAGCGCCGGCCGATCACCGTGCTGCCGGAAATTCCGGCACAGCCGGCGATCACGGTGTGCTCGCCGATGCGGACGTTGTGGCCGATCTGCACCTGGTTGTCGATCTTGACCCCGTCGCCGATCACGGTGTCTCCGATGGCGCCTCGGTCGATCGTGGTATTGGCGCCGACCTCCACGTCGTCACCGATCTCGGCAGAGCCGATTTGCGGCACCTTGACGTACCTGCCGGCGTCGGGCGCCTGGCCGAACCCGTCCGCGCCGATGACGACGCCGGGGTGCAGCAGGCAACGCTCGCCGATGCCTACGCCCTCGCAGAGGGTGACGCGGGCGACGAGCCGCGTGTCTGCGCCGATGCGGACGCCGGCCAGCACGACCGAGCCGGGCCCGATCGTGACCCGCGGGCCGATCACGGCGCCGGCGGCGACGTAAGCGTGGGGACCGACGTGGACCGACGGATCGAGCTGTGCTCCTGCCTCCACGACGGCCGACGGGTGCCGGCCAGCCGGGGCCGGCGGCTCGGGATGGAGCAACTGGGCGATGCGGGCGTAGGTCGCGTAGGGATTGCGGGTCACCAGCGCGGCGACCCGGCACTCGGCGACGGCGGACGGGTCGAGCACCACGGCGGTCGCGCGCGTGGCGGCGAGGTGCCGTCGGTACTTCGGGTTGGCGAGGAACGCGAGCGCGCCCGGCGTCGCATCCTGCAGGGCCGCGACGCGCTCGACGAGCGCGTCCGGATCGCCCTGCAGTTCGCAGCCGAAGCGGACGGCCAGCTCGGCGAGCCGCAACGGCATCAGGGCGCCCCGCCTTCCGGCCGCCTCAGGGCTTGGCTGGCGCCGGCGCCCTGCGGGCCTGCAGGGCCGACAGCACCTGGTTGGTGATGTCCACCGCCGGGCTGGCGTAGAGGGCGTCGGCCACCACGACGTCGAAGCCCGCGCTCTTCGCGTATGTCTGCACTTCCTGCAGGACGGTACGCTGCAGCTGCCCGAGGGCCTCGTTGCGGCGCACGTTCAGGTCTTCGAGGAACTCGTTCTGCTTGCGGGCGAGTTCCCGCTGGCCGTCGCGCAGCGTCTTCTCGGCGTTGCGGCGCTCCGCCTCGGCCATCACCGCACCGTCCTTCTGCAGTTTGTCCTCGCGGGCCTTGAGGTCCTTCTGCTGCGCCTCGAGGTCCTTGCGGCGGGCCGCAAACTCGTTCTCGAGCGCGCTGGACGCCGCCTGCGCCTGGGGCGCCTCCTGCAGCAGGCGGGTGACGTTTACCACGCCGATCTTGGTCTGCGCCTGGGCCGCGCCGAGCGGCAGCGACACGGCTGCGAGGGTCAGGAGTGCCAGGGTGGTGGTCTTGATGCGCATGGAGCGGGATACCTCAGAAAGCCTGTCCGATTGAAAACTGGAAACCTTCGGTCTCGTCCTCGTACTCGACACCTTCACCGTCCTTGGCATTGAGCGGGACAGCGTAGCTGAACCTGAATACGCCGAGCGGCGCGAGCCACTGCACGGCCAGGCCGGCCGAGTACCTGATCTCGTCAAACCCGAAATTGTACTCTACGGGCGTGACGCCGTCTGTGCCGACGAAATTGGTCTCGTCCGTGGAGAACACGTTGCCGGCGTCGAAGAACACGCTGAAACGTGCGCTGTTGCGGAATTTCTCGGGCATCGGCAACAGCAGCTCGAACTGGCTCACGACGCGCAGGTTGCCGCCGTAGGGATTGCCGAAGGAGTCCTTCGGGCCGAGCCGGCTCTCGTCGAAACCGCGCACGCTTTCGGGGCCGCCCGCGAAGAACCGACGGTAGGGCGGGATCGCGGTCGTGGTGCCGATGCTGTCGCCGTAGGCGACGTCGGCGTTGATCATGAACGTGAACAGCTTCGAGATCGGGATGAACTGCAGGTAGTCGTAGTTGACCGTGTAGAACTCGACGCCGCTGAACGGCAGCGAGTAGCTGAGGTTCACCCGGTGGCGCGACCCGCGGGTCGCGAACAGCCCGCGGTTGCGCGAGTCGAAGGACCAGCCCAGCGACAGCGTGTAGGTGTCGAACTTGGTGCCGTAGTAGACGTACTCGAACGCCGGCACGCCGAAGCGGACGTCCTTGGAGTAGGTGTCGCCGTTGTTGCGCACCCAGTCCGTCTGCTCGAGCGGGCTGCCGTTCGGGTCGGTGAGCAGGTCGGAACGCGACCAGGCCAGGCCGGTCCGCACCGACTGGTACTCGGAGATCGGCCAGCCGTAGTCCACCCCCACCGTGCCGGTGTCGGTCGAGAACTCAGACGATGCGGTCGTGTACTGCGTGGCGCTGCGGTACGTGGCCAGCACCGTGCGCGACACGCCGTCGATCGTGGTGTACGGATCGGTGTGCGACAGGCTGTAGATCTGCGCGTACTGGCCGGCGTTGATCTCGGCCGCCACCCGGTTGCCGGTGCCCATGAAGTTGCTGTGCACGAAGCTGCCGTTGAGCAGCACCGACTGCGACTCGGAGTAGCCGATGCCGCCGCTGAACTGTCCCGGCAGGCCCTCCTTGATCTCGAAGTCCACGTCCACCAGGTCGGCCGAGCCCGGCACCGGCGTGGTCTCGACCTTCACTTCCTCGATGTACGGCAGGCGCTGCAGGCGCAGCTTGGAGCGGTCCACCGCGGCGTTCGACAGGTAGCCGCCCTCCATCTGCCGCATCTCGCGCCGCAGCACGTCGTCGTTAATGCTGGTCGTGCCGCTGAAGTTGATGCGGCGCACGTAGGCACGGTTGCCCGGGTCCACGAGGAAGGTGATCGCGATCTCCTTGGTCTCCTCGTTCAGTTGCGGCACCGGGTCGATCTTGGCGAATGCGTAGCCGTCGAGGCCGAGGCGCAGCGCCATGTACTCGGTGGTCGTGGTGAGCATGCGCTGCGAATAGATGTCGCCGCGCCTCACCTGCACCATCGAACGCAGCTCCTCCTCCGGCACCACGAGGTTGCCCGCGATCTTCACGTCCGAGACGCGGTACACGTCGCCCTCGTTCACGTTCATGGTGATGAACATGTCCTCGCGGTCGGGCGCGATCGCGACCTGCGTGGAATCGACCTCGAAGTTCGCGTAGCCGCGGTCGAGGTAGTACGAGCGCAGCTTCTCGAGGTCGCCGGACAGCTCCTCGCGCGAGTAGCGGTCGTCCTGGCGGTACCAGGACAGCCAGTTGGGCGTCTGCAGCTTGAGCTGCTTGAGCAGCTCGTCGTCGTCGAAGGCCTCGTTGCCGACGATGTTGACCTGGCGGATCTTCGAGCGCTTGCCTTCGACGATGTCGATCGCGATGCGCACGCGGTTGTCGGGCAGTTCCTCGACCCGCGTGTCGACGATCACGCCGTACTTGCCGCGCGAGTAGTACTGGTCGGTCAGGAAGCGCTCGACCTCGTCGAGCGTGGACTGGTTGAAGGTCTTGCCGCGCGCCAGGCCGACGTTGCGCAGCGACTTCTCCATGTCCTCGGTCTTGATGTCCTTGTTGCCCTCGATGGTGAAGCTCTCGATCGACGGGCGCTCCAGCACGGCGACGACCAGCGTGCCGCCGTCGCGGCGCAGCTCGACGTCGCGGAAGAAGCCGGTGGCGTACAGCGAGCGCAGCGCCTCCTCGGCCCGGCGGGCATCGAACCGGTCGCCGATGTTGACCGGCAGGTAGTTGAACACGGTGCCTTCGCTGATGCGCTGCAGGCCCTCGATCTTGATGTCGCCGACGGTGAACGGACCCGGGTCGCTCTGGGCGAACACCGCGGGTACGGCGAGCAGGGCCGGCAGCGCGGCCATGAACTTCAGTCGCATGTTGCGCTCAGCTGAACAACCGCGAGAGGTCGTTGTAGAAGGCGAAGCTCATGAGCACGAGCAGCAGCAGCAAGCCGATCTGCTGGCCCACGGCCTGGGCGCGGTCCGAGAGCGGGCTGCCCTTGGCGAGTTCCGCGAGCTGGTAGAGGATCTGGCCACCGTCGAGGATGGGGATCGGGAGTAAGTTCAGCACGAACAGGCTCACGCTCACGATGGCTAGGAACGACAGGAAGGCAAGTATGCCCTGTCGCGCGGAGAAACCGGCGTATTCCGCGATGTTGATCGGCCCGCTCAGGTTCTTGACCGAGACGTCGCCGGTGGCGACGTTCCACAGCATGCGGACGGTCAGCACCGACATGTCCCAGGTCTTGTCGGTGGCGTGGACGATCGCGCCGAGCGGCCCATGGCGCTCCAGCGTACGCATGCCGTCCGGCAGCGCCGCGGGTGCGGCGGGCTGGACCCCGATGCGGCCCACCAGCCGGTCGCCTTCGCGCTGGGACTCGACCTCGACCGGCAGGTCGAGCGTTCCGTCCCCGCGCGTCACGGTCAGCACCAGGCGGGCGGCCGGCTGCGGCTGGACCCGCGCCACCAATGCCGCAAAGTCCGCGACCGGCTCCCCGTCGACGGCACGGATCTCGTCGCCCTCGCGCAGGCCCGCCCGCTCGGCCGGGCTGCCCGGCAGCACCTTGCCGACACGGGCCGGCACGACCGGGTACCAGAAGTCGAAGCCCAGCCCGGGCAGCAGCGCGCCCGGTTCGGTCAACCCGCGGCGGTCGCCATCCACTTGCAAACGGGCCACGCGAGTGTCGCCCCCCGCATCCTGCAGGCGCAGCTCGATCGGCTCGCCGTTCATGAGTTCGTCGATCAGGGCCAGCACGGCGGCCTCGCGCGTGCCGGTGTCCCGCCCACCGACGCCGACGATCTCGTCGCCCGAGCGCAAGCCAGCCCGCGCCGCGATGGAGTCGGGCTCGACCTCGCCGAGCACCGGCTTCAGGGCCGGCACCCCGGCAACGAACAGCACCCAGTAGGCGGCGACCGCAAACAGGAAATTGGCGAGCGGTCCGGCCAGCAGCACGAGGATGCGGGCCCAGACTGGCTTGCGGTTGTAGGCGTGCGCGGCGAGCGCCGGGTCGATCGGGCCCTCGCGCTCGTCGAGCAGCTTGACGTACCCGCCGAGCGGGATGGCCGACAGCGCGTACTCGGTACCGTCCGCCCCGCGCCTCGCCCACAGCGTCCGGCCGAAGCCAATGGAAAAGCGCAGCACGCGGATGCCGAGGCGCCGGGCCATCCAGAAATGGCCGTACTCGTGCACCGCGACCAGCACGCCGATCGACACGAGGAACGCGAGTACGTAACTCAGTATGGTCATGCCCCTGCCATGGCCTCGCCAGCCACCATCGTTTCCGCCACCTCGCGCGCCCAGCGATCGGTCTCGAGGACGGCAGCCAGCGTCTGCGCCGACCGGTTCCCGTGACGCTCGAGCACCGCCTCGATCAGCCGCGGTATGCCCGGGAAGCCGAGCCGGCCTTCGAGGAACGCCGCAACCGCCACCTCGTTTGCGGCGTTGAGGGCCGCCGCGGCGGTACCGCCCGCCTCCGCCGCCTCGCGCGCGAGCCGCAGGGCCGGGAAGCGGTCGAGGTCCGGGGCTTCGAAATCGAGCCGCGCGGCCGCCACCAAATCCAGCGATTGTACACCCGAGACGATGCGCTCCGGCCAGCCGAGCGCGTGGGCGATCGGCGTACGCATGTCCGGGTTGCCGAGCTGGGCCAGGATCGAGCCGTCCACGTACTCCACCATCGAATGCACGATGCTCTGCGGGTGTACGACCACCTCGATCCGGCCCGGTTCCATGCCGAACAGCAGGCAGGCCTCGATCAGCTCGAGACCCTTGTTCATCAGGGTCGCCGAGTCCACCGAAATCTTGCGGCCCATGTTCCAGCGGGGGTGGGCACACGCCTGCGCGGGCGTCACCCGTTCGAGGTCGGCAGCCGGGGTGCGCAGGAACGGACCGCCCGAGGCCGTGAGCAGCACCCGCTGCACCCCGCGGCCGGGGCGGCCGGTTTCGAGGCCCGGCGGCATGCACTGGAAGATCGCATTGTGCTCGCTGTCGATGGGGATCAGGCTGGCACCGCCGGCGCGCGCCGCTTCCAGCAGGAGCGGACCGGCAACCACCAGCGACTCCTTGTTGGCGAGCAGCACCCGCTTGCCGGCACGGGCCGCGGCGAGCGTGGACGGCAGGCCCGCCGCGCCCACGATGGCGGCCATCACCGCATCCACGTCCGGGCCGGCGACGCAGTCTTCCAGCGCTGCGGCGCCGACGCGCACTTCCGTGGCGCATCCTGCCGCGCGCAGGCCCGCCTCGAGCCGCGCGGCGGCCTCGGGCGATTGCAGCACGGCCACGCGCGGCCGATGGCTCAGGCACTGCGCGAGCAGGCGCGCATCGTTGGTCGCCGCGGCCAGCACGGCGACCGAGAACCGCTCGGGATGGCGCGCGAGGACGTCGAGCGTGCTCACGCCGATGCTGCCGGTGCTGCCGAGGACTGCGACGCGCATCAGCCGGCGATCCCGAGTACCAGCAGGCCGAGCAGGAACATCGGGCCGGCCGCAGACAGGCTGTCGAGGCGATCGAGCACGCCGCCGTGCCCGGGCAGCAGCGCGCTGCTGTCCTTGAGCCCGGCCTTGCGCTTGAACATGCTCTCGACGAGGTCACCCACGACCGAGACCAGCGCGACGGCCATGCACATGGTCACCCAGGGCCACAGCGGCTCGCCGAGCAGCAGCCCGCCGGCGATCCCGGCGCAACCCGCCGCGAGCATGCCGGCCCAGAGTCCTTCCCACGTCTTGTTCGGGCTGATGCTTGGTGCGAGCTTGTGACGCCCGAACCTGCGGCCGCCGAAATAGGCACCGACGTCGGCCGCCGCGACCAGCACCAGCAGGAACAGCAGCAGCACCTGTCCGCGCGACTCGAGCTCGACCAGCCTGCCGAGGCCCACCGCAGCGGGAACCAGCACGGCGAACCCTGCCAGCGCAGCGGCACGCGGCCCGCCACGGCCGGACGCCAGCACCAGCCAGGCGAGCGCCAGGACCCACCAGGCCGCGGCGCACCACAGGAACGCATTCAAGCCGGGCACAGTACGGGTCAGCCACCAGGCCGCGGCGATGCCGATGGCCACGGCCGCCGTGTAGGCCGTCCGTCCCGCGCCGGAACCGATCCCGGCAAAGCCGCCCCACTCCCAGGCACCCGCGGCGACCACCACCATCACGGCGGCGACTGCGACCCCGGGTGGCAGCCAGAACAGGATGCCGACGACCAGCGCCGCCAGCAGCAACGCCGTCACCACGCGTTGGCCCAGCCCGCTAGACACCCGCCACCTGCTCGCCGGTCAGGCCGAAACGCCGCTGCCTGGCGGCGAAATGCCGGATGGCCCGGTCGAGCTCGGCGTCGTCGAAATCCGGCCAGAGCGTGTCGCAGAAATAAAGCTCCGTGTAGGCGAGGTTCCAGAGCAGGAAGTTGCTCAGCCGCTGCTCGCCGCCCGTGCGGATGAACAGGTCCGGATCCGGGGCGTCACCGAGCGCTAGCCCGGCGCCGAGCAGGGTCTCGTCGACGGCTTCGGGCTCGAGCGTGCCGGCGCGCACCCGCCCGGCCAGGTTGCGCGCCGCATGGGCGATGTCCCAGCGTCCGCCGTACGAGAGCGCGATGAAGAGCGTCATGTTCGGGTTGTTCGCCGTGCGCGCCTCCGCATCGGCGATGCTCGCGCGCAACTCCGGCCGGAGCGTCGCCAGGTCGCCGATGAAGCGCAGGCGGATGCCGTTGCGGTGCAGGTCGTCCGCCTCGCGATCCATCGCCTCCACGAACAGTTCCATGAGGCGCGTGACCTCCTCGATCGGCCGCCCCCAATTCTCGCTCGAGAACGCGAACAGCGTCAGCGCCTCGACGCCGCGCCGCGCGCAGCCTTCGACCACCGCGCGCACGGCCTTGACGCCGGCCTTGTGGCCGACGTGCCGCGGCATCGCGCGACGCGATGCCCAGCGGCCGTTCCCGTCCATGATGACGGCGACGTGGCGCGGGGTGCCCGGCGCGCGCGTGGGAGGCTGCGGCACGCGTCAGACCTGCATCAGTTCCTTTTCCTTCTCGGCCACCACGTGATCCACCTCCGCGACGTACTTGTCGGTGAGCTTCTGGATATCGTCGTGGGCGCGGCGATCGTCGTCCTCGGAGATCATCTTTTCCTTGAGCATCTCCTTCAGCTCTTGCATCACGTCGCGACGCACGTTGCGGATCGCGACGCGGGCGTTCTCGCCCTCGTGGCGCACCACCTTGCCGAGGTCGCGACGGCGCTCCTCGGTGAGCGCCGGCAGCGGCACCCGGATCACGCTGCCGGCCGTGGCCGGCATCAGCCCGAGGTCGGACTTCATGATCGCCTTCTCGATCACCGGCACCATCTGCTTTTCCCAGGGCACCACGGTGAGCGTGCGCGAGTCCTCGACCGCAACGTTGGCCACCTGCTGCAGGGGCACCTCGCTGCCGTAGTAGTCCACCCTCACGTGCTCGAGCAGGCTCGTGCTGGCACGGCCGGTGCGCAACTTCTTGAGCTCGTTCCTGAGGGCGGCGACGCACTTGGTCATGCGTTCGGCCGCGTCCTTCTTGACGTCCTCGATCATGGGCGGTCTCCGTGGGCGGCCCGCGGGCCGCGTCAGTTCGTCACCAGTGTGCCGACGTCCTCGCCGCGCGCGATCCGCACCAGTGCGCCGGACTCGTTGAGGTTCATCACCCGCAACGGCAGCCGGTGGTCGCGGCACAGCACGATGGCCGTGGCATCCATCACGCCCAGGCGCTGGTCGAGCACCTGGTCGTAGGTCAGGCGATCGTAGCGGCGGGCGCCCGGGTTCACCACCGGATCGGCGTCGTAGACGCCGTCCACCTTGGTGGCCTTCACCAGCAGGTCCGCCTCGATCTCGATGGCGCGCAGGCTCGCGGCCGAGTCGGTCGTGAAGAACGGGTTGCCCGTGCCGGCCGCGAAGATCACGACCCGCCCCTTCTCGAGGTGGCGCACGGCCCGGCGGCGGATGTAGTCCTCGCACACCTGGTTGACCCGGATCGCCGACATGACGCGCACGAACACGCCGATGGACTCGAGGGCGTCCTGCAGCGCAAGGGAATTCATGACCGTGGCGAGCATGCCCATGTGGTCGGCGGTCACGCGGTCCATGCCGGCGCGCGCCAGGCCGGCGCCGCGGAACAGGTTGCCGCCACCCACCACCAGCGCGACCTCGGCGCCGAACTCGCGCATGGCGTGGATCTCCCCGGCCAGGCGCTTCAGGAACACGGGATCGATGCCGTACTCGCCCGAGCCCATCAGGGCCTCGCCGGACAGCTTGACGAGGATGCGCCGGGACGCGGTTCTGCCGTCTGCGGGAGTGGACATCGGGTGCCTTGCCTCTTCTTGACGGGGGCCATTATAAGGAACCCCGCTTGCGCGGGGTTCCTGTCGATCGCGGTGCGGGCCGGGACGGGGCTCAGGCGCCCCGCACCTGCGCCATCACTTCCGCAGCGAAGTTCTCCTGCTTCTTCTCGATGCCGGCCCCCACTTCGTAGCGCACGAAACGCAGCACCTTCGCGTTCGCGTTCTTCAGCACCTGGGCCACGGTCTGCTTGTCGTCCTTGACGAACGGCTGGCCGAGCAGCGTGATCTCGCCGAGGTACTTGCGCAGCTTTCCCTCGGTGGCCTTGACCAGCACGTCCTTGGGCTTGCCCTGCAGCTTTGGGTCCGCCGCGGCCTGCGCGACGAAAATCTCGCGCTCCTTCTCGACCTGGTCGGCCGGGACGTCCTCGGCAGCGAGGTACTGCGGGTTGATCGCAGCGACGTGCATCGCCAGGTCGTGGCCCAGCGTCGCGTCGCCGCCTTCGATCACCACCACCGTGGCGATGCGGCTGCCGTGCAGGTAGGTCGCGAGCGGTGTCGAGCCGGTCACGATCTCGAACCGGCGCACGCCGATGTTCTCGCCGATGCGGGCGATGAGCTCGCGACGCGTTTCCTCGACCGTCTTGCCCGACGGCAGCCGGCTCGCCAGCAGCCCGTCGAGGTCTGCCGGCTGCGCGGCGAGCGCGACCCCGGCGACCTCGTGGGCGAAGCCCTGGAAGTCCTTCTCGCGGGCGACGAAATCGGTCTCGGAGTTGACCTCGACCAGCGCGGCGGTGCGGCCATCGGCGCTGCGCTCGATGACCACCACGCCCTCGGCGGCCACGCGGCCGGCCTTCTTGTCGGCCTTGGCGAGGCCCGCCTTGCGCATTGCTTCGGCGGCAGCCTCGAGGTCACCGTTCGCTTCGACCAGCGCCTTCTTGCACTCCATCATGCCGGCGCCCGTGCGTTCACGCAGTGCCTTCACTGCCTCCGCGGTGACGGCCATGGTCACTCTCCTTCCGCCGCAGCGGGCGCAGCAGCCGCCGGTTCGGCGGCGGCCGGCGCGGTGGCCGCCGGGCCCTTCTTGCGGGTGGCTTCACGGCGCGCCATGAAGGCCTCCGGGCTCTCCTCCGGGTCGGCCTCGGCGAGCTCGGCGACCGTGTCGGTGGCGGGTTCGACCTCGACCGTCTTGCGGCGCGTCGGGACCTTCTTCTTCACGGGCGCGGCACGGCGCCTGGCACCACCCTTCGGGCGCGGCTTGCCTTCTTCGTCGAGTTCGACGAACTCGTCCTCGCCCACCGGCACGTCGGGGATCGTCGAGCGACCCTCGATCACCGCGTCGGCGATGCCGGCGGCGTACAGTTCGATGGCGCGCATGGCGTCGTCGTTGCCCGGGATCACGTAGCTGATGCCATCGGGCGAGCAGTTGGTGTCGACGATGGCGACGACGGGGATGCCGAGCTTCTGCGCCTCGTGGATGGCGATGTTCTCGTGGCCCACGTCCACGACGAACATCACGTCCGGCAGGCCTTCCATCTCCTTGATGCCGCCGAGGCTGCGCTCGAGCTTCTCGCGCTCGCGGCGCACCATCTGCGCCTCGCGCTTGCTGCGCTGCTCGAGCAGGCCGTTCGCGGCCATTTCGTCGATCTCGGTGAGGCGGCGGATGGACTGGCGGATGGTCTTGAAGTTGGTGAGCATGCCGCCGAGCCAGCGATGGCTCACGTAGGGCATGCCGCAACGGGCGGCTTCGCGGGCGATCGATTCGCGCGCCGACCGCTTGGTGCCGACGAACAGCACGCGTCCGCCCTCGGCGACGGTGTGCTTGATGAAGTCCGCAGCCTCCAGGTAGAGGGGCAGCGTCTTCTCGAGGTTGATGATGTGGATCCGGTTGCGCTCACCGAAGATGAAGGGGGCCATCTTCGGGTTCCAGAAGCGGGTCTGGTGTCCGAAGTGGACACCCGCTTCCAGCATCTGCCGCATGGACATGCTGGCCATGGTTCGAAGTCTCCTTGTGGGGTTGTGCCTCCACGTACCCCATGCGACAACCAGCAAGACCTCTCGGTCGAGCCGGCACCCAGCCGCATGTGACGGTGCGTGTGCGGATTTGGTTGAGAAAAAAGGCCGCGCTTTATACCATAAGTTTCCGTTTCTTCAAACACTTGGGGCTCCCCGCGACCCGTGCGGGCCCCGCCAGCGACGAGACCGATGCAGCAACCCCAGCCGGACACGACCTCCTGGCGCTCCGACAGCGCGGGCTCCGTCACCATCAAGACCCCCGCCGAGCAGGAGGCGATGCGGCGGGCGGGCCGGCTCGCGGCCGACGTGCTGGACATGATCGGGCAGTACGTGGTGCCGGGCGTTTCCACGGACGAACTCGACCGCATCTGCCACGACTACATCGTGAACGTGCAGCAGGCGATCCCCGCCCCGCTCGGCTACCGCGGGTACCCGAAGTCGATCTGCACCTCCGTCAACCACGTCGTCTGCCACGGCATCCCCGGCGACCGCCGCCTCAAGCAGGGCGACGTGGTCAACGTCGACATCACGGTCATCAAGGACGGTTTCCACGGCGACACGAGCCGCATGTTCGCGGTGGGCAAGATCCCGCCGCACGTGCAGCGGCTGGTGGACGTCACGTACGAAGCGATGTGGCTCGGCATCAGGACGGTGCGCCCGGGCACCCGGCTGGGCGACATCGGCGCGACGATCCAGCGTTTCGTCGAGGGCAACCACTACGCGGTGGTGCGCGAATACTGCGGCCACGGCATCGGCCGCGGCTTCCACGAGGACCCGCAGGTGCTGCACTACGGCACCGCGGGCACCGGACTCGAACTGGTCGCCGGCATGACGTTCACCATCGAACCGATGGTCAACGCCGGTCGCCGCGACGTGCGGCTGCTGCCCGACGGCTGGACCGTGGTCACGCGCGACCACTCGCTCTCGGCGCAGTGGGAGCACACGGTGCTCGTCACGGGCAGCGGTTTCGAAGTGCTGACGCTCGGCGCCAGCGAACGCCCACCCGCTTGAGCCGCGCGCCGATGGCAGCCACGCCCGTCGACGAGATGGAAACGTCCGCGGCGCGTTCGACGCTGCCGCCCTGGACCTTCCTCGACGGCCTCGCCGCGGCGCTCGCTGCCGGCGATGACCGCGTCGGTGCGTTCCGGCAGGCGCTCGCTGACGGCGGCGCGAGCCTGCGACAGCGCTTCGAGGACGACGAGCCGATCGAGGCCCTCGTGCGCGACCGGGCGCGCATGGTGGACGTCGTGCTGCGCCACGCCTGGGGGATGCACGCCACGGTCGCCGAGAAGGACGTCGCGCTCATCGCCGTGGGCGGCTACGGCCGCGGCGAACTGCACCCCTGTTCCGACATCGACGTGCTGATCCTGTTGCCCAAGTCGGAAGTGAACGGCGGTCACGAGGGCATCGAGCGGTTCCTCACCTTCCTGTGGGACATCGGCCTCGAGGTCGGTCACAGCGTGCGCACGATCGACGACTGCCAGCACGAGAGCGCGGCGGATGTGAGCGTCGCCACCACGCTCATCGAGGCGCGGCTGCTGGCCGGCCCTGACTTCCTGTTCCAGGCGATGCGTCGCGCCCTCGCCCAGGACAACGTCTGGTCGTCGCAGGCGTTCCTGGAGGCGAAGGTTGCCGAGCAGCAGGCCCGCCACCACCGTCACCACGACACGGCCTACAACCTCGAGCCGAACGTGAAGTCGAGCCCGGGGGGCCTGCGCGACATCCAGACCATCGGCTGGGTCGCCAAGCGCCACTTCGGCGCCGAGACCCTCGACGAACTGGTCGAGCACGGCTTCCTGACGGCGGCCGAGCTGCGCAAGCTGCGCGCCGCGCAGGCCTTCCTCTGGAAGGCGCGCTTCGGCCTGCACGCGATCACCGGGCGGCGCGAGGACCGCCTGCTGTTCGACCACCAGATCCGGCTGGCGCGGATGTTCGGCTACGAGGACGCGACCTACACGCTCGCGGTCGAGCAGTTCATGCAGCGGTACTACCGCACCGTCATGGACGTGAGCCTGCTGAACGAGATGCTGCTGCAGCTGTTCCGCGAGGCCATCCTCGACGAGGGCGAGGCGACGATCGTGCCGCTCAACCCGCGTTTCCAGGTGCGCAACGACTACCTCGAGGTCACCTCGGACGACGTGTTCGCACGCCAGCCGTCCGCGATCCTCGAGCTGTTCCGCATCATGCAGGACCACCCGGCGATCCGCGGCGTGCGCGCGACCACGATCCGCGCGCTCGGCCGCCACCTGTGGCTGATCGACGAGGAGTTCCGCCAGAACCCCCGTCACCATCGCCTGTTCCTCGACTTCATGCGCGCCCCGGTCGGCGTGACGCACGAGCTGCGGCGCATGAACCTGTACGGCGTGCTCGGCCGCTACATCCCCGCGTTCGGCCGCATCGTCGGTCGCATGCAGTACGACCTGTTCCACGCCTACACGGTGGACGCGCACACGCTGTTCGTGGTGCGCAACCTGCGGCGGCTGGCGCTGCCGCGATTCGAGCACGAGTTCCCGGAGCTGTCGCGGCTGATGATCCACCTGCCGCGGCCGGAGATCGTGCTGCTCGCCGCGCTGTTCCACGACATCGCCAAGGGCCGCGGCGGCGACCACTCGGAGCTCGGTGCAGTGGACGCGGAGGCGTTCTGCCTCGAGCAGGGCCTGTCGCGCTACGACGC
>Ga0209391_10000646_pt1 | contig 16928 bp, 17 predicted proteins | sample PPLLak3March2015_FD_187246 | JGI IMG/M metagenome (GOLD analysis project Ga0209391, IMG submission 187246) | Freshwater sediment microbial communities from Prairie Pothole Lake near Jamestown, North Dakota, USA - PPLs Lake P7 Core (1) Depth... | ecosystem: Environmental > Aquatic > Freshwater >... | reverse complement strand
CGTCAGTCAAACCTTTTTCTTTTCCGAGTGAGATTACTTTAACATCATAATCTGCATTTGAAAAGTGTCTTGCGACTGCAAAACCATCGCCGCCATTGTTCCCTTTGCCACATACGATACCAACACATTTTATATTATCAACTCGTTCTACAATAGACTGAAATATTCCGATAGCTGCATTTTCCATTAATACAATTCCCGGTATTTGCAATCTTCCAGTCGCGAATGAATCAAGGTTACGAATTTGAGATGTGTTATAAAGTGGAATCATATCAATTCATAAAAAATGTAAAATCAAAATAATCAGTTACGTGTCATTCCCGTGAAAACCTGCCTTTGCCGGTAGGCAGGCGGGAATCTAAAACTCATAAGAATGGATTCCCACTTTCGTGGGAATGACAATAAAAAGTATAATATAAAACAGCTTCGATGACCCTAAATAAACCTAGTTACCAAATCTATAAGCGTACCAGGGAATATACCCAGTAATATCACAAGCAGAACTGAAAAAATAATTGCAATCATTGCATTGTTATTCGTTTCAATTGCAAAATCATTTTCCGAAGGTTTAAAGTACATCAAAACAACTATGCGCAAATAAAAATAAACGCTAATTGCGCTTGATAAAACTCCAAGTAATGCAAGCCATGTTAGATTTGATTTTATAGCTGCAATAAAGATGTAATATTTTCCAAAGAATCCTGCAAATGGTGGAATCCCTGCCAGCGAAAACATAATTATGGCTAACAAAGCAGCTAGTAAAGGTTTTCTGCTTCCCAAACCCGCATAGGAATTAATGCTGAGATTAGTTTCATTTTTTCCTTCAATCAAAGAAACTATACCAAAAGCAGCAAGATTCATGAATGTATATGCTGCTAAATAGAAAACAATTCCCGCAATCGCATCGTGATTACCGGCGGCCAGACCAATCGCAAGATACCCAGCGTGAGAGATTGAAGAATATGCTAGCATTCGCTTGATGTTATCCTGAGCAATAGCAACTATACTTCCATAAAACATGGATAGCACAGAAATAACTGCAAGATATGGCGTGAATAAATTTCCCGCTGGTCCATTAAATAAAGCGAATAAAGTTGCTAATATTGCACTGAATGCTGCAGCTTTTCCACCAGTTGAAAATAATGCTGCAACTGTCGTTGGTGAGCCTTCATAAACATCAGGCACCCACATATGAAATGGAAAGGCTGCAATCTTAAACGAAAATCCTATTAAGAAAAGAAGAACTCCTGCTATGAACAATAAATTCTTAATTAACTCAGAAAAATTTGCTGTAATAAAATCAATAGAAGTTGTGTGAGCGCTGCCATAAATTAAAGCGATACCGTAAACAATAAATCCAGTTGCAAATGCTCCGAGTAGAAAATATTTTAGTGATGCTTCATTGGCATTAAGTTTTTTTCTGTTCATTCCCGCAAGTATGTAAAATGACACAGACATTATTTCTAAGCCGAGGAAAATGACAAATAAATCTTTTGCTGCTGCCATCAGCATCATACCAAGAACAGATGTTTGTAGTATTATATAATACTCTCCAAAATAAGCTCCATATTTTTTTATGTAATCGATTGAGAGTAATGTAACTACCGCAGCCCCAAGTGTAAAGATTGCATGAAAAACATTTACATTTCCGCCGGTTGCAAGCATATTTTGAAGAACGATGGAAACGTCTCCGACATAGTATAATGAATGTAAACCTGCAGCTAAAAACATGAACACGGAAAACCAGGGAAGTAAGAAATCACTTTTCTTTGAATACATTTCAATTAAAAGTGAGATCACTATTCCTGTACCAATGATTATAATCGGTAATACATTAAAAAATTCTTGAGCGTTATTAAACATTATGGTTTTATCTTTTTAACTACTTACTTAGATATTGATTTAAACCAAGTTCAACCGGACTAACTTTTACAGGATTATACATTTGCTTTACAACTTTAGCAGTTGATCTATCAGAAACTTTCAAGAAAGTGCCCGGGTAAATTCCTATCCAAACAATAAAAATAAAAATTGGTGCAAGAACAAATATTTCTCTTGCATTCATATCTTTTAATCCAACAAGTTTTTGATTTGTAACAGGACCAAATACAACTCGTTGATACATCCACAATAAATAAACAGCAGCAAAAATTACTCCGCTTGATGCAAATACAGTATACCACCAGCTATTTAAAATTGGTGATTGAAATGATCCCAGAAGAATTAAAAACTCACCAACAAACCCATTCAGACCCGGTAATCCAACTGAAGAAAGTGAAGCGAACATAAATGCGAATGAAAAAACAGGGACAATTTTAGCAATACCACCATAGTCGGCAATCTCACGTGTGTGAGTTCTTTCGTAAATAACTCCAACCAAAAGGAATAATGCTCCTGTTGATAATCCGTGATTTACCATTTGAATAACTGCACCCTGAATTGATTCCTGCGTCATTGCAAAAATACCAAGGACAACAAATCCTAAGTGCGAGACGGATGAATACGCAACAAGTTTTTTAACATCTGTTTGAACCATCGCAACGAGTGCACCATAAATAATTCCGATTACTGCAAGGACAGAAATGTAAGGAGCAGCAGCAATTGATGCTTCTGGGAAAAGTGGAAGATTGAATCTTAATAATCCATATGTTCCCATCTTTAGAAGAACTCCAGCAAGTATTACAGAGCCTGCCGTTGGTGCTTGAACGTGTGCATCGGGTAACCATGTGTGTAGAGGAAACAATGGAACTTTAATTGCAAAGCTGAACGCAAATGCCAGGAACATCCAGATTTGAATGTTCATAGGAATTTGTGGTGCTACTGAATAAAGCTCAATTAAATTTGTTGTAAAATATCCAAGCGGACCAATCGCATAGACAGCAAGCCACACAATTGCAACAAGCATTAACAAACTGCCAAACATTGTATAAATAAAAAACTTAATCGCTGCGTAAACTCTTTCTTTTCCTCCCCAAATACCTATTATAAAATACATTGGAATTAACATTGCTTCCCAGAAAATGTAGAAGAGGAATAAATCGAGTGAAATAAAAACGCCTAGCATTCCAACCTCGAGCATCAAAAAGAAAAACGTAAATTCTTTTACTTTACTCTCGATACCTGACCAGCTTGAAATCAATGTTAGTGGAGTTAAAAAAGTTGTTAACAAAACAAGAAGCAAAGACATTCCATCAATACCAACGTGGTAATGAATGTTTAAACCTTTTATCCACTCGATTTTATTGATGAACTGAAAATCTGAATTTGCTGAATCAAATTGAAAATAAATTACAAGCGAAAGTAAGAAAGCAATTGTTGATATTCCGACAGCTGCATATCGAATAAGATTTGGCTGATCATTCTTGATAAATAAAATCAAGAATGATCCGATAAGAGGAATTAAAATTAAATATGTTAACAACGAGTTTTGTTCCATTTTATAAACTTAAAATTATCCAGAAGAAAGCAGCAACAATTCCTAACATCATTACTAATGCATAAAACTGAGCCACACCTGTTTGCAATTTTCTTATGTTGATCGAAATAACATCTATAATTTTTGCGGTACCGTTTACAACACCATCAATAATTTTATTATCGGCAATCTTCCATAAGAATGATCGTGAAGTTTGTAAAATTGGATTTACAACTGCTGTATCGTAAGCTTCATCAACAAAATATTTATTCCAAAGAAGATTGTATAATCCTTTAAACTTCTGAGCTGTGTTTGATGCAATGGATGGTTTTTTAAGATAAACATATCTTGCAAACATAATTGCTCCAATGGCAAACGCTACAGATAAAACCATCAATAGAATTTCTTCAAAATGCGAGTGCATATTATATGTTGCAAGTTTTCTATCAGCGTCTTTAAATAATGGTGCTAAAAAGTTGTGGAATTGATTTCCATGTTCTCCTGAAAAGACTTCCGGTATTCCGATAAATCCACCAATAGCAGCAAAAACTGCCAGTACAATTAGTGGAATTGTCATCACTGCCGGAGATTCGTGTGGATGTTTATCATGCCCAAATCTTGAAGTTCCCTCAAATGTAAGGATGTAAAGTCGGAACATATAAAAAGCTGTCATCATTGCTGTGCCGGCACCAAGAATCCAGAAGAATAAATTGCCATTTGCGTACGAGTACCAAAGAATTTCATCCTTGCTAAAGAATCCTGAAAGAGGTGGAATTCCCGAAATTGCAAGAGCAGCAACTAAAAATGTTAGATAAGTTCTCGGCATATATTTTTTAAGCCCGCCGTATTTCTGAATATCCTGCTCGTGATGCATTGCATGAATAACAGAGCCGGCACCAAGAAATAAAAGTGCCTTAAAAAATGCGTGAGTCATTACATGAAATATTCCAGCACTAAAAGCTCCTACTCCCATCGCAAGAAACATATAACCAAGCTGCGATACAGTTGAATATGCTAAAACTTTTTTAATATCATTTTGTACGATACCAATCGTAGCCGCAAAAAAAGCTGTTAACGCTCCAATGATGGCAACAACCATTAAAATATCAGGAGCGCTTGCAAAGATGATTGAAGTTCTTGCAACCATGTAAACTCCAGCCGTAACCATTGTAGCAGCATGGATAAGTGCTGAAACCGGTGTTGGACCAGCCATCGCATCCGGTAACCAAACGAATAAGGGAATCTGAGCAGACTTTCCTGTTGCACCGATGAATAAAAATATTGCTATAAATCCAAAGGTTGCGGTTGAAACATCAAATGAAACTGCTCGAGAAAAAACTTCATTAAAGTTTAGACTTCCAAAAGTCATGTAGATTAAAAACATTCCAAGTAAGAATCCAAAATCACCAATTCTGTTTACAACAAAAGCTTTTTTAGCCGCATCTGATGTAGTTGATTTTTCAAACTTTCTATCATACCAAAATCCGATAAGTAGATATGAGCAAAGACCAACACCTTCCCATCCTAAAAACAAAAGAACAAAATTATCGGCAAGTATTAAGTTCATCATTGCAAAGATGAAAAGATTAAGGTAAGTAAAAAATCTCCAGAAAGATTTATCCCCGTGCATATAACCGATTGAGTAAACATGGATGAGGAATCCAACTCCGGTAACGATTAAAGACATTACAAGTGAAAGCTGATCAACCTGATAAGAAAAACTTACATCAAGGTTACCAACAGACATCCAGCTAAATAGTGTTACGATTTTTTGTCTTTGCTCAACCGGTAATCCAAGAGTTTCAATGAATGCACCAAGTGCAATCACAAAAGAAATTCCGATTACACCACTGCCAATTGCACCGATTAGTTTTTCGTTTTTAATCTTGCTGCCAAATATTCCATTGATTAAAAAACCAACAAATGGAAGAACAACAGTTAAGTAAATTAATTCTCTCATACTATTAAAATTAAACTCTGGTTTTTACCATTTAAGAATATTTATTTCATCAATGTTAACTGTGAGCTTGTTGCGGAAGATCGCAATAATAATTGCAAGTCCTACAGCTGCTTCTGCAGCAGCAACTGTCATCACAAAGAAAACGAATAATTGACCAATTGAATTACCCAAGTAAGATGAAAATGCCACTAATGTTAGGTTTGCGGAGTTAAGCATTAACTCGATACTCATAAAAACTATAATTGCATTTCTTCTTGTAAGTACGCCGGCTACTCCGACAAAAAACATAAACGCACTAAGAATTAAATAGTATTCAATTGTGATTGTCATAATTAATCAAACTTCTTTTTTGCTAAAACTAATGCCCCGATTGTTGCTGCAAGTAACAAAAAACCTGCTGCTTCAAATGGAACGATATAATTTGTAAATAATTCTCTTCCAATAGCTTCAATTGTTCCTGCTTCAACGCTCTTGGCTAAATCTTTAGAAATGTTTTGTGAAGGTCTTGCAAAAAATATTATATAAGCCAATTGAGCGAAAACAACAAATGCAACTATCATAGCAAAGATTTTAATTTTTGGATTTAACTCTAAAAACTTCTTTTCATTTTCTGGTCGTAATAACATCAATACGAAAAGAAAAAGAACCATTATTGCGCCAGCATAAACAATAATTTGTGTTACTGCTATAAATTGTGCGTTTAATGTAAGATATAATCCGGCAAGAGCAGCGAAGTTAAGGACAAGAAATAACGCTGAGATGACAGCATTGCTTCTTGTAATCATAATAACAGCCGTAACTGCAGCAACAATTCCAAAAACAAAAAAAAGTATAACGTCTAAATTCATATTTCAATTTCAAACTTATTTATAAACTCTTCGTCACACTGAGGGGCAGTGCCATCGAAGTGTGACATTTCTTGTCAGTCTTCGACAAGATCAGATTGACAACTTCTCAGACTAAAGTCTGAGCTACAATTAAATTTACGGGGTATTTCTGTATATCATTCTTGGAAAAGGAATAGCTTCACGTAAATGATCCAATCCGCAAATCCAACTTACTGTTCTTTCCAATCCTAAACCAAAACCTGAATGAGGTACCGAGCCAAATCTTCTTAAATCCAAATACCACTCAAATGCACTTTGAGGAAGATTGTGCTCTTTAATTCTTTCCAAAAGAAAATCTAAATTGTCTTCTCTCTGGCTGCCGCCGATAATTTCTCCATAACCTTCAGGTGCAAGAACATCAACAGCAAGCGCATACTTTGGTGCTTCTGGATCACGTTTCATATAAAATGCTTTTATTTCAGCAGGATAATGATGAACCATAATTGGTCTATCAAATTGTGCTGATACAATAGTCTCATCAGCGCCGCCAATATCATCTCCCCATTTAAAATCTATGCCATTCTTTTTTAAGATCTCAACTGCTTCATCATAATGAACACGCGGGAAAGGACGTTTTACATTTTGAAGTTTTGTTATATCTCTCTCCAAAACTTTTAGTTCTTCAGATTTTTCCTTTAAAATTGTCTGAACGATGTACTCTAAAAATTCTTCAGCAAGATCCATATTATCATTTAAGTCATTGAATGCAACTTCAGGCTCAACCATCCAAAATTCTGTTAAGTGTCTTCTCGTTTTAGATTTTTCTGCACGGAAAGTTGGACCAAAAGTATATACTTTGCCAAGTGCCATCGCACCTGCTTCAGCATAGAGTTGACCGGATTGCGTTAAATATGCATTACCTAAATCAAAATAAGGAGTTTCAAATAGTGTAGATGTTCCTTCAACCGCATTTGGAGTAAGGATTGGAGGATCCATTAAAGTAAATCCGCGTTCATCAAAGAAATCACGAATTGCTTTTGCAACTCGATGACGAATTTTCAAAATGGCAACTTGTTTACTTGAACGTAACCATAAATGCCTGTTATCAAGTAAGAATTCTATTCCGTGATCTTTTGGTGTGATTGGATAATCGTGCGCCTCTGATATAACCTTCAAATCAGTAGCATCAAGTTCAAATCCACCTGGTGCACGAGGTTCTTCTTTAACTTTGCCGGTAACTTCAATCGAAGATTCCTGACCAATTTTATCAGCTTTATCAAATATTTCTTCGGTTAAATTACCTTTGAAGTAAACACATTGAAGGTAACCAGAACCATCACGAAGAATAATAAACTTGATTTTGCCGCTTGATCTTTTATTGAAAAGCCAGCCTTGAAGGGAAACTTCCTGCCCTACGAATTTTCCGAGGTCACTAATTCTGATTTTCTGCATTAATTCTGCTTATTTTCTTCAAAAATTGATTGCCAAATATATACAGAGGGTCTAAAAAAACCAATCAAGAATATTCTCTATTTTGTATTAGATTTTTAAGCGAGTCAAGTAACAAAAAGGATAGTTTATTTTTCAAGTACAATTTCCCAAAGATCTAAGATCTTTATCCAGCCTCAATCAAGACCGAGATATATTTTAAGTGATGATAAATCATCTAATATAAGTCTACCGTTACCAATTAACTTTTCTTTAACTTGATGACCACTTGCAATAAGAATTGAGTTCACACCCATTGCTTCGGCAACTTCCGCATCGTGCAGGGTATCACCAATAAATAAAATTTGTTCTTTAGGTAAATTTAATTGCTCAACCAAAGATAAGCCTAGATGAGTTTTACTACCTGCATAGATATTATCTAACCCGATAATATTATCAAAATATTTAGTTAGGTTGTAATGATCAAGAATATTCACAAGATTATCGTGCAAATATGCTGAAAGAACTGATTGCCCTATTCCCTTCTTATGAATTCCCGATAAAACAATTTCAGAGTTCTCAAATAATGAACAAGTTAATTTTTTGGATTCATACTCTTCTATAAAATCTTTGCCTAAAATCTCAAATGATGTTTTTGTAAAATCCAATCCTGCAGTTTGATAATAATTCTGTACAGGAAAAGTAAAAATCTCTCGATACTTTTTTAAAGATAAATCTGGCAGTTTATTTTCAATAAGAATTCTATTAATAATTGTGCGACAAAAATCAACGTCATTTAATAATGTGCCATTCCAATCCCAGATAACGTGCTTATAATTATTTACCAATTTGTTCTTTCATTCTATTAGCTAATTCAAAAATAAGTTCAGCTGTAATTCCCCAGATTACCTCTTCAGAAGTTTTATAAACCAGCACACGATGTTTTCCTTGAGTCCAGGGCAAAGAATATTTTTCTGGCAATCCCAATTCTTTAACCGGTAGCAACTCAATTATTTCGCCATCTTCTTTTGTCATAAATGGATGAAGTTCGAGTCTTGTAAAATACTCTTGAGGTTTGTTGTTAAGAAAATATTCCAAAGGGATTAAAAATATTCGGTCAACTTCTTTATAGTCTATTTTCAATTCATCAAGTGAGTCTATATTTAAAACACCAAGATAAGTTTCAACAATTACACCCATGGGTGCTACAAAAGTACCTAAACTTCCCAATACGCTAATCTTATTTTTTTCTATTCCTAATTCTTCACAAGTTTCTCTTATAGCGGTGGATAGAAAATCTTTATCGTAACGTGAATCAAAATGTCCACCAGGGAAACTAATTTCACCGGGTTGCCTTACAGTTGAAGATCTTTTCTCAAATAAAACAAACTCAGTATTATCTATAACAATAATTGGTATTAGTACCGCTGAATTTATATATAAATCTTTTCCAATAATCGAACAGTTATTCGTTACTATTTTTTCAAGTTTATCGCGATGACTCATATTGTAAATTAAAATCGTTTTTAATATTCGAAACAAATATAAATAACTTAATCGTATAGATGATTTAATACATTGTAAAAACTCATTTAACTTGGTATTCTTATAATAACAATTTTCAAGAGATATAAATGCAGAACCACTTTTTAATAATAGTCTTTAGCTTGGCTTTAATTTTTATTCCTTCCGATTTCTATTCACAAACAAAAGAAAACGAAAAATTAACTTCTTTTAATTCCGATAAAATCTTTGGCAAGGAATATTTCCCGACTGAAATAAAAAAGACTCTTATATATGATTCAAGTTTTGGAGACCTTGAATTAAAAGTGACTAAAGAAAATAACATTTACCTTTTCAGTTACGATTCTGAAAAATTTAAATACAGACAAAGACTATTTGTAAATGATAATGGTTTATTTGTCAATGAAACTTATCAGAAAATTAAACTTCTATTATTTATAACAAAAGAAGGGAAATATGTTTATGATAAGCCGCTTTTAAGAGTTCCCTTTCCCGTTAATATTGGTCAGGAGTGGAAATGGGATGGCAAGGAATTTATTAATGATGAGACTCATACAGTTAATTTAATAGGAAGAGCATCTAAAGTAGAAACAATAACTCTTCTAGCAGGAAAATTTGAAACATTAAAAGTCGAGACTACTTTGGAAACATCTGAGGGTACAAAAAATATTTTAACTGAATGGTACGCTAAAGATCTTGGTATGGTAAAAATGCTTGTCTCCATTGAAGGCGGCGGAATGCTTGGCTTTGCACGCGATATTTTAGGTTACGGAACAATCACATTTGAGTTGAAAGAGATTAGAAACAAATAAATGACCAGAAGAACATTTTATAATACAAAAACCTCATCGATCGATGAGGTTTTTTGTGGGCCCAGATGGACTTGAACCACCGACCCTCTGATTATGAGTCAGATGCTCTAACCAACTGAGCTATGAGCCCATTTTTTTTGCGTTCAAAAATAGTATTTAATCTCGCTTAAATCAAGAAGTTTAAAGTTCAGGCTTTCATCAAATTCTTTATTTTCTTGATTGTCAAAGGTGCAGAACCTTCGAAATGATTGTTTACATTAATGAATATATCGATTTTACGAGTCAATAAATCATTGAAGAGTTTGCTGAGTTTTTCAAGTTCTTGTGTCCTATCTACGTAAATCTGATTCCATTTTTCATTACTTATTTTTTCAATCCCTGATCTGTCCATACCAAGTAATCTAAATATGATGCTTCCATTAAAGTCTGCTAAAAATTTGCTGCAAGTTTCAATTACAGAAGGCATATAATAACCTTCTAGCATAACTGGAATGATTTTCAGTTGTTTTAAATATTCAAAATAATTTTTATTAAGATAATTTGGATTTCTTATCTCAATTCCAACCGATAATCTTGAGTCGGATACTTTTGATATAAAATTATAAAATAATTCTTGAAAATATTTCTGTGATGCTATTTTTTGCTTGTTTAAATATTCAAATTGAAATATCAAGCAACCAACATTCTCTTTTAATGGCTCGATAGAATCGAGAAACTGGTTATATAAATCTAAAGAGAGAAAGTATGGATTCTTTATTAACTCTTCTGATTTATTCTTTCGGTAACAATGTGTTAGAGTAAGAGAGTTTGGAACTTTAATAGTGAATAGAAATTCCTTAGGGACAGAATTTTTGTATTCAGTTACAGTTTCCTTTTGCGGTAACAAAACTTTTGAAGGCGCATACAAAGACCAAAACCATTGATCAATTTCAACTGTATTAAAGTGATTGGAGTATTCTTTTAAATAATTAAACTTTTCAGATTCAGGATAAATAATTCCTTTCCAGGATTCGTACTTCCAACTGCAGGTTCCAAATCTAATCGTGCTCAATAATTCAATTTACTTTTGTTGAATCAATTAACTCATTCTCTTTGTACAATCTAATTATTTTTAGAGCGCCAGTAGAGTCATAACTTTTCCATTCCCCTTCTCTGTTTCCACTGATATAATTTCCTTCTTCTATAACTTTACCATCAGGCTGAAACCAAATCCACTTACCAGTGGGAATATCATCTTCATAAAATCCTGATGTTTCAAGAGAGCCATCCGGAAAATAATATTTCCACTCACCAACATTTTTATTTTCTTTCATTTTCCCGAACATTTGAATTTTATCATTGGAATAGTATGTGATAAAATCCCCTTCCTTTTTACCATTCACAACATCGTATTCAATTTTCATATCAAACATATTTGATTTGTTTCTACCTGTGAATGGAACCGTTGAAAGTGAATCGCTGTACAGAAGTCCATCTTTAAGAACTAAAGGATTAGAAAGCTTTTCTTCCGCTTTATGTGTACAGGAGATAATAAAAATTGAAAGAAGGAAAGCGATATATAGTTTAATCAAGTTTATTCCTGAAAGATTTTGTTTGAAAAACTTTATTGTTTTAATTCTGAGTATGCCTCTAATAATTTTGATTTTGTTTCAGCAAGATCTTGCGATATAACTTTAACATCACCAATAATCGGCATAAAATTAGAATCACCATTCCATCTTGGAACAATATGAAAATGAATATGGTCCTCTATTCCAGCCCCCGCAACTCTTCCGATATTTGCACCAATATTGAACCCATGCGGATTTAAAACTTTTCTTAAAGCCTTTTCAGCGAGTTGAAGTCTTATCAAAGATTCGTTTAATTCTTCCGTACTAAGACCTGAAAAATCATTTGTGTGACGTTTAGGTACTATCATCAAATGCCCGTTATTATATGGATATAAATTAAGGACAGTAAAAGTATTCTCTCCCACATCTACTAAAAGATTATCTCTATTGTTTGGATCCAGAGTTAACATCTGGCAAAAAATACATTTTGTATTATCTGAATCTGTTTTAAATGATTCAATATATTTAGACCGCCAGGGAGACCAGAGTTTTTCCATTCTACACCTTAAATTAAAAAGGCGGAAACTTGTTCCGCCTTAAAATTACTTATCCTCTTCACGGGATTTATTATACTCATCAATAACTTTGTGTTCAACTTCCTTAGGCACTTCTTCATAATGCGAAAATTTACGTTTGTGAACTCCTCGTCCCTGAGTCAAACTTCTTAATTGCGATGAATATTTATAAAGTTCAGAAAGTGGAACTTGCGCTTTAATGATCTGAAAATGTCCATCAGAATCCATTCCCAATATTTTACCGCGTTTACTGGAAATATCACCCATAACATCACCCATATACTCATCCGGAACAATCACTTCAACTTCATAAATTGGTTCAAGTAAGCAAGGTTTACATTCCAAAAAACCTTTTTTAAAGCACTGATTAGCAGCCAACTTGAATGACATTTCATCAGAATCAACATCATGATAAGAACCAAAATGTAATGTAACTCTTACATCTATTACATGGTTACCAGATAAAACACCTTTAGACATGGTTTCAATTATTCCTTTTTCGACAGCAGGTATAAATCTACCTGGAACTACACCACCAACAATAGCATTAACAAACTCAAATCCTGTCCCGCGAGGCAAAGGTTCCATTTTAAAATGAACGTGTCCGTACTGACCTCTTCCTCCGGATTGTTTTTTATGCTTATACTCAATATCATCAACTCTGCCTTTAATTGTTTCACGATACGGAATTCTTGGCTCAACCAGATCAACATCAACTTTATATCTTTCCTTTAATCGTTTAGTTGCAAGTGAAAGTTGTAACTCTCCCTGTCCGGAAATAACTGTTTGAGAAATTTCAGGATCAAACTTTACATAGAATGACGGATCTTCTTCGTGAAGTGTGTGTAACCCGGATGCTATTTTATCTTCATCACCTTTTGCTTTAGGAAGAATTGCACTGCGAATAACTGCTTCAGGAAATTCAATCGGACTAATGATAACTGAAAGATTTTTTGAAGCTAGAGTGTTGTTTGTATGAGTGTCTTTTAATTTTACAACCGCACCAAAATCACCGGCTGAAATTTGTGAAACATCTTTTCTGCTTCTCCCATTTAGCACAGATAATTGACTTAATCGTTCTGTCTTACTGTTATTTTCATTTAATAAATCTAAACCGGCTTTTACGGTGCCAGAATAAACTTTAAATAATGAAAGTTCACCAACATGCTGCTCTGCAATTGTTTTAAATATAAATATAACGGGTTCACCATTTACATCTGGTTTTACTAATACTTTTTCAGATTTACCAACAAGCGTTGCTTCTTCACCGCCTCTATCAGCTGGTGACGGAAAATATGAAGCAATAAAATCAAGAAAATTATTTATACCTACTGCTTTTGTAGCAGATATTGCAAAAACAGGACTTAAACTTCTACTAATAATTGCTGCTTTTAATCCGATTTCAATTTCTGAATCACTCAATGAACCTTTATCAAAATATTTATTCATTAAATCTTCATCTGTTTCAGCTATCTTTTCAATCAATTGTGTACGGTATTCTTCAGCTTTGGCTTTTAGGTTTTCAGGGATCTCGCCTTCTGTAATTTTTTTTGATCCAGCATCTCCATATATAAATGCTTTCATTTTTATTACATCAATTACAGTATTAAAAACAATTCCTTCAACTGCAGGAAATGTAACTGCGATAGCTCCATTTGTAAGTCTTTGCTTTGCTTTATCTATAGTTGCTTCAAAAGTAGAATGCTCATTATCAACTTTGTTTACTAAAATCGCAGAAGGAAGACCAAATTCATTAACAAACTTCCCGCTTACTTCAGACCCTACTTCTACACCTTCTGCAGATTTTAATACCATTACTGCTGTGTCACAAACTTTCATAGCTGATTTTACATCACCAATAAAATCTGAATAACCCGGTGTATCTATAATATTTATTTTTTTGTTATTCCATTCGATATGCATTAGTGAGGTTGAAATTGATATCTGTTTTTCTATTTCATTCGATGTGTAATCGGAAACTGTATTTCCTTCAAGAACATTTCCAATTCTGTTAGTTTCGCCGGCAGTAAATAACATAATTTCTGAGAGTGAGGTTTTACCGGCTCCTCCGTGCCCAATTAAAGCTATATTACGTATTGATTCAGGTGCATACTCTTTCAAGGGAATTCCTCCTAAAAATTTTTAAGGTGAGAACTAAACGATTACTTATTTTTGAAGTTTCTCCAAAATGTTTCAACTCCTTTACTGACAGCATTCAAATTTTTAAATAAAGGCATCACAGCATCTTCAACACCGCTACGAATTTTATCTTCTATGCTCAACAACTTATCTGCCCGATCTCTAAAATCATTCAAAATAGATCTAGAAATTTTAAATTGATCTTTGGCTTCAGAACTGATTTTATTTAAACTGTCAGAAAGTTCTGTATAGGAATTTATGAGCGGTTTAAGGTTGGTAGATAATTCATTAATATCTTTATTAATAGATTGCACCGATTTAACTATTTTATTTAAATAATAAATCAGTGCAATACAAAGCGCAGACGCAGAAACAATTAGTACTATTGTAAGTATTTGAATTGTGTCCATTATTTTTTCTAAGAATTTTTCGCTTCTTTATATGCGTCAAGACCTGCTTTTACAGAAGATTTAATTCTTTCGGTTTCAGTCTCTAACTTTTCTTTACCAGTGTTGTAAACATCTGTTGTTTTTACTTTTGCATCTTTGAATACTTTTTCAGCATCCTTTAAAATATCTTCAGATTTTGATCTCGCATCATGAATAATTCTCTCAGATTTTTTCTTGCCCTCATTAATTAATTCACGTGCTTTATCTTTTGCTTCGGTAAGATATTTTTCGGCTTCATCAAGATATTCTTCAGATTTCAGTTTAATATCTGCACGTAGCTCTTTACCACTTTTAGGAGCAGTTAACAAAGCAACAACGGCACCGACCGCACCACCGGCTAAAAACCCTATTAAGAAACCTTTGGCTAGATTATTATCTTGTGACATGTCAAACTCCTTTCATTTATAAATTACTATTCAAAATATATCAATTGAGCATTCTAAAATCAAGGAAAAGCAGAAATTACAGAAATGTAAATCAGTATTTCGATGGTTATATTTCATCAAAATACATCAAAAGATCTGATTACATATTTTTAATAATTTCATATCCAAATTCTTAGGATTTGACGTTTTTTAATACTTTTCTAATTATGGATAAATATCTATACCAATATTTACTCAACTTCAATAAGATTACTGACTTCAAGAATAATTTGTCCAAATCTTTTTTGATAAAACAAAACACTAATAGCTCCAACTAAAACTGCAAACCATAATGTAACCGCACGAACAATAAATGTTGCAGCAAAAGCATTATGCTCAGATAAACCTTTTTGTACAAGCATTAATGTTAAGGAACCTTCTGTAACTCCTAATCCCCCGGGAAGCATAGAAAGAGCACCAACTATAGTTGCAAAACTATAACTAAAGAATGCCCAGAGAACATCAATTTCCATTTCAAAATTAGTTAGAATGAGGTAATAACCAAAACATTCAAATCCCCAGGAAACTACACTAAGCAATGTCATCAAAAGTAATGGGGTAATAGAAAGTAGCTTTGATGAAGACTCATAAGCAGTTCTGATCTTAAGTATATGTTTAGAGATAAAACTAAAATTTGAAATAATTGAAATGATCTTATAAAATAATTTTTTGTTAGATATGATGATCAGTCCGGTTAAAATAATTAGTCCAATTATGATTATAATATTTTTACCATAATCGTAGAAATAAGCACCGGCGAGCGCCAGAATTGTAAGTGATAGAAAATCAGTGGCTCTTTCGGCAAATACTATTGGTGCAGTTTTACTTATTGATGTTCCATTAACTTGTTTTACCAGATATGATTTTAATAGCTCTCCCATTTTACCGGGAGTGATACTCATAATTAATCCGGACATGAAAATTGAAAGTGAATCCAATTTGTGGAGTTTTACATCAATTATTTTTAAGTAATATTCCCATTTAAAAAATCTTGATACATAGTTTCCTAGAGAGAGTAAAAGTAAAATTGGAATCAAATACCAATTAAAATTCTTAAATGAACTTACCACTTTTTCATAATCAACATAAATCATGAAAACCAGATAAATTAATGCAGCAATTGCAATTGAAAGAAAAACTCTATTACGAAGTTTTCGCAGCAACTATAAAATCCTCAATAAAGCATGATAAAATTTTGCAAGAGGTAGACCCACAACATTATAATAACAGCCATTAATCTTTTTTATGAATACCGCACCAAAGTCATCCTGTATTCCATAAGCTCCCGCTTTATCCATCGGACTCCCGCCATTTATATATTCTTCAATTTCTCCGTCAGTGAGATCACGAAAAGTAACTTCGGTTTTCTCGTACTCAGAAATTGTATTATTATTTCTAAAATTGAATATTGAATAACCGGTGTAAACTATATGAGTTTTTCCGCTAAGCAGTTTTAATATTCTAAATGCATCCTTTTTATTCAATGGTTTACCAAGTACAGTTTTATTTAAAACAACAATGGTATCTGCAGTTATAATTATACCATTCTTTACTTTCAACTTAGCCAATTCAAGTTTTTCTTTGGATAATCTGATAACTGAATTTGATGGTTTTTCATTTGGATGAATTTTCTCATCCATCTCCACACTGAATGATTTAAACTTAAGGTTTAATTGTTTTAATAACTTTCTTCTTCTAGGAGATTTCGAAGCAAGAAAAACTGGTATAGATGAACTAATCATATAAATTTTTTATGGTTGTTCCTGGAAAGTAATGATTTAAAATTTCTTCGTAGTCTATACCCCTTTTAGATTGACCTATTGC
>Ga0209391_10000645_pt1 | contig 16945 bp, 16 predicted proteins | sample PPLLak3March2015_FD_187246 | JGI IMG/M metagenome (GOLD analysis project Ga0209391, IMG submission 187246) | Freshwater sediment microbial communities from Prairie Pothole Lake near Jamestown, North Dakota, USA - PPLs Lake P7 Core (1) Depth... | ecosystem: Environmental > Aquatic > Freshwater >... | reverse complement strand
CATGAATGATGCCAACCGGATAAATGCCCTGAATATCCCTGTGGTACAGATCAATACAGGGAAAGGTTGTCATTTGGAGAGTGATATGGTTTATAATGCCCTTAAAAGGCTGGAAATAAAAGACAATGCTTTGCTGTTTATTGAGAATGTAGGAAATCTGGTATGTCCTTCTATGTTTGATCTCGGTGAAGACAAACGTGTAGTCATTATCAGTACCACCGAGGGCGAGGACAAACCCATCAAGTATCCGGACATGTTTTATTCCTCAGATATCTGTATCATTAACAAGATTGACCTGCTTCCCTATGTGAATATCAACATCGAGAAATTAAAGCAATACGCCTTGCAGATCAATCCGAAACTCAAATTTTTTGAGCTTTCTGCTACAACAGGTGAGGGTATGAACCCATGGTATAACTGGTTATCTGAACAAAAGAAAAATTGAACGAACTAAATTTAAATGTATGTGCCTGTCTATCCCCGGAAAATTAATAGAAATTACTGCTGTCTTAGACGAAACCTTCAGGACAGGGAAGGTCTCCTTTGACGGGATTTTGAAGGAAGTGAGCTTAACACTGGTTCCGGAAGCCAAGGTCGGAGATTATGTCATGGTTCATGTCGGTGCCGCCATCAGTACCGTTGATGAAGAGGAGGCCAGAAAAACTTTTGATCTATTAAAACAACTGGGTGAATTACACGAATTATACCCTGAAGAGGAATAATCCATAAACAAAACATCTTGCCTTATTTCGAACTCTCCAAAAGCGAAAACAACTTTCCTCCGGCCTATTTTGCTGATAACGATGGCCTGCTGGCTGTTGGCGGAGAGCTTTCGGCAGAACAACTTTTAAAGGCGTATAAAAGCGGGGTTTATTTTTGGAACCATCCCTTAAAACATTTGAAATGGTGGTCGCCTGATCCGAGAATAGTGATCGATATTCCCAACTTTGACTTTGGCATTGAACCATACACCCATACAGATTACAGGGTTACCTTCAACAAGAATTTTACTGCTGTCATCAATACATGTAAACAGTGCTATAATATTAAAGAGGCCATGGATAACCGGTGGCTGACAGAAAGGATGGATCGGGTATTTCACCAGCTGCATCAGCAAGGTTATGCACACTCAGTAGAGATTTGGCTGGACGATGAGCTAGTGGCGGGGATTATAGGTCTGGCCCTGGGTAGAATTTTTTTCGTTGAATATATTTTTTCTCTTATAAAAGATGCAGATATTTTCGCCATAGACAGCTTATTGAAAGAATTATATCAAAGAGATTTTTTGATGGCTGACATGCAAAAGGCCAGTTTATTTACCGAAGCATTTACCTTTGATGAAATCAGCAGATTGAGCTATCTTGATCTTTGCAAATCAAATACAGAACAATTTGCTGACCAGAAAACAATTTTTTAAACACAGATACGGATGAAGAGCTTATTTGAAGAAAAATGCAAAAGCGCAGAGATCCTGCAGCAAAATGAAAATTATAAAGCCGCATCCGATCTTTTTCTGGAAGCACTGCCCCTTTCAGAAAAACCGGTTGAAAAAATTTATGTTTATACCAGTTTGGCAAAGCTATTTCAAAAAAATAAAGAACCCGAAAAAGCTATCGATAATTATGAGAAGGCCTTGCCCTGTTTTGATGGGTTGCAGGAACAGGTTTTTTCTGAAGAAAAAGCGGTAATTCACAATAACCTGGGAGCTCTTTATTATGAAAAGGACCTTACAGCTTCCATTGGGCACTACCAAAAAGCACTCGGTATTTTTAACAAACTCCATGAAATCAACAAGGGTCAGTATGAGGCCCAGATTGCCAGTACAAATTTTGCTCTTGCCTACGCTATGGTAAAAAACCTTAAGGCTCCCGATGCAAAAAAACATTTCAAAGAAGCACTGAAAATATTTCAAAGTCTGAAGACTCCCGGCTATGAACCTATAATGGCGAGCTGCTATTTTGAGCTGGGCAATCTTTATACCGAGGAATTTAATCTTCATGATGCCCAAACAAATTACGCCAAAGCAGAGGTACTTTTTTCAAAATTTTCTGATTCAGAACCTGCGGCCTATTTGCCATATTACACCTCAGTTCTGAACAATTTGGGTGTTACCTATAAGTCTTTAGGAGAATATAAAAAGTCTGTAAACTACTATGAAAAAGCACTGGACAATTATTTGATACTGACTGAAAAATACAACAGCTCCTTCAGACCTTATGTGGCTGCAGCACAAAATAGTTTAAGCATTCTTTACGGAGAAATGAAAGATTTTGACAAAGCGATTGACCTTGCAAACGATGCCCTGAACAGCTATTCGGCATTGTACCGGGAATTTCCTGATGAGTTCCTGCCCTATCTGGCAACCTCACTGCACAACCTTGGGGTATTTAACTTAGAAAATGGCGATTTGACAAAGGCCGAGCATTCTTTTGATCAATCTTTGTCCATTCGAAAAAAGATTGCAACGGAGCAACCGGGGTCGTTTAATGCCGATGTCTGTGCAACAATTTTGAATCTTATTGAAATCTATTATTCCCAGCTCGAAAATACTTTAGACCATGCATTTATTAAAAAAAGTATTGCTTTTTTAAAGGAACTGGACAAACTTTTACCCACGCTTAACGCGGAATTGCCTGTAGTAAAAAGTATGATCAGTGACTACCAGTATTATACCGATTTTTTTAAAAACGTGAAAAATGAGGATCTGGCCTTTAACAGAGCGATAAGAAGCAATGAATTAATCGCTGAGAAAATCTATGATACAACAGGGCCTGAACAAAAGGCAGCATTGCAACAGGAGCTTGTCTCAACTCTTGAAACGTTAAACGAACAATATCCGGAATCAGATAAAATCAAAAATGAACTGGCCTACGCGTACAATGATCTGGCCTGGCTTTTGCTGAGATGCAAAAAATTTAGCAGCGCCAGAAAAACTATAAAAAATGCACAAAAGCTGGAGCAACCCATACCTTCTTTACAATGTAACCTGGCCCATAGCTATCTCTTTCAAAATAAATATGAACAGGCAATACCAATTTACCGGGCTTTGTCTTATGAAAAAAATAAAGACCTCGAATCTTACAGAAAAATAATTCTGGAAGATTTCGAAAAACTTAAAATGGATGGCATTTACCATCCCGATGTTTTAAAAATTAAGGAAATGATTATGAAGGTTTGAGATAGTCTTTAACTTTTTACTTGGCCGAAAGCAGGTAAAAAGTTTAAGGTTCTGGGTTCTGAGTTTGAGGTTCTGGGTTTCTTTGTGTATGCCTGCAGCAGTGAATCACCCCGCGAGGCATTGTGGGGCTAGAAATATAATACACTTCGGGGTCGGTTATACTTTTTCCTTTGAACTTTTGACTTGTTATGAGATTCCTCACCCAAGCCTGGGTATCGGAATGACAGCATAACTAAGGCCTCCGGCTCTTCGAATTCTAATGGTATGAATTGTCGATTTATTTTTGCAATAAAAATAACCCTATAGGGGTTTAATATGGGTAGCCCCGAATAAAATGCAGGGTTAAAGGAATTTACGAAATAGGTTTTGGCGGAATTTTTGTATCAAAAATTGTGACAAAACCTTCTCTGGAAAAAAGAAAAAGGTTCAAGTTCGAGTTCCGAGTACAAGGTTCCAGATTCCGGGTTAAGTCTCTTGTCTCCTGTTTCCTGTCTCCTGTCTCCCGCTTTCGCCCATTTTCACTCAATACTAAATACTTAATACTTTGTCATCTTCCTAAACCGATAGCCACTTAAATTCAAAACTCTTTTCAGGTATTACAGAGCGTTCAGCAATGCGGATTAGCCTGTCTGGTAATTTCATGATATAATCTCGGGTTTTTTCAGCAGAATCATTTAAAGAGCTCATATTCGCTATATCCCATTCTTTGATCAGAAAATTTAAGATTTCAATATAATCCTGAGTTGTGTACACATTAACTCTTTGGGCTGCCTCAGAGAAATGTGAAAATAAAGACCCAATACTGCCTCCTGTTTCCCGTAAAAAATGTGCGGGCATAACAATTTTCTTCTTCATCATGTCTCCAAAAGCCAGCATCATTTCATTGACATCCAACTCAAATATTCTCCGCACAAATTCGATATAGGCAGTAGCATGTCTGAGCTCATCGCTGGCTATAACACCACACATTTTGGCGAGCAAATGGTTGCCCGACTTTTTTGACATCGTGGCCACCCTTCTGTGCGAAATATTCGTTGCCATTTCCTGAAAACTCGTATAAACAAAATTTCGGTAAGGATCTCCACCGGTTTGTATATCAAATCCGTCCTTGATCAGGTATTGGGTAGTAACCTCCATTTCACGCATGTTGACCCTGCCAGATAAATACAAGTACTTATTCAGCACATCCCCATGCCTGTTCTCTTCGGCCGTCCAGGCCCTTACCCATTTTGTCCAGCCACTGTGGTTATACTGGTCGAGTCCTTCAAGACCCATCAACCATGATTCATAGGTGGGTAATGCTTCCTCTGTAATGGTATCACCGATCAGCACAGCAAAAAGGTCATAATTCATTTCCCTGCACTGCCCTTGAATCTCGCGCAATTCTTCGATAAAATTCGCACTCCCGGTATCCGGTAAAAAATCAGAAGGTTGCCAGTTCTCTTCGATCTGCTTCAGATATTTCTGCAAAAAGCCATCCATCGATTTTTCGAGAACCTGCATCACTTCAATTCTTGTTTTAGCTAAACTCATACTTTTTGAATGTAGTTATTATTAAATTTTTACTCCGGGACAACTTTTTCCAAAACTACGATGAAATGAGATAAAAAAAATAACCGGATCAGAAAAGAAAGTAAATAAAAAAGGGGAGTTTCACAACCCCCCTGATCTAAAGATAAATTATCCTTATTTTTTCATTGTTTTCATATAATTTACAACATACCACGCATCCTCTTCGCTCATTTTCTTTTCGAAGTTCGGCATATCTTTTCTTCCTATATAGCTCTTGTAAAAGATAGCACCTTCTGATTGTGCCCAGAATTCAGCACTTGAAAAATCTCCAAGATCTCCTTCAACTTCTTTTGCCTTTGTACCATCACCCAAACCTTTTTTACCGTGGCAAGAAGCGCAATGTTTTGCATATAACGCTTTACCTTCGGCAACATTTTCTGCACTTGAAGTAGTCGGATTTTTCATTTTTTCATATTTCGCAGGTACAACCCATTTCTCCTGTACTACTTTAAAGGAAAATAAGCCCATGCTAAAAAGCATTGTAAACATAATTAATGTAAGTGATTTCATAGTTTTTAAATAATTTTTAATTTGTTAGTGTTTTTACTTTTACTGCCTTTCGGCATTTTGATTAGGTATATGCAATAATCATGCAAATATATTGATTTTACATAAATAATCTTATTAATTATCAATTTCCAGACTTGATGCTTCCTTTTTTATCTTAAATAGATTGATCACCGTGTACACATAATTTGCCCAGACTCCTACCAGTAAAATTGTCAGTACTACATACATCCAAATTGGAGCGGCTTCTGACCACAGGGTATTGTCATTTTTAGTTGGATCTTCAAGCAGTGTCGTTCCCCATTTCATGGATTTCTTTTGCTTTACATTGCCAAAAACCTCATTGTCTTCAACCATTACATACACATCAACATTTCCTTCAGGATCGCCGGGAACCTGCTCTTTTAGTTCAAATTCGTATTCTCCGCCGCTCAGTGCACCTTCCTCTACTTTCATATTGGCCAGCATGCTGCCAATGTAAAAAGCAATATCCACCTCTTCAACCGGTGTTTTTGTTCCTGTGCTGTCAAGGGTATAACCTCTTGCAGTTACCGTTCTGACAGAATCAACAACTTCTAAACTCAATTCCAAAAACAGATCTTTGAAGCTAACTTCGGCTTCTTCTGCATCCAATCCATCCGTTCCCTCAAAACGTGCAACCAAAACGATATTACCCTCGCTATCCGTTAAATACTTCCTATCAGCGGGAACGATCAATTTTGCAAGTCCGGATTTTGATGTTTTGGCTGTTCCGAGAAGCACCTCATTATCTCCTGCTATGTTATAAAATTTGATCTCAGCATTGTACACGGGCATGATGTCCTTTCTGTCCTTCTTATTTTTTCCTTCATAAGTAGCCACGAGCAAACGGGAATTGTCTTCCTGTTTGGTTACCACAAAATCCAGAGAAACCCGGTAGTCCTCAGCCGTCGTTATTCTCGGCTTGTCATCTTCTGCTTCAACTACTTCAGCTTTTTCAACCGGAGCAACTTCTTCAGGGCTTGCTGCAGTTGTATCTTCCTGAGCTATTGCATTGTTACAGAGTAAAAACGCTATCACAAATGAAATAGAAAATAAATATTTTAATTGGTCTCGTTTCATGATTACAAATATTATTGATTACTTTTTACCTCTGTTTTTATTTTTCTTTTTATCCTCTAATGCTTCCCTTTCATTGTCAATGATACCGGACATAGGTATTACCGGAACAAATTTGATGATGATCGTAAAGAACAACAGGAATGCTGCAATTCCTGCAAAACTAAGTGCCCATTCAACCCAGGTAGCAGAATAATGAACAAATTCCGGACGGCTATCCTGTATAGGTAAATAAGGAGATTCCAGCGTGGGCACAACGATCAGAAACCGGTTCAACCACAATCCCAGTACGGCAATAACCGCAGCAAAAGTGATCCATTTTACAGTTCTGAGCTTTTTGAAAGAAAGGATAATGATCGGAACAAGCACGCCAATATAGTTGGCAAAGACAAACTCCAGAAAATACCTGTTGAACAGTGTGTTTAAAAGGTTTACATCGTATTCCTTATGGCTGAACCACCTTGAAAAGTACTCGCTGAAGGTAAAGTAACCAAATAGTAATGACATGATCAGCAGGACGAATCCGGCAACCTGAAAATGTGTTTTTCTGATGTATTTCTCCAGATGGAAGTATTTTCTGATCATGTACATGGCTATGATGATAACCCCAACTCCTGAATACAAGCCGGCAATAATGAAATACGGCGCAAAAATTGAACTGTTCCAGCCGGGCTGCACGGTTAAACTGAAGATCCATGCCAGAACAGAGTAAGCAACAATGGCCATGGCAATGATCATTGCAGACATGATCCGGATCATTTTGTGCAATCTGTTTCTCTGAGATTCCGTATCCTGATAGCCAATCGCCAGGAACTTGTACATTTTTTTCTTCCATGCAGGCGTTTCCTCAGTTGCATTGTCGCGCATGATGGCAAAATCCGGAATAAAGGTCATGTAAAGGTATATAAAACAACCTACCAGATCTGTCATGATGGCAATGATATCCCAGGTAATCGGGGATTGTATTCTTGGATAGAGAAATAAATAATGCAGCCTGTCGAGTCTGCCAATACAAAGCAAAATAAAGATCGGACCAATAACCAGTGACAGAACGGTGATTATTTCAATTATCCGCGATACAGAATTCTTCCAGGGGGTATGAAAAAAATGGAGTATACCCGAAATAAATGCTCCCGAATAACTGATCCCCACAAAAAAAATAAAGTTGATGATAAAAATCCCCCACACTACATTGTCCCGCATTCCGGTGACCACATGGCCATTAGAAACCTGAACAAAAAAGGCATACAATCCAACCAATACAAAAACAATCAAGGTGCCCATCCATATCTTTGAAGGAAGGGTATTTTTTTCGATCATTGGTGAAAATTCTTTAACCAATTCTTCTTTTCTTTTTTCAATATTCATAATAAACACGATTAAGGTTAAATTGTACCATCCTCTTTTAATTTCTGCACGTAAGGAACATCTTTATAGCGCTCTATGATATCCTCTTCCACTTCAAATCCGCGTTCCAGAGGAAATTGTCTGTTAACCGGCGGCAAATAATATACATTGGGTTTGGTACCCAAATGTTCCAGATGTCTGTAACCTCCCCTGTCGTTGATCAGGGTAGAAAAACGAACGGTTTCTTCTCCGTTGGTAACCATATCTTCGTTTTTATCACCGAAATAGATCACTCCCATCGGACAAGATTTGGCACAATGCGGCAGCTCTCCCTGTCGGAGCAGGTCCGGACAAAAATCGCATTTCATCACGGTTCCCTCAGCGGCAGGTACACTGGTTTCAGGAGAATACGGGATGTCCTTGTTATCAAATTTATCTTTATGACCCCAGTTAAAAGAACGGGCAGAATAAGGGCAACTGGTGATACAGAACTTGCAACCTATACAACGGTCATTATCAATTAAAACAATACCATCATCCCGTTTAAAAGTTGCCCCGGTCGGGCAAACGGTTACACATGGCGGTTCATCACAATGAAAACAGGGTTTTGGAAACCAATAAGGAGACGACTCCTCATTGTTCTGGATCAGCTGCACCTTCATAAATTCCTCATTGTAATCCAACTGGTGCGCCTTCTGGCAGCCTTCAACACATTTTCTGGCATTTTTGCATTTGGCCAGGTCGATCACCATAACAAATTTCCGGTTGGGTATTCCCTTTCTCGACTCTTCAGGAGCTATATGTGCCTCGGGGTATTTGTTGATGTTGTCGGCATCTACCTCAACAATTTTACCGTCCGGAGTAAGCAATCTCATTTTTACTCCGGATGAAGCTTTCTCTTCTTTAGATCCCAGTCCTGCCATCAGGCCGGTACCTGCTACCGCAGTTACTCCGGTAAATAATCCGAGTTTCAAAAACTTCCTCCGGTCGGTATTTTTATTTTGTTCTTTGTCGTCTTTCATAATGTAATAATTATAACGTTAATGTAAATCTAACCTGAAAAAATAACTTAAAGTATGACAAAAATCATTTTAGATTATTTTTATATATCTGTATATCAGTATTTTATAATATTTTTTTGATTATTTGACGCCTCATGCGCCTCAGAACAGTTACTTATGTTACTGAAGGATATACCATTATATTTATTGAATAAGTCACAGTGATGACTTTCTTTAATCTATTACGAGCTTCATTGCTCAATAGCTGATCTTGGTTTTGATTAATTTTTATAAGCGTATGTAATTTTTCATTACAAATTTTCAAAAAATCCATAATGAAGTGAATCAAGACCGAAACCAAACGCTCCTTCTGTTTACAATACATAGACTGCTCTATAAAGAGATCAGGAATCAGGATGGCGCAAAAAAAAACAGACCAAAGTTCCCCAAAACTTTGGTCTGCACAGATAAAACTTAAATTAAATAAACTAAAAATTATAAATCCTCGTGATATTGAATCCTAACAAAACATCACCTCCAAAGAAATCATTCTGATTCCACATGTAATTTTCCTGTGGTATAATGCCCCAGTAATTGCTGACAAAGATCTGGAAAGCGTGCGCAGAAGTTCCAAACTCAACTCCTAAACTAAGTCCGGGTTCCGGTTCGCTGTCACCCATTGCAAAAGGCTGGCTATAATCGACTAAAATAGACGTTTGAGGGCTTATTTTATATCTGGCTCCTACTGCAACAGCGAACATGTCATTTTCCATATCCGCTTCCACCAGGTTAAAATGCGAGATACTCGGAGCGACCTGCATAGAGAAATTCGGACTGAACCTGCGTGAAATAATGATCATGTTGAAGTAAGAAAAACGGTCCTGGTCGTAATTAAAATTGGTGTTTTCCTGATCCCTTCCGTCATAGGCAAAATTTCCATAATAGGTAAGGTTTATGGGCATCTTTCCTGACTTGGTTTGTCTTAAAAGCGCATATTTCGCATTAAAATCGTACAATCTATGGTATTTTGTAGTACCGGCACCCACGGTCAGCCTGTCTGTAAGCGAATAGGTAACTCCCAGTTTAATGTTGGCAGCGCCCCATATACCGGCCAGGTCGTTGTTGCCTTCAATAACTCCGAACCTGTGGTACATTTGTGCTTCCAAAGTGTTCTTCTGATACACCACATCAGTTGGATTGTCAACAATAAACGAACTTTCAAAAGCAGGCCGTTCCAGTTTATTGCGATCTTCTTCAGTTGCAGCTTCCTTCGTTTCTTCATCTGTTTTTACATCCTCCTGTGCCATTGCAAAAAAAGGAACTATCAGGAGAATAAGAAACAATGATATATATTTTTTCATGATATCGTGTTTAAAGGTTAATTGTTTTTTGCTCCCTGATCGATCCAGGCCTTCACCAAATTGATCTTGTTGTCAGACCATATTCCCGCCGGCGGCATCAGCTGCTCACCATTGGTTCCGTACAAAGAGTTCATCAAAGAGCTCTCGTCAGATTCAAAGGGTACCACATAGGCAGGTACGAGTTCGTCCCATGAATTCTCATCTCTCAGATCAGGAGGAAAGGTAGTTCCCCCTTTATGACAAGAAACACAATCCGCTTTCCAAAGTGGCATAATATCTCTGCTATAAGATACATCATCCGGTGGCGGGATCACTTCTTCTTCGATTACAGTGTCGTAATAACAAGATTGAAACAGAAGGATCAAACCGCTATACAGAACTATTTTAAATAGTTTTTTCATTTTTACTCAGTTTTAAATACTTATTCGGTTAACTATACAAGGTATTTACTGTTAAGAAATACTAATCAGCTATATATTGGTAAAACTTTTTTGCAGGTTTAAAAAAAGTTCAGAAGTTTAAAATATCTTCTGAACTTTTTCTCCTCCAAAATATTAATTAAGTGCTTCTATAGAATTCTGAAGCAATGCTTTTGTATAGCCAGGATTGTGAACACCTTTACTTTGATCTTCGAATAAAGTTTTGTAATTCCAAATTGCCTGCGCGTCATCTCCAGGAACTACAAGAGGGTTGGTAGCGCTTGCGGGCGCACCGTTTGCCCCTAAAACAGAACCAGTTGCATTTATATACTTTTTAGCAATTAATAAATCCTCCAATTTTTTAAAATCAGCTGTAAAGTTTGCAGACTCAGTAGGTACGCTGGTTTTGTGACAGGTTTTACATGATTCCATATTTACATTGAATGTGTGCAAACCTTCTTTACCATCCGCTGATTTTTCTGACATGTGGCATTGTGTACAGGAGGAACCTTTTCTGTGTGCAGCACTTCCTGCAGCAGGATATGCTACAGTACCGGGTACGTTGCCACCCATAATACCTTCCAGCATGGTAGACTGTGGGCCATGGTGCGGTCCGTAACGACTGCTTGTAATAGTAACCGTTCCGGTTCCGCCTGGAACTGGAAAGCTGTTGCGTGGCTGGTGGCAGGTAATACAGTTATTGCTGGATCCTGCGAAATTAATGATCGTGGTATTGTCGATTACGAGTTTAACGGGATCAAAATTTCTGAGTGCATAATCATAGCCATCCTCTTCAAAATCAAATGTTGTGTGGTCTTTATGACAGGTAATACATCTGATCGGTTCAGAAACTGTGTAACCGGCCGGATTAAGCTTACCCGTTGAAATGTATTCAATATAACCCAGGGAATTGTGGCACATTGCACAATCAACAGAAGTACCCCTTGGGGCTGTTGGACTTGCATAATGCAATGATAGAGCGTAAGTGGCCTCAACTTCTTCTTTGTTTGCAATGTTATGGCATTCAATACAGGCTGTTGTTCCGTCAACGCCATCGGTACCATCTGTACCATTTGTTCCGTCTGCGCCTGGAGGGCCGGGTATTGGTTCTGTTTCACAGGAGATAAACATCAAACTGATGGCAAACAATACCAAGAAACTAATTAATTTTTGTGTTTTCATCTTATTTTGGATAATAGGTTTATAATTCTAGTGTTAAAGTAATTATAAAATTATGCCCGAAATATGACTTATATCATTTTTTAAAATTTTTATTAGCCTGATTATCAATATTTTAATTTTTTTTTATTTTTTTTTATATGAATTACCATATTTTTTACGGTTACTATTGTTACTTAATGCGATATTTTTTACTGTTTGGGGCGTAATTTTTGTTACAAAAAACCTAAAAATACGATTGAAGTTTCAATCATTAAATAATGTGAAGAACACACATATATAATGGTAGATGAGTTTAGAAAGAATAAAAGGAAGTCAGATGTATATTTGACCGTTCAGAACCTGTTCTTTAAGAAAACAGGAAATTCAATCGTTAATTACCTGCTTGTTCTTTTCGTTCAGCAGTAAGAGAAAAGGACAGGGAAAGAATAAAAAGTAAAATTTTGCTAAAAAAGATAAATAATTTGGTCTGTCCGGACTACTTCAGGTTTTAGAAGCTCCCAAATTTCTTTTCCAGAACTACTTTTCTGTAATTAAAAATTTCATTCAGTTTTTTGCTGATCAGCAATCTGTTGGCCAAGGCACCCAAAATACCGAATGGAGGCTGATAAGTAACGATATCCCGCATCAGCACCCCTTCTTTCATTTGTATCAAATGGTGCTGGTGATGCCAGAGTTTGTAGGGGCCTATTCTCTGCTCATCCACAAAGAACTCATTATCTTTTACGTGGGTGATCTCTGTAACCCAGTCTACCTTAAAATTCAGAACAGGACTCACCTTATAGCTGATGATCATACCGGCATACATCTTTTCTGACAAACAGGGTGTAGTGATTTCGAAACCCATATAATCAGGGGTAATTTCTTTAAGATTTTTCGGGGCAGAGATAAAACTCCACATTTCTGCAACCGAAGCATGAAACAACTGTTCGTGTATAAACTGGTAAAAGGCCATATCTAGTTCTTTTGGATCTGTTTTAAATCATTGAGCAGCGATTTCGCTTCTTCAAGTTTTCTTGCACTTTCCGCTTTATCGTATTCCGCCATTGAAACCCATTCGTTGAGCAGGGATTTTACCTTTTCTTTGATCTCCTCTTCCCTTGTGGGGGGTGCCTGAAAAACATTTTTAAAAAAATTGTTTTTAGTTAATTTCATTTTAAGGATTTTTATTGGAAAAAGACCGGCGCAAAACACGCCGGTCTGATTCTGAATATAACTATTTATTAGAAATGGGGGTCATTATAATTTTGGCAATAATACTTTGTCTAAAACATGTATTACACCATTTGCAGCCTGAACGTCGACTGCTACAATATTGCTTACACGTGCATTTGCATCAGTAATTTTAGCTCCACCTGTTAACCCAACCGTAAAGGTACCTCCTTGTATAGTTGTTACCACTTGGTTATTTGTTAAACTAGATGATAAAATATTTCCTGAAACAACATGGTACTCCAATACTTCCGTTAATTGAGCAGCGGTTGGAACCAGTGGGATTTGAGCTAATTCAGTTCCTAATGCGGTAAATGCTGCATTGGTAGGAGCAAAAACAGTAAACGGACCAGCACCAGAAAGAACAGTTACAAAATCTGGTTGACCAGGACTGGTTAAAGTCGCTACAAGAGATGAAAAATTTGGATCTGCGGTAGCAAAAGTTACAACTGTTGGCAAACCTATTACGGCATCAACCACATGAATTACACCGTTTGAAGCTAAAATATCTGCTGAAGTAACTGATGATACACCATTTAATTCAACTCCACCTACTGTATTCACATACATTTCTAAATTACTACCATTAGCCACTCCATTAAATGTAGCTAACGATTGAATGTAGCCGGTAGATAATTGAGTAGATAAAACTTCACCACTTATAACATGGTTTAACAAAATTTGAGTCAAAACTGCTTCTGGCACGTTGTTAATGTCTGCACCTTTCAAAAATGTTTCAAATGCATCATTAGTTGGTGCAAATACTGTAAAATCTGTTGTTCCATCTAAAACAGCATCAAGACCTGTTCTTTCTAGAGCAGTAACTAATGTACTGAAATCAGGATTAGAAGCAGCGATTTCTGTAATTGTTTCAGGTTTATCGTCGTCATCATCATCACAACTTGTTGTAACAAATAAGAAGGATAATGCAAGTGTGCTTAAAAATAAGCGGGCGGAAAATTTTAATTTTTCAATAATTGTTTTCATGTTTAACTTTTTTATATATTTGTTGAACAAAGATAAGTAATGTTTTTTAATTGTCCAACTTTTTTTTAAAAATATTAAACAAATATTTTTAAAGTTGATTTTTTAAAGATTTACACCATATTATATATAGTATTTAATCTACCCCATAAATCATGAATTATACCATTGCCCAGGCAGAAAGATTGACAGGAATTAAAGCCCACACCTTAAGGATCTGGGAACGACGGTATGATTTTCTGGTGCCGGAACGCACAGAAACGAACATCAGGTATTTTTCCGATGCCCAGTTGCGCAAGCTCATCAATGTGAGTATACTTTTGAAAAACAATTACCGCATCTCCTCAATCGCAGGAATGAGCGAAGATCTCATTCATTCCAAAGTAGGTGAGTTCCTGAGTCTGGAGGACACAGAAAATGAAGAGGTTATCAAAGCGCTTATTCTTTCTATGCTCATTATGGATGAAGCGGAGTTCAACCGGATCTTCAACCGGTTGGTACTGAGATCAGGGCTGATGCACACCATTACTGATGTGATCTATCCTTTTTTGGGTCAGGTGGGAGTGCTCTGGGGCACCAATAAGGTTTTGCCTGCCCAGGAGCATTTTATTAGCAATCTCATCCGGCAAAAAATCATTTCAGCCATGGAAAGTCTGCCACAACCCGGAGAAAATGCCGGAAAGATCGTTTTCTTTTTGATGGAGCAGGAGACCCATGAAATTGGACTTTTACTAGGCGCCTATCTGGCAAAAGATTTGGGCTGGAAAGTATATTATCTGGGCCAGAACGTTCCTTCTGATGATATAGCAATGACCGTTGAACTTCTGGAACCTGATCTGCTCATGACCATGTTTGTAGCTGCCCGTAATTATAAGAATGACGAAATTCTCTGTCGCCTCATCGAAAGCCGCAATATACCGCTCTTGTATTCAGGAAACCTGGCTTATCTGCCCTGTAAAACAGCTTCGGATTGCCATGTCCCTGTTCGAAATCCTGCTGAATTCATTGCTTTTTTGCAAGAATTCAGAGAAAACACGACCCAAATTCAACTATAAGACAATTGTTGTAACTCAACTTTATTTGTTTATTTTTGTTTGAATATTGATTCAGTAAGGTGAGTATAAAAACAACTTTTTCCATCAGGGACCTCGAACATTTAAGCGGAATTAAAGCCCACACCATAAGGATCTGGGAACGCAGATACCATCTTTTCGAACCGATCCGATCCGATACCAACATCCGTTCCTATGACCAGAAAAATCTGCAAAAGCTCCTGAATGTAGTTTTCCTCCTCGATAAGGGATATAAAATTTCGAAGATCGCAGAACTTTCAGAAAACGATTTGTACAAAATCACACGGGAGCTTCAGATAAACAGCGATCAGCCATCACAGGCCATGGATAATTTTAAATTATCGATGCTCGGATTTGACAGGGTCCTCTTTGATCAGACATACTTCCAGCTGCTTGAAAAAAACAGTTTTAGGGATGTTTTTCTGAAGACTTTTTTCCCCTTATTGGAAGAGATCGGCATGCTTTGGCTAAGCAAAACCATCACACCTGCCCATGAGCATTTTATTACAAACCTGATCAGGCAGAAGTTGCTTATCCAGACAGAAAAGGCCCAGCAATTACCAAAACTGCACGAGCAAACCTTTGCGCTCTTTCTGCCGCTAAACGAGATTCACGAGCTCGGACTCATGTTTCTCCATTACGAGTTGCTCGTAAAAGGCTATAATTCCATCTATCTCGGCCAAAGCGTCCCCATGGAAAACCTGAAAGATCTTCAGGATATATTTGATTCCATAACATTTGTCAGTTATTTTACAGTAGAACCGGCACTTGAATTTATACCTGAGTATCTGAAGGAATTTTCAGACAGTATTCTCAGCCCTGCGAATGAAGAGCTTCACCTGCTGGGCAGGAACGCACAGGAGTTCAGTCAGGACAATTCTTTTCCCAATATCCTGATTCACAAGAATATTGAGAATTTTCTCAATACACTGAATTAAAATATGTTAGCTTATCATTTTTTTTCTTAACTTTTGCATTTGAATTAGTCGGTAAATATTTTTCACTTTTTGATTGTTTTGTTTAACTTTTTAATATCTTTGTTGAACATATGAAAAAAAATATTTCTATCATCGGTTCCGGCTTTTCTTCGTTGGCTGCAGCATGTTATATGGCCAAAGCAGGATATGGTGTGAACGTATATGAAAAAAATCCGCAGCTCGGAGGCCGCGCACGGTCTTTTACTGAGCAGGGTTTTACCTTTGATATGGGTCCGACCTGGTACTGGATGCCAGACGTTTTCGAACGTTTTTTTGGAGATTTTGGAAAAAAAACCACTGATTATTACACCCTGGAACGTCTTTCCCCCGGTTACAGGGTTTATTTTGGAGAAGATAATTTTGTAGACATCGCCGCAGAAACAGAAAAGATCAAAGCTACTTTTGAAAAGATGGAGCCCGGATCGGCTGAGAAATTGCAGGAATTTTTGGACAAGGCCGGAAAAAATTATAAGATTGCCATAAAAGACCTTGTATATAAACCAGGCATCAGTCCTTTGGAACTCGTAACCATGGACACCATTTTTGAACTCAAACAATTTTACCTCACCATTCAGGATTACGTAAGAAAACATTTCAATGACACCCGGTTACAGCAAATACTCGAATTTCCGGTACTTTTTCTGGGAGCAAAACCGGGGAATACCCCACTCTTTTACAGTTTTATGAATTATGCTGATTTCTGTCTGGGAACCTGGTACGCGAAAGGAGGAATGATCTCTGTTGTAAACGGCATGATCGAACTTGCCAGGGAACTCGGCGTTCAGTTTCATACCCATGCCAACGTTACTGGCATCAATGTGGATGAAAAAGGTAAAGTCTCAAGTATTTATGTAAATGGCGAGATCATCAGCACCCGACTGATCATTTCCGGTGCCGATTACAGACACTCGGAAAGCCTTCTCCCGGAAGAGTTTCGCACATATACCGAAACTTTCTGGAGTAAAAAGATCATGGCTCCTTCCTCACTTTTGTTTTATGTGGGGATATCCAAAAAATTGAAGAATGTACTTCACCAT
>Ga0209391_10000643_pt1 | contig 16964 bp, 15 predicted proteins | sample PPLLak3March2015_FD_187246 | JGI IMG/M metagenome (GOLD analysis project Ga0209391, IMG submission 187246) | Freshwater sediment microbial communities from Prairie Pothole Lake near Jamestown, North Dakota, USA - PPLs Lake P7 Core (1) Depth... | ecosystem: Environmental > Aquatic > Freshwater >... | reverse complement strand
CACAGCCCAGGCCGCGAAGGCCGGCGTCAGTGCGAGCAGCGGCGCCACCACGAACAGGAAGCGGTTGGAGCGTGACGGCACCACCACTTCCTTGATGAGCAGCTTGAGCACGTCGGCGAACGGCTGAAGCAGGCCCTTGGGGCCCACCCGGTTCGGACCGATGCGCACCTGCATGTAGCCGATGACCTTGCGCTCGGCGAGCGTCAGGTAGGCGACACAGAGGATCACGACGATGGTCACGGCCAGGATCTGCCCGAGCGTCGTGAGCGTGAGCCGCAGCCAGTCCGGCCACGCAGCCCAAGTGCCGGCGACGAAATCCATCACGATGCACCGCCCTGCAGGCCGGCCCGCCCGTCACGCGTCTGCTGCAACGGCTCGGATCGCCGCACCACGGCGTCCACCTCGTAGAGACCGACCTCTCGCGTCGCGTCGAGCGACGCGAGTCGGCCCGGCACGAAGGCGCTCGAGGCGCCGTCGGTCGCGTATTCGCCGAGCTCGCGCCGCAGTTCGTCGCGCACGTCCTCGGAGCTCAGGTACTCGAAGCCGGCGAGCCCGAGCAGATTGCCGAGCACGCGCAGCACCTTCCACGCGGGCCGGGCCTCGCCGGGCGGTCGCGCGGCGCCCGGGACGCTCTGCCAGCGACCCTCGACGTTCAGCCAGGTTCCGGAGGTCTCCGCGAAGGCCGCCACCGGCAGGATCACGCTGGCGACCGCCAGCTGCTCGACGCTCGCGTACGGCGTGAGCGCCACGACGAAGTCGGCGCCCTGCGGGGCGGTCGCGGCGGCGGACGACGGCACGAGGTCGGCAGCCTCGACGCCGCCGACGAAGACGTAGCCGCGCAGCCGCGCATCGATCATGTCGGCCGCCGCCAGTCCGGGCCGGGCGACGGGCCGACCGCCGACGCCACGGTGCGGCGTCGCGCCGGCCAGTGACGCGCCGACGGCATTGGCGCCATCCGGTAGGTATCCGAGGCGTGCCCCGCTGGCCTCGGCCAGCGCCGCGGCCAGCGCGCGGATCTCCGAGAACGAGGCGTGCCGCTCGGCGAGTGCGCCGAGCAGGATGAGCCGCAATTCGCCCTGCGCGAGCATGGCCGCGACACGCTCGTGTTCCTCGCCCGGGACGATTCCCTCGAGCGCGGCGACCATGTGCGCCGGCGCCGGGCGTCCGGCTGTCCGCAACACCACGGCCAGGATCGCGGCGAGGTGCTGGGCCATGCCGTAGCCATTGCTGGTGAGACTGGCCACCACGGGGAACATCACGTCGACCGGCCGAGGATTGACGAACGCGACGCGCGTGCCGCGTCGCACCGCCCCCTTGCGGATGCGGTGCGCGATGATCGGCACCTCCCGACGTACGTCGGAACCGACCAGGAGCACGGCCGAAGCGGTCTCGAGCTCGGCGATGCTGCAACCGAGCGTCGGCGCGACCGGATCGCCCGACTGGTCGCGGAAATCCTGCCGGCGCAGGCGATGGTCGATGTTCTCGCAGGCGAGGCCGCGGGCGATTCGCGCCGCGAGGTAGGCCTCCTCGAGGCTCGCCGTGGGGGAGACCAGCATGCCGAGCTGGCCCGCGCCGTGATCACGGACCACCCGCTGGAGGCCGCGTGCCGCCGCTTCGAGAGCGGACTCCCACTCGACCTCGCGCCAGCCATCCGCCTCCTTCACCATCGGCTTCTGCGCACGATCGTGGGAGTAGATACCCTCGCAGCTGAAGCGGTCCCGATCCGCGATCCAGGTCTCGTTGACCTCGTCGTTGGCGCGCGGCACGACGCGCATGAGGCGCCCGCGCAGCACGTGGCCGAACAGGTTGCTGCCCGCGCAGTCGTGCGGCGAGACCAGCGGGTGCTGGGTCATCTCCCAGGCACGCGCGCGGTAGCGGTAAGGCTTGTTGTTGAGCGCACCGACCGGGCACAGGTCGATGATGTTGCCCGACAGCTCGTGGTCCACGCTCTTCTCGATGTAGGTCGAGATCTGCATGCGGTCGCCGCGGCCCACGGTGCCGAGCTCCGGGATGCCGGCGATCTCCTGGCCGAAGCGGACGCAGCGCGTGCAGTGGATGCAACGCGTCATGTCGGTCGACACGAGCGGCCCGAGGTTCTGGTCCTGGACGACGCGCTTGCGCTCGGAGTAACGCGCGATGTCGCGGCCGAAGCCCATGGCGAGGTCCTGCAGTTCGCACTCGCCGCCCTGGTCGCAGATCGGGCAGTCGAGCGGATGGTTGATCAGCAGGAACTCCATCGTGGCCTTCTGCGCGGCGATCGCCCGGGGCGACTTCGTGAAGACCTTCATGCCCTCGGCCACGGGCGTGGCACAGGCCGGCAGCGGCTTCGGCGCCTTCTCGACCTCGACGAGGCACATGCGGCAGTTCGCCGCGATCGAGAGCTTCTCGTGGTAGCAGAAGCGCGGCACGTACGCGCCCTGCGCATCCGTGGCCTGGATGATCATGGCGCCCTTCGGCGCCCTGACCGGCACGCCGTCGACTTCGATGTTGACCAGCTCTTCGCTCATGCCGTCACGCCGCGCGCACGCGCGCCTCGACGATGCTGAGGCCGTGCTCGACGTAGTGCTCGAACTCGTGCCTGTAGTGCTTCACGAAACTCTGCACGGGCCACGCCGCCGCGTCGCCGAGGGCGCAGATCGTGTGACCCTCGATGTTGTTGGCGACGGCGACCAGCATGTCCACGTCTTCCCGCCGCCCCTGCCCGGCCAGGATCCGCTTCAGGGTGCGGTTCAGCCAGCCCGTGCCCTCGCGGCACGGCGTGCACTGGCCGCAGGACTCCATGTAGTAGAAGCGCGACAGGCGCTCCAGCACGCGAACCATGTCGGTCGTCTCGTCCATGACGATCACCGCGGCCGAACCGATCGCGGAGCCCGCCTTCTTGAGCGAGTCGTAGTCCATGTTGGCGGCGAGCATCACCTCGCCCGGCACCACCGGCACGGACGAGCCGCCCGGGATCACCGCCTTGAGCTTGCGCCCGCCGCGCACGCCGCCGGCGATCTCGAGCAGGTCCCGGAACGGAATGCCGAGCGGCAATTCGTAGTTGCCCGGTCTCTCGACGTGGCCCGAGACCGAGAAGATCACGGTGCCGCCCGAATTCGCCGGCCCGAGGCCGGCGAACCACTCCGGCCCCTTGCGCAGGATGGTCGGTACCGAGGCGAAGCTCTGCGCGTTGTTGATCGTCGTGGGCTTGCCGTAGAGGCCGTAGTTCGCGGGGAACGGCGGCTTGAATCGCGGCTTGCCCTGTTTGCCCTCGAGCGACTCCAGCAGCGCGGTTTCCTCGCCGCAGATATAGGCGCCGGCACCGACGAAAGTGTAGAGGTCGAAATCCACGCCCGAGCCGAGCAGGTTCCAGCCGAGCAGGCCGGCGGCGTAGGCCTCCTTCAGCGCCGCCTCGAAGCGCGGCACGGGCTCGGCCATGAACTCGCCACGGATGTAGTTGTAGCCGACCGTGGCGCCCATCGCGTAAGCGCCGATGGCCATTCCCTCGATCAGAGCATGCGGGTTGTAACGCAGGATGTCGCGGTCGTGGCAGGTGCCGGGTTCGCTCTCGTCGGAGTTGCAGACGACGTACTTCTGCACCGGCGCGTTGCGCGGCATGAACGACCACTTGAGACCCGTCGGGAAACCTGCGCCGCCTCGGCCGCGCAGGCCCGAGGCCTTGACCATCTCGATGACCTGCTCGCGCGGCGTCCGCTCGACGAGGATCTTCCGCCACGCCTCGTAGCCGCCGACCTTCGCGTAGGTGCCGATCTCCCACGGCCGCTCGTGCTTCAGGGGCTCGAAGCAGACGAGGTTCATGCGGTCGGTCCAGTCGCTCACGGCGGCGTCCTACTTGTGCTCGTCCAGGATCCTGTCGACCTTCTCGGGCGTCAGGTTCTCGTAGTACACGTGATCCACCATCATCATCGGCGCGCCGTTGCAGGCCGCCAGGCACTCCTCCTCCGCCTTGAGGAAGAACCGCCCGTCCGGCGTGCTCTCGCCCACGCCGATGCCGAGCCGCTTCTCGACGTGCGCGAGGAGTTCCTCGCCGCCGCAGAGCATGCAGGAGATGTTGGTGCACACCGAAATGTGGTGGCGACCGCAGGGACGGGTCTCGAACATCGAGTAGAAGCTCGCGACCTCGTAGACCTGGATGGCGGGCAGCCCGAGGTAGGCCGCCACCGCGTCCATGGACTCCTGCGTGAGGAAACCCTGCTCGTGCTGCACGGCGTGCAGCGCCGAGATCACCGCCGAGCGCTTGCGCTCGGGCGGGAACTTAGCCACCCAGTGGTCGATCTCGTCGCGGACGTGCCGCGAGAGCCCGCCCACGATCTCGCCGTGATCCGCTTCGCTCACCGGTCGATCTCCCCGAACACGATGTCCGCCGTACCGATCACGGCCACGACGTCGGCCAGCATGTGGCCGCTCACCATCTCCTCGAGCGCCGCGAGGTGCGGGAATCCCGGCGCGCGGCACTTCAGCCGGTACGGCTTGTTGGCGCCGTCGGAGACCAGGTAGATGCCGAACTCGCCCTTGGGCGCCTCGACCGCGGCGTAGGCCTCGCCGGCCGGAACGCAGTAGCCTTCCGTGAACAGCTTGAAGTGGTGGATCAGCGACTCCATGTCGCCCTTCATCTGCTCGCGCGTCGGCGGCACGATCTTGTGGTCGCCGACCATCACCGGCCCCGGGTTCTTCCGCAGCCAGTCCACGCACTGCCTGATGATGCGGTTCGACTGGCGCATCTCCTCGACGCGCACGAGGTAGCGGTCGTAGCAGTCGCCGTTCACGCCCACCGGGATGTCGAAGTCCATCTGGCCGTAGACCTCGTACGGCTGCTTCTTGCGCAGGTCCCACTCGACACCCGATCCGCGCAGCATCGGGCCGGTGAATCCGAGGTTCAGCGCCCGCTCCGGGGTCACCACGCCGATGTTGACCGTGCGCTGCTTCCAGATGCGGTTGTCGGTCAGCAGCGTCTCGTACTCGTCCACGCAGGCCGGGAAGCGCGCCGTGAAGTCGTCGATGAAATCGAGCAGGCTGCCGGAGCGCTTGTCGTTGAGGCGCGCGACGTCCTTCTCGCTGCGGAAACGCGACGGCTGGTACTTCGGCATCGAGTCCGGCAGGTCGCGGTACACGCCGCCCGGCCGGTAGTAGGTCGCGTGCATGCGCGTTCCCGAGACCGCCTCGTAGCAGTCCATGAGATCCTCGCGCTCGCGGAAGCAGTACAGGAAAACCGTCATCGCGCCGATGTCGAGGCCGTGCGCGCCGAGCCACATCAGGTGGTTCAGGATCCGCGTGATCTCGTCGAACATGACGCGGATGTACTGCGCGCGCAGCGGCACCTCCACGCCGAGCAGCTTCTCGATGGCCGCCACGTAGGCGTGCTCGTTGCACATCATCGAGACGTAGTCGAGCCGGTCCATGTAGCCGATGGACTGGTTGAACGGCTTCGACTCGGCGAGCTTCTCGGTGGCGCGGTGCAGCAGCCCGATGTGCGGGTCGGCCTTCTGCACGACCTCGCCGTCCATCTCGAGCACGAGACGCAGCACGCCGTGCGCCGCGGGGTGCTGCGGACCGAAGTTCATCGTGTAGCTGCGGATCTCAGCCATGGCCCGCGCCCTTTCCCGGCGGATCCTTGAGGGCCGCCTCGTAGCGGTTGTCGTCGCGGATCACGCGCGGCACCAGCGTGCGCGGCTCGATGCCGACGGGCTCGTACACGACGCGTCCCTTCGCCGGGTCGTAGCGCACCTCGACGTTGCCGATCAGCGGGAAGTCCTTGCGGAACGGGTGCCCGACGAAGCCGTAGTCGGTGAGGATCCGGCGCAGGTCCGGGTGACCGCGGAACAGGATGCCGAACAGGTCGAACGCCTCGCGCTCGTACCAGTCGGCCGCCTTCCAGACCCCCGCGACGGAGTCGAGCAGCGGCGGCTCGCCGGGCTCGCACCAGCAGCGCAGCCGCAATCGACGGTTGTGGGCGACGGACAACAGGTGATAGACGACGGCGAAGCGCCTGTCCGGGCCCTCTCCCATCTCATGGGAGAGGGTGCCCGCAGGGCCGGTGAGGGTCCGACCGCGGCTGAACCCGCTGTTCGTCGCCGACTCGGTGTTCCACTCCACCCGCCCGTATTCGAGGTAGTCCACGCCGGAGAGGTCGATCAGCTGCTCGAAGCGCCACTCGGGCTCGCTGCGAAGGGCGTCGCAGGTCTCGACGAGCCGGACCGCCGGCACCATGAAGGTGAGCTCACCGCAGCGTGAAGGGGCGCGCAGCAGGGTTTCCCCGAACCGCGCCGACAGCGCCACTGCAAGATTTTCCAGCGCTTCGCTCATGGCCTGGTTCAGCGGGCGATCGTCTGGGTCCGGTGGATCTTCTTCTGCAGCTGCAGGAGCCCGTAGAGCAGCGCCTCCGCCGTCGGCGGACAGCCGGGGACATAGACGTCCACCGGCACGATACGGTCGCAGCCGCGCACGACCGCATACGAGTAGTGGTAGTAGCCGCCGCCGTTCGCGCACGAGCCCATCGAGATCACCCAGCGCGGCTCGGGCATCTGGTCGTAGACCTTGCGCAGCGCGGGGGCCATCTTGTTGACCAGCGTGCCCGCCACGATCATCACGTCGGACTGGCGCGGGCTCGGCCGGAAAACGATGCCGAAGCGATCGAGGTCGTAGCGCGCGGCACCCGCGTGCATCATCTCGACGGCGCAACAGGCGAGGCCGAAGGTCATCGGCCACATCGAGCCCGTTCGGGCCCAGTTCATGACCGCGTCGACCGTGGTCGTGACGAAGCCGCGCTCGGGCAGCTCGGAGGCCTCTAGTCCCATTCCAGGGCCCCCTTCTTCCACTCGTAGACGAAGCCGACCACGAGCACCAGCAGGAACACGCCCATCGCCGCGAGCGCCACGATGCCGACCGAATCGAGCGCGACCGCCCACGGGAAGAGGAACGCGATCTCGAGGTCGAAGACGATGAACAGGATGGCGACGAGGTAGTAGCGCACGTCGAACTTCATGCGCGAGTCTTCGAACGCCTCGAAGCCGCACTCGTACGCAGAGAGCTTCTCGGCATCGGGCCGACTCGGCCCGAACAGGAACCCGAGCGACAGCAGCAGCACACCGAGCGCGCCTGCGACTGCGAGGAAGATGAGGATCGGCAGGTACTCGGCCAGCATGGCGCGGTTGCGTTCCAGGTGAGCAGTCCCTTCGAGCCGCGAATTCTATCAGGGACTGCTGCGATGCAGTAAGGCCATAAGCAAACAGGCGAACCCGAGGGCTCGCCTGTTTTCGTCATGGTGCGGATGGAGAGACTCGAACTCTCACGCCTTTCGGCACTAACCCCTCAAGCTAGCGTGTCTACCAATTCCACCACATCCGCAATTCTGTTCGCCGCTCACTCGCCGGACGGTGCGGGCGCGGGTGCTGGCCCGGGCTCGACGGCCGGCGGAACAGCCGCCGGCGGCGCCGATTCCGGCACGCTCGGCAGCAGGTCGGCCGGAAGGCTCATCTCGGTCGGCGCAGGCTGCTGGGTCTGCACGCGGTCGACGACGCTGGTCGGCGCGGTACCCTGGCTGAAGAGGTACGACAGCCCGAGACTCGTCACGAAGAAGAGCGTCGCCATGATTGCCGTCGTGCGCGACAGGAACGAGCCCGAGCCGCGCGAGCCGAACACCGTGCCCGAGGCCCCGGCACCGAATCCGGCGCCGGCGTCGGCGCCTTTGCCACGCTGCAGCAGCACGAGCCCGATGATCGAAGCGGCCAGCAGCACGTGCACGACGACCGCCAGCGTTTGTACCCAAGTCATGTCCGTCTCTCCTCGATCAGCCGGCGGCCACGCAGATCTGCGCGAATTCGTCCGCCTTGAGCGACGCTCCGCCGACCAGGCCACCGTCGATATCTGCCATGGCGAAGAGTTCCCGCGCGTTCGACGCCTTGACGCTGCCGCCGTACAGGATCCTCACCGAGGCGCCGATTTTAGCATCCAGTGCCGCGACCCGACCGCGAATCATGGCGTGCACTTCCTGGGCCTGCTCCGGCGTCGCGTTGCGGCCGGTGCCGATGGCCCACACCGGCTCATAGGCGATCACCGCCTCGCCGAACGCTCCTGCGCCGGTCACGGCGAGGACCGCGTCGAGCTGCCTCGACACCACTTCCGTGGTCCGGTCGCCCTCGCGCTCCTCGAGCGTCTCGCCGACGCAAAGCACCGGAACGAGCCCGCTCGCCTGCGCCGCGACGAACTTGCGGGCGACGAGCGCGTCCTGCTCGCCGTACACCTGCCGACGCTCCGAGTGGCCCACGAGCACGTACCGGCAACCCACGTCGCGAAGCATCGCCCCGGAGATCTCGCCCGTGAATGCCCCCTGCGCTTCCGCGCAGACCGACTGCGCGCCGAGCGCGACGTCGCTGTCCTTCAGCAGCCGCCCGGTCTCGAGTAGGTAGACGAACGGGGGACAGACCACGACCTCCGCGGCGCCCTGCGCCGGCAGCTGGTCCAGGAGTGAACGGACCAGGGCCGCGTTGTCGGCACGCGAACCGTGCATCTTCCAGTTACCAGCGACCAGGGGCTTGCGCATGGGACTCACTTAACAGTGCTCGCGGACGCAATGGGCCGGGGAGGCAGTCCGCGAAAGGCGCGCGATGTTAGCGGCGGGTGCCCTCAAATGCAATTGCCGGCACGAATCACACCGCCTGGCGGACCGTCTCGGCCAGTTCGTGCGCATGGCGGGACACTACCGCCTCGTCCTCGCCCTCGACCATGACGCGGATCAGGGGCTCGGTGCCGGAGGCCCGCAGCACGACGCGGCCGCTCGACCCGAGCGCCGCCTCGACCCGGCGGACTGCGTCCTGGATCACAGGCGAGGACTTCGGGTCGATCCGTTCCCGAACGCGCACGTTGACCATGACCTGGGGGAACTGCGGCATGCCGGATGCCAGTTCAGCGAGCGACCGGCCAGTCCGCTTCATCACGGCCAGCACCTGCAAGGCGCTCACCAGGCCGTCGCCTGTGGTCGTGCGGTCGAGGCACAGCAGGTGCCCCGAGGTCTCGCCACCGAGGACCCCGCCGTGCCGCCTCAGCAGCTCGAGCACGTAGCGGTCGCCGACCGCGGCCCGCATGAACTCGATGCCCTCTGCGCGCAGCGCGTGCTCCAGGCCGAGGTTGCTCATCACCGTGCCGACCACCGGCCCCTTGAGCTCACCCTGGGCGTGGCGGTCCCGGGCGATCACGTAGAGCAGCCGGTCGCCGTCCACGAGGCGGCCGAAATGATCGACCATCACGAGGCGGTCTCCGTCGCCGTCGAGCGCGATGCCGACGTCGGCCTGCACGCCGGACACCGTGAGCTGCATGAGCTCCGGCGCCGTGGAGCCGCAGCGAAGGTTGATGTTGCGGCCGTTCGGCGAGCAGCCGATCGGGATGATCTCGGCTCCGAGGTCGGTGAGAACGCGCGGCGCCACCTTGTAGGCTGCCCCGTGCGCACAGTCGATCACGATCTTGAGCCCGGACAGGTCCGTGCCCGCGGGCACGGTCGAGGCGCAGAACTTCTGGTACTCGACACGCGACTTGTCGACTCGCGTCGCCCGGCCGAGCCGGTTCGACTCGCAGGTGAGCGCCGGCCCGTCGAGCAGGGCCTCGATCTGCTGCTCGACTTCGTCGGAGAGCTTGCTGCCGCTGGCATCGAAGAACTTGATGCCGTTGTCCTCGTACGAGTTGTGCGAGGCGCTGATCACCACGCCGAACCGGCACCCGAAGTGCTGCGTAAGGTAGGCGATGCCCGGCGTCGGCAGCGGGCCGATCAGGCTGACGTCCACGCCGGCCGCGACGCAGCCGGCCTCGAGCGCGGCCTCGAACATGTAGCCGGACAACCGGGTGTCCTTGCCGACGAGCGCCGTGCCGCCCTCGGGCGCGAGCACGCGGGCCGCGGCGCTGGCGAGCCGCAGGGCGAATTCCACGGTCATCGGGTGCTCGCCCACGTGGCCGCGCACACCGTCCGTGCCGAAATACTTCCGGCTCATGCTTCCTCAACCTCCCGTTGCGACGCGCCTGAGGGCGCTCGCCACCTTGACTGCATCCACGGTCGCCGCGACGTCGTGGGCCCTGACGATGGCCGCCCCGCGCATCACGGCGAGCGCCGCAAAGGCGACGCTGCCCGCGAGGCGCTCCCCGGCAGGCCGGCCCGTGATGATACCGACCAGCGACTTGCGCGACACGCCGACCAGTACAGGAAATGCGGGGTCGGCGAGCCGGTCGAGCGCCGCGAGCAGCGCCAGATTGTGATCCGGGCGCTTGCCGAAGCCGATGCCCGGATCGACGCAGATCCGCCCCGTGCCGATGCCCGCGCCACGGCAGGCCTCGACGCGCGCCGCGAGGTAGCCGCGCACCTCGCCCACCACGTCCCCGTAGCGAGGATCGTCCTGCATGCTGCGCGGTTCTCCGCGCATGTGCATCAGGCAGACTGCCGCTCCCGACTCCGCCGCGGCCTCGAGCGCCCCGGGTGCCTCCAGCGCCCGGACGTCGTTGATCAGGCCTGCCCCGGCCGCGACCGCGGCGCGCATCACTTCGGGCTTGCTCGTGTCCACCGAGATCGGCAACGGCAGACGGGCGGCCAGCCGCTCGATCACCGGCAGCACGCGCTCGAGTTCCTCGCCGGCGTCCACCGGGGCGGCCCCCGGCCGGGTGGACTCTCCACCGACGTCGATGATGCCGGCGCCCTCCTCGGCCATGCGCAGGCCGCGCTCGACGGCCCTGGACGATTCCACATAACGCCCGCCGTCCGAGAACGAGTCCGGCGTGACGTTGAGAACGCCCATAACCACCGGCTCGGTGAGATCGAGCACGCGATCGCGGCAGACGAGTTGCATCAGGCTACGTCGGAAGCGAAGCGCCCGGCATGGCCGGGCGCTCGCGGTTCGGGTCAGTGCTGCGGCGCGGGTCGTCCCGTGGGCGCCTCGCCGTCGCGGCGCTCCCGCGGCGGCCGGGTACCGGCGCTGGGGACGTCGCGATCTTCCCAGTCCGCCGGCGGACGCGGGTCGCGTCCGTCCATGATGTCGCGGATCTGCTCCTCGTCGATGGTCTCGTACTTGATGAGCGCCTCGGCCATCCGGTGCAGCTTGTCGATCTCGCGGTCGAGGATGTCGCGGGCCCGACGGTAGTTGTCGTCGATTACGCGACGCACTTCCTCGTCGATAGCGTCGCGCGTCTTGTCGCCCACCTGCTTGTGCTGGGTGACAGACCGACCGAGGAACACCTCGCCGTCCTCCTCGGCATAGGTCAGGGTGCCGAGCCGGTCCGAGAGGCCCCACTTGGTGACCATGTTGCGGGCGATCTCGGTGGCCCGCTCGATGTCGTTCGACGCGCCGGTCGTGACGTAGTCGGCACCGAAGATGATCTCCTCGGCGACGCGCCCGCCGAACAGCGTCGCGATGCGGCTCTCGAGGCGCCGCTTGCTGGTGCTGTAGCGGTCGGCCTCGGGCAGGAACATCGTGACGCCGAGCGCGCGCCCGCGCGGGATGATCGTCACCTTGTACACCGGGTCGTGGTCCGGGACGTTGAGGCCGACGATGGCGTGCCCGGCCTCGTGGTAGGCGGTGAGCTTCTTCTCGTTGTCGTCCATGACCATGGACCTGCGCTCGGCGCCCATGATGATCTTGTCCTTGGCGCGATCGAACTCGTCCATGCTGACCGTGCGCTTGTTCGCCCGCGCCGCGAACAGCGCGGCCTCGTTGACGAGGTTGGCGAGGTCGGCGCCCGAGAAGCCCGGCGTGCCGCGCGCGATGATCGAGGGCTTGACGTCCTCGCCGAGCGGCAGCTTGCGCATGTGGACCTTAAGGATCTGCTCGCGGCCGCGCACGTCGGGCAGCGGCACCACGACCTGGCGGTCGAAGCGGCCCGGGCGCAGCAGCGCCGGATCGAGCACGTCGGGGCGGTTGGTGGCCGCGATCACGATCACGCCCTCGTTGCCCTCGAAGCCGTCCATCTCGACGAGCAACTGGTTCAGGGTCTGCTCGCGCTCGTCGTGACCGCCGCCGAGGCCCGCGCCGCGATGCCGGCCGACGGCGTCGATCTCGTCGATGAAGATGATGCAGGGCGCGTGCTTCTTCGCCTGGTCGAACATGTCGCGCACGCGCGACGCGCCGACGCCCACGAACATCTCGACGAAGTCAGAGCCCGAGATGGTGAAGAACGGCACCTTCGCCTCGCCGGCGATCGCCTTGGCGAGCAGCGTCTTGCCCGTGCCCGGCGAGCCCACCATCAGCACGCCGCGCGGGATCTTGCCGCCGAGCTTCTGGAACTTGGCCGGGTCCTTGAGGAAATCGACGATCTCGCCGACCTCCTCCTTGGCCTCGTCCACGCCCGCCACGTCTGCGAAGGTGACGGTGACCTGGTCCTCATTGAGCAGCCGCGCCCGGCTCTTGCCGAAGGACATGGCGCCGCGGCCGCCCGCCCCGCCCTGCATCTGGCGCATGAAGTACACCCAGACGCCGATCAGCAGCAGGATCGGGAACGACGAGACGAACAGCTGCATCAAGAAGGACTGGCGCTCGGGCGGTGCGGCGCTGAACGTCACTCCGCTCTTCTGCAGCGTGCCGATGAGCGCCGAGTTGTCCGTCTCGGGGTTGTAGACGACAAACTGCTCGCCGCTCGAGCGCACGCCCGTGATGCGGTCGCCGCTGAAGGTGACCTGGGCCACCGAGCCGCTCTTGACCTGCTCGAGGAAAGCCGAATAAGGCATCTCCTGCGACACGCCGGTGCGTGCGCTGAAGTTGCTCACGACCGTCGCCAGCACGACGGCGATGACGATCCAAAGGACGACATTCTTGGCCAGATCGTTCAAAGCCATAACCTCGGAGTGAGATGCAGCAAAAACGGATTCAGTGACACGCTTTCGCCGCGAAGGACACTACACCAATCGGTACCCGCGTGCCAGAACGTACAGCTCGGCGCTGCGGGCTCGCGATGCTTTCGGCTTCCGCAATTTCACGGATTCAAACCGGCCGCGCAGCCGGGCGATCAGCGGCTGGAATTCCCGGCCCTGGAAGACCTTCATCAGCAGGTCGCCGCCCGGGCGCAGGGTCTGCTCCGCGAACTCGACGGCGAGGTCCACGAGGTGCATCGAGCGATCGTGGTCCACGTCCGCCATGCCAGTCATGTTGGGGGCCATGTCGGACATCACAAGGTCCACCTGTGCATCGCCGAGGGCGGCCCGCAGCCGCTCGAGCGTCGCCTCGTCGCTGAAGTCGCCCTGGATGAACTCGACGCCGGGCAGGGCCGGCATCTCGAGCAGGTCCAGGGCGATGACGCGTCCGCGGCCGCCGAGCACCCGGGCCGCATACTGGCTCCAGCCGCCGGGCGCCGCACCGAGGTCCACCACGGTCATCCCGGGTCGCAGCAACCGGTCGGAGCGCTGGATCTCCTCGAGCTTGAACGCGGCGCGCGAGCGCCAGCCCTCGGCATGCGCCCGCTTCACGTACGGATCGGAGGCGTGCTCGGCGAGCCAGCGGGCGGAGGACTTGGTTCGCTTGGTCACGTGAACGGGTCCGGCCGTCGCGCCATTCCCCCCAACGCCCGCTTCGGCACTAAACTACCGGCCCTCATCCGCAGCCCGACCCTCCCGATGGCTCTCTCTGACGCACAGCGCAAGCACCTCCGCCGGCTCGGCCACGACCGCAACCCCATCGTGCTGGTCGGCCAGGCCGGCCTCGGTCCCAACCTCGTGGCGGAGCTCGACCGGGCGCTGCGCGACCACGAACTCGTGAAGGTCCGGGCCCGGGTCGGTGACCGAGACGAACGGGACCGCATCCTCGCGGAACTCGCTTCATCCACCAGTTCGGAACTCGTGCAGCGCATCGGCCACGTCGCCCTGCTGTACCGCCGAAACCCCGACCAGCCGGGCATCCTGCTCCCGGACTGACGATCCACGAGGGTCCGTGCAGCCCGTGTCGACAGGGTGATCAGACGTAACGGACGGCCACGATCTCGAAGGCCCGGGTACCGCCCGGCACCGCGACGTCCACCACGTCGCCCTCGGACTTGCCGACCAGCGCCCTGGCGATCGGCGAGGTGATCGAAATGAGCCCCAGCCGGACATCCGCCTCGAGCTCCCCCACGATCTGGAACACTACCTCGGACCCGTCGTCCTGATCCTCGAGGTCCACGGTGGCCCCGAACACCACCCGCGAGGTGGGCGGCAGGTGGGCAACGTCGATGATCTCGGAATGCGACAGCTCGTGCTCGAGTTGCTTGATGCGCCCCTCGATGAACCCCTGCTGCTCGCGGGCGGCATGGTACTCGGCGTTCTCGCTCAGGTCGCCGTGCGCCCGGGCCTCGGCGATCGCCTGAATGACGCGCGGGCGGTCCTCGGTCTTGAGGCGCCTCAACTCCGCTCTAAGCTTCTCCGATCCTTTCTGGGTCAAAGGCTTACGCTTCATGCCTGAACTTCCATGTGAAGATCCTGGAGCCGGTTGACCTCGACCTCCTGGAGGTGGTCGATGGCCTCGCAGGTTGCAAAGGCGCCTGCCAGGGTCGTGTAGTAGGTCACCCGGCGCGCGACCGCCTCGCGACGGATGGAATGCGACTCGTTGATCGCCTGCTTCCCCTCCGTCGTGTTCACGATCAGGCTGATCTCGTCGTTCTTGATCATGTCGACGATGTGCGGACGGCCCTCGCGGACCTTGTTCGCCCGCCGGCAAGGCACGCCTGCCTCCTCGAGCACATCGGCCGTGCCATGGGTCGCCAGGATCGTGAAACCGCGCGCGATGAGCAGCCGGGCCAGGTTCACGGAACCGGGCTTGTCGCGGTCGCGCACGCTGATGAGACACACACCGCGGGTCGGCAGCACCTCGCCGGAGGCGCTCTGGGCCTTGGCATAGGCCTCGCCGAAGCTGCGCCCCGTGCCCATCACCTCGCCGGTGGACTTCATCTCGGGTCCGAGGATCGGGTCGGCGTCCGGGAACTTGCCGAAGGGGAACACCGCCTCCTTGACCGAGAAGTACGGCGGGATGCGCTCCGTCGTCAGGCCGAGGTCGACGAGTCGCTGGCCCGCCATCACGCGGGCCGCGGCCTTGGCGAGCGGCACGCCGGTCGCCTTGGAGACGAACGGGGCCGTGCGCGACGCGCGCGGGTTCACCTCGAGCACGTAGACGATGCCGTTCTGGATGGCGAACTGGACGTTCATGAGCCCGATCACGTCGAGCGCGAGCGCCATGCGCCGGGTCTGCTCGCGGATCTGCGTCTGCAGTTCCTGGCTCAGGCTGTACGGCGGGAGCGAGCAGCCTGAGTCGCCGGAGTGCACGCCGGCCTGCTCGACGTGCTCCATGATGCCGCCGATGTAGACGTCGCGGCCGTCGCAGATGGCATCCACGTCGACCTCGATGGCAAGGTCGAGGAAGCGGTCGAGCAGCACGGGGCTGTCGTTCGACACCTGCACGGCGTAGGTCATGTAGGAGCGCAGGTCGTCCACGGTGAACACGACCTCCATCGCCCGGCCGCCGAGCACGTAGGAGGGGCGGACCACCAGCGGGAAGCCGATCTCGGCGGCCAGCCGCACCGCCTCGTCCTCCGTGCGCGCCGTGCGGTTCGGCGGCTGCCTGAGTTGCAGCCTGTCCACGAGCTTCTGGAAGCGCTCGCGGTCCTCCGCGACGTCGATCGAGTCCGGGCTCGTGCCGATGATGGGCACACCGGCCGCACCGAGGGCCTTGGCCAGCTTGAGAGGGGTCTGCCCGCCGTACTGCACGATCACGCCGAATGGCCGCTCGACGTGCAGGATCTCCATCACGTCCTCGAACGTGAGCGGCTCGAAGTACAGCCGGTCCGAGGTGTCGTAGTCGGTCGAGACCGTCTCCGGGTTGCAGTTGACCATGATGGTCTCGAAGCCGTCCTCGCGCAGGGCGAGCGCCGCGTGCACGCAGCAGTAGTCGAACTCGATGCCCTGGCCGATCCGGTTGGGGCCGCCACCGAGGATGACGATCTTGCGCCGGTCGGTGGGCGCCGCCTCGCACTCCTCCTCGTAGGTCGAGTACAGGTAGGCGGTCGAGGTCGCGAACTCCGCCGCGCAGGTGTCGACGCGCTTGAACACCGGCCGTACACCGAATCCCTGGCGGCGCTCGCGGATCGCCTGCTCGGTCGTGCCGCAAAGCTTCGCGATGCGGCTGTCCGCGAACCCCTTGCGCTTCAGGGTGCGCAGCCGGACCGCGTCGAGCCGGGCCTCGCCCTGGAGGGCGACGACGCCCTCCTCGCGCACCAGGTCCTCGACCTGGGCGAGGAACCACGGGTCGATGCGCGACGCCCGATGCACTTCCTCGGCCGTCAGGCCGGCGCGCAGCGCATCGGCGACGTAGCGCAGGCGATGCGGTCCCGGCATGCGCAGCTCCTCGAGCAGGGCGCGCATGCCCTCGTCGCCGAGCGGCAGCTGCACCACGGGCGTCAGGCCGTCGATCCCGGTCTCGAGACCGCGCAGCGCCTTCTGCAGCGATTCCTGGAACGTCCGGCCGATGGCCATCACCTCGCCCACCGACTTCATCTGCGTCGTGAGCCGGTCGTTGGCGCCCGGGAACTTCTCGAAGGTGAAGCGCGGGATCTTCGTGACGACGTAGTCGATGGCGGGCTCGAAGGAGGCCGGCGTCGCCCCGCCGGTGATCTCGTTGCGCAACTCGTCGAGCGTGTATCCGACCGCGAGCTTGGCCGCCACCTTGGCGATCGGGAAGCCCGTGGCCTTGGACGCGAGCGCCGAGGAACGGGAGACGCGCGGGTTCATCTCGATCACGAGCAGACGGCCATCGGTCGGGCTCACCGCGAACTGCACGTTGGAGCCGCCGCATTCCACCCCGATCTTGCGCAGCACCGCGATCGAGGCGTCGCGCATGATCTGGTACTCGCGGTCGGTAAGCGTCTGCGCCGGCGCGACCGTGATCGAGTCGCCCGTGTGCACGCCCATCGGGTCGAGGTTCTCGATGGCGCAGATGATGATGCAGTTGTCGTTCTTGTCGCGAACGACCTCCATCTCG
>Ga0209391_10000641_pt1 | contig 16967 bp, 15 predicted proteins | sample PPLLak3March2015_FD_187246 | JGI IMG/M metagenome (GOLD analysis project Ga0209391, IMG submission 187246) | Freshwater sediment microbial communities from Prairie Pothole Lake near Jamestown, North Dakota, USA - PPLs Lake P7 Core (1) Depth... | ecosystem: Environmental > Aquatic > Freshwater >... | reverse complement strand
TAATATTCATGATGTTATCAATAAACTTAGTAACTTCTCATTACCCACAGGTAGCCGCAGCCCGAATCAAATCAGATAACGGTGGAATATTGCTTTCGCCAAACAACCTATCCTTAAGATAATGCCAAAACGAAATCTTGTGCTTTAGGCAAGTCTTTTTTAAGCTGGCAAAGGTATCGCGACATCTTCGTCCTGCCTCACTACGAGTGCTACCGCTTATTTTTCGTTTTTTAACGTAATCCCGAATATCTCGTTCGCTCAGGTTGTTGTGGAGCGGCAAATAAGGTTTGTCGAGAACCCGAAGTAATTCGTGTTGATTGTTGCCCATCCGCTGTAGGGCAAGATTCAGTGTTACGTAAGCCGTTTTGGCACTGCACATCACTTTAAATCGGGATTTGATGTCTTCAGCTTGGATTGCCGTTGGCTCAAGTTTGTAGGCTTTCAGATCTCGGTAAATCTGCCAGAGTTGTTCGCGTGTGTTATCAACGGCTTTAACATGTTCAGCATTTAAGGGAATGAGACGATTGATGATGCGTTCGGCATGAATCCAACACAACGCATGGTCAAAGACATTAAACTGTCCGGCATCATCGCTGACAATGCTAAGGGTAACGGGAATGCCTTGAGCTAATAGGCCCCCCATTAAAGCGCCTTCGGTGATAATTCGCCGATGCCGCTTGGTTTTGATGCCCTGCTGATTCAGCCATTTCTCCCAGTCGAGAGCGGTTTCGATACGCACTACCTTATCGGCTGGATCCGCTAGCGGTAGGCTACACACCGCTTCACCCTGAAATTCAAGCTCAAGACGCGCTAACAGAATTGGCGGCAGTTTTTGTTGCTCCATATACGCGAAGGCGCCGGCATTCAGCACATAGAAATGATCGCTGCCTTGGCCTAAACAGTTGAGGAAGTTAATGCGGCTTTTGCTTTCCGTGCTACTAAACCAGGCAAACAGCTCATTGCCGATATGTGTGCAATAGCCGTTTTTGCCATCATGGCGCGCTCCGGTGTCATCGGTATGTATATACTGCGAGACGGACAATCCGGCTTGTAGTAATTGGTCTTTTTCATCATGGAACACATCCAAGCCATCGGTGATAAACTGACTTAACCGGCCACTGGATAGTTCAACCCCCAAGTCCTGCAATTGTTTCAACAACAGCGGTTGGGTGACATGTTGATGATGGTATTGATAGAGGATGAAACTGATCAGATCGTTGCCAAAGTGGCAGCCGTTAAGCCCGTCGGGTAGCTGTCCTGACACATAACTGCCATCTGCTGTTTGGTATTGGGCTAAGCGATAGCAGGTATTGAAGGTCTCAAATTTAATATTTTGAATGACCACGTCCCGATAACCCTTAAAGGTTGAACCTTCTGGAATATTATCGGGGTGGATGTTGAATGTGGCATCAATTTGTAGATACTCGGTTTTACTGCGTTTCGGCCCTTTGTTCCTTTTCGATTTGTCGCGGCCATCGCCATTTTCTTCATCGTTTTCGGCAGCGTCCTCGTCCATCTTGCTGGGTTTTATTTTGGGTTTAGTGGTTTCGCCCTTGAGCTTGAGTATTTCTTGTTCCAGTTTGTCTATCTGTATTTGCTGCCACGCAAGCAATTCCAGCAGCACATCGACTAGCGGTGTGCGGTCTTCGTTACTGATTTTGGGTAATTGTGGCTTGAGTGAATCCATGCGGCTATTCTAACTCGATTCTTAGATGCTACCTGCGATTAATGAGAAGTTACGGATTCTGGTAACTTGAACAGTCATTCTGGCAACTTGAACACCGATTCTGGAAAATCCAGAAAAGTGTTCAGCTTGAAACCAGAATCAGTGTTCAACTTAATTCAGAATAAGTGTTCAGATTGGTTCAGAATGAGTGTTCAGGTTGAGCCAGAATATGCATTCCGCATCAAGAACGGGTGCAAGTGGATTATACTGACTGGGCTCGGTCAGCGGAAACAGCCATTGAATGTAATCATGGACATTTTCCAACTTGTGATAATCCCATGTGTGGATTTCCCGAAGAGTTCGGCCGGATGTGTCAGTTGCTTTTCCATAATAGAAATCGACAATCGGCATATACATAGTGTTCATTTTCAAGTTGTTAATACTAACTACTCATCGAATAGCTAATGGGTAAATAATCCGCGCGTCTTAAGTTTCGCACTGAAATCGAAGGGTCAGGGGTCTTATTCCTCCCGTACACTAATGATGCTCATGTTTTACTTGGAATGGTCGGGTGACAAATATGGGATTTGTAAATATTCAGGCTCCGGCAAAAATTTTAATTTTGTAGAGGTGTCTTTAGACCCGATAATTGTGTCTAAAGACACCTCTACAGAAAGAATATGAATAAGATGTGATTGTCAACTATTTAACGAACTATTTCAAATCCACTTTCGACAGCAGGTTTTCCGATGCCGCTGGCTTATATGCACTATAAAGTGAATACGCGTTCAGGACCATTTGATGGGCTCGGCCCAGCTTTTCTTTGGTAAAGTCAATCGCAAATTTTTCTTTCAATTGCTTGCCATCCCAGTCATAGGCTTTTAAAAACTGCTCATTATCAGCGCCTTTTTTATCCCAGTTCGCCAGTAGTGATGAGGTGTAATAAAGACGTTTGCCATCCCAGCTGGATGACACCATATTGACCTGCGCGCCGATTTTTTGCTCAAACACTTGTTTCGGTTTGAATGGATCGGAAATATCAAAGGCGCGGGTTTTGCCGTCCATAAAGGTATTAACCCAGAGCATTTTGTCATCGCTTTGTATGGAGATGTCCACAGGTAAAGGTATTTTGCTGGGATCACCCACGTCGGCAACTTCTTTGGCTTGCCATGCGCCTTCTTGATCTTCGTAGATTAGCCAGATTTTTGAGGTGAGGGCGGTGCTGGTAAAACAATAGTTATGGTTCTCGCCCCACGCGCAACGGATTTCCAGTGGCGCACCGGGTACATCAAAGACTTTTTTGGGTTGCTTGGTGTGCAAATTCCATTGCACTACCGTATTGCCAAAGCGTTTCATGGCTTCAGGGTCGGCGAGCATTTTGCCAAAATCCATCATATAGTTGGACCAACCCGTAAATGATGAGGTCAACATCAGGTTGCGTCTTGGCAGAACACGCAGGTCATATCCGTAACCATCTGCGTATTTTCCAGTTTTAATGGCCCCTTCAAGATTACTATCGGTGGGTGTCCAGTGTGTGGCTATGTATTCACCTTCATTGGTGTATTCAACGACGGCGGTGCGGCCACCGTGATCTTTATTGTTAGACAATCCGGTTATAATCATGCGACCGGGTAAGGCGTAAGTAGTGTGAGGACCGACTACGCCGCCGCTTTTCGCTACAAAATCAGTGATAGTTTTGGTGAGTTTGGGTTTGGCAGGGTCAGTATGTACATCAAAAACAAACAGTTTGCTGGTATCAAGCGAGCCCGCCCATAAATACTGGCGATCATCGGTATAACCGGAATGATGGGCTTCATTGCGTCCGCCGACTGAAAGGCTGTTGACGACCTTGCCATAATTGGGCGACTTGGGATTAACGTCTACAGTGACCAGCTTATCCTGTTCATCACCAACACCTTCTACACCCAGGGTCCAAACGTAAACAAAATCTTCTTGACCGACAATTTTAGCCATGTAGGGAGATTGGCAGGTTTCATCGGCTTGTGCAGAGGTCATGCCGATGCCCGATAGCGCAAGTGTTGATGCGGCGAATGCACAAGCGGTTATTAAACGGTTCAGCGACTTATTTTTTTTTGTAGTTATCATCCTCATATCCTCTCATAAATAATAATTATTTGGGTTTACGAGCGCTCTATAGGCGCTCGTACCACTGGTAAGAGTTTTAGTTTTCGGCAGTAGTGGGATCAATCATGGTTTTAATCTGGGAGATACGATTGGCTGGAAACCCGCCTTGTTCAGCATGTGCTTTTACGGTCGCTTCATCGGGTGCGATATAGACGCAGTAGATTTTATCGTCTGTTACATAGCTTTCTATCCACTGAATTTTGGGTCCCATATCATTAAGAATACCACATGATTTTTGCGATATACCTTGCAGATCCTGAGTTGTTAATGAGCCTGCGCCGGGAATTTCGCGTTCGATAATATATTTTGGCATAGTTATGTCTCCTGGGTTGTGTAAATACGACTGGTCGTCTTATAAATAATAACATTAGGCTTTAAAGAAATCACCTAATAAATTCTCGCAACATTGTTTGAGGGGTGTGGATGATTGTTCAATTTTCATTCTTAATAAGGCACCTTGCCACATGTTGACTAATAGATCTGCCATGTCTTCGGCTGATTTGTCGGTTCTAACCGTCCCTTCTTGTTGTGCCTTAAGTAGTCCCGTTTGCAATAAATCTCGATAACGATGGACAGCGGATTGCAAGGATTTTTGACAAATATCACTGGTATCGCCGATTTCGCCCATTAAATTACCTAATAAGCAACCGCCTTTAAATTCTGCTTTTTCTAATTCTATAATCATTTCATTGAAATAGCGCTGTAAAGCGCTTAATGCGTCAAGGTCTGAATTTTGTAAATGACTGTTTAATTGATCAATGAAAGGATTGATATAGTGCTGAATGACTTCCGCGGCAAAGTTTTCTTTGCTCCCAAAATAATTGTAGAAAGAGCCTTTGGGAATTTGCACGGCATCCAGAATTTCTTTTAGTCCAGTTCCGTGATATCCCTGCTGCATAAGCAAAGTTACACCTTGACTTAACAGGTTTTCTTTGTTGGTTTGTTTTTGTGATGTTCTAGACATTAGAAAATGATATGACCGGTTGTCTTGTTTTGTCAAAGGGTATTTGTTAGTTCTTAATCGAATTCTGTAATCTGCTAATAATTGCATTCATAAAGGTCGTTTTCTATTTTAATGTACTCTTTTTTAAAAAAATCATGGATTCTCTAGCGCTTTTATAGCGAATAGTAACTTTTCTACTATATTATTAAGGTAAGTAGGTGATATGACGCATTCGGATAAGTGATATGACACTTTAAATCTGGTAGTTATCAATGGTAACTGGCTTTTAGCCTGATGTTAGAGGGATTTACACCGGCCAAACCAATGTAATTAAGCAATAATAATGCCAAAAGTAGCGGCATTTTGCCGCGCGTCAATATGCCACATTTTCAATACAAAATTAAATCATTAGACTTTTATTCAACTTGTCGTTGTGCTCTAAACAACATCAGTTAACCATCCTTCCTCTCGATAGTGCGGGCTACACAGTTGGTCCGCATTTTTTTTAACCGAGGTTATTATGAAACGTAGGCATACATCAAACGATTTATATCCTATAAACCACGCCGAGCTCAGCAGGAAAACCGCTATTCATGAAGCTGGACATGCGGCTGCGATTTATCTCGGCAATAAGCAAAAACATCTGCCACCGGTTTTTTTTCAGATTTTTATTAAAGAACTCAATAGCGAATTTCGATCAACTGGATGTTTATGCGAATCTTATGATAGTTGTAATAATTGTATTACTAAAATAGAGGGTGGCCGCTTGATTCATACTTTGCAATCCTCAGTTGATGAAGCAATCAGTGACTTCTCTTCAGCGCAGAAACAGGCTTATCAACGTGCTTTTGAAGCGGATATAATCAATTTACTGGTGGGTCCCCTTGCGGAAGCAAATTATATAGCCATGCGTGATGATGAACCCATTAATCCACGTCTGGTAAATCTGAATGCCCTGCATCATTATGGCGGCTCCTCAGATTTAGAGACTATCAACGAATATCTTGACTGTCTAATTGCCAACAGAGCGCAGCGGGAAAAGAAGCTGTCTGAGTTGTTTTTAGCAGCATTCAATTTTATTAATGACAGATCCAATTGGCGCGCTATTTTAGCTTTATCCGATTATATTCTGGCGGACTGTAAAAATATCATCGAATGTGAAGAAATCATTGCCGTACTTGATGCCCACTGCTTTTTAACAAGGAAAAACTCCTGGTGCTAATAATCAGAACTATTTATATTCCCGTGCACCAAACAACGCTGTTCCAATTCGGACAATAGTAGCGCCCTCTGCAATCGCCGCATTTAAATCTCCACTCATGCCAAATGAGTAGGTGTTCAACTCGGGATTATTCAGTTTTGCGACAGCCTGATAAAGTGTTTTGTATGGCTGACGTTGTAATTCAAAATCCTCTTCAGGCATAGGAATTGCCATCACACCACGAAGCTTTATGTTAGGTAGTTCAGACACTAGCTCACACAGTTGCGGCAATTCATTCAAAGTAATGCCGGATTTGCTCTGTTCACCACTGATGTTGACTTGCAAGCAAATATTTAACGGTGGTAATGCACTGGGGCGTTGTTCGCTAAGGCGCTTGGCGATCTTCAAACTATCTACACTGTGTACCCAGGCGAAATGCGTGGCAAGTACTTTGGTTTTATTGGATTGAACAGGTCCGATGAAGTGCCAGGTAATGTCGAACGCCCCCAGTTCCTGTTGTTTTTTTAGCGCTTCCTGACAATAACTTTCGCCAAAATGGCGTTGTCCAGCTTGATAGGCTGCTGCAATGTCTTTAGCGGATTTGGTTTTGCTCACTGCTAACAATAAAACTGATTCCGGTTTGCGGTTATAGGCAATTTCAGCCTGCCTGATTTGTACAAGTAAGTGTTTAAATCTGCTATGTATCATGTTCGTCAGGAAATAATTAAGCCGTCATTAGCTGTTATTAAACAGTTCAGCTTCAAAAAAGCAAAGAGTTGGACTATGGTATAAACAATTAGTTGTTTCTTTATTTACTACTTTACCAGAGAATTTTATGGATATTGCCGAATTATTGGCTTTTTCAGTTAAAAATAACGCGTCGGATTTACATTTATCGGCGGGTCTACCCCCTATGATCCGAGTAGATGGCGATATACGGCGAATTAATGTTCCCGTACTGGATCACAAAGCTGTACATGCCTTGATTTATGACATAATGAATGACAAACAGCGCCGTGATTATGAGGAATTTTTGGAAACCGATTTTTCGTTTGAATTGCCTGGAGTCGCCCGGTTTCGTGTCAATGCGTTTAATCAGGAGCGTGGTGCAGCTGGTGTTTTTAGAACGATTCCCTCAAAGGTATTATCTCTTGAAGACCTGAATGCTCCCAAGTTTTTTGAGGAAATAACCAGAAAACCCCGTGGTCTGATTTTAGTGACTGGTCCTACAGGTTCAGGCAAATCAACCACGCTGGCGGCGATGATTAATCATATTAATTATAATGATTATGCACATATACTCACCGTTGAAGATCCTATTGAATTTGTACATGAAAGTCAGAAGTGTTTGATTAACCAGCGCGAGGTTCATCGTGATACACATGGGTTTAATGAAGCATTACGCTCAGCGTTACGTGAAGATCCCGATATTATTCTGGTGGGTGAGATGCGCGACCTGGAGACTATCCGATTGGCATTGACGGCGGCGGAAACGGGCCATCTTGTTTTTGGCACACTGCATACTACCTCAGCTGCAAAAACTATCGACCGTATTATTGATGTATTTCCTGCGGCAGAAAAAGACATGATTCGGTCTATGTTGTCCGAATCATTACAGGCTGTAATTTCGCAAACGCTCATGAAAAAAATTGGCGGTGGTCGTATTGCCGCACATGAAATTATGGTGGGTACATCGGCTATCAGAAACCTGATTCGTGAAGCCAAAGTTGCACAAATGTATTCAGCGATCCAAACAGGACGCAAGGACGGTATGCAGACACTGGATCAAAACCTTAAAGAACTGGTTGATAGAGGCTTGATTACCTCAAAAGCAGCCATGGCTAAAGCTGTTAATAAAGATGGATTCCGTTAAGGGGGAAGGTATGAATGTTGACGCGCTCTTTGCACTGATGCATCATAAAAAGGCCTCTGATTTATTTATAACAGCAGGAAGGGCACCCACTATAAAGGTTGATAACACGCTCATTGAGATTTCCAAGACGCCGTTGACAGCAGATCAGGCTTTAGAATTTGTGTTGAGTGTTATGAACCAGCGGCAGAAAGATGAGTTTGAAAATACCAAGGAGTGCCAGTTTGCCATCGGTGTGCCGGTTGTGGGGCGATTCAGAATCAGTGCTTTTACCCAGCGAGATAATGCAGGCATGGTAATGCGACGGATTGAAAATGAAATACCTGAGGCGGAATCTTTGCATTTACCATCAATTTTAAAAGAGTTGATTATGGAAAAGCGTGGCCTAATTCTCTTTGTGGGAGGCACAGGCACGGGTAAATCAACCTCATTAGCGGCTTTAATCAAGCATCGTAATCAAAACAGCAGCGGCCACATTATTACTATTGAAGATCCGATAGAGTTTCAACACCCGCATCTGGGCTGTATTATCACTCAGCGTGAAGTGGGGATTGATACGGAATCTTATGAAGTGGCTTTAAAAAACACTTTGCGTCAAGCGCCAGATGTGATTTTGATTGGTGAGATCAGGACTCGGGAGACCATGCAGCATGCGATTACTTTTGCTGAAACAGGACATTTATGTCTGTCCACACTACATGCAAACAATGCTAACCAGGCCTTAGACCGAATTTTGCATTTCTTTCCTGAGGAAATGCATCATCAGTTATTGATGGATTTGTCGCTCAATTTGAAAGGAATCATTGCTCAGCAATTGATTAAGCGAGCCGATGGCAAAGGTCGTTATCCCGCAGTCGAAATATTAATTAATACGCCTTTAGCTAAGGATTATATCCGTAAAGGCGAGATCCATAAGCTCAAAGAATTAATGAAAGAATCACGTGAACAGGGTATGCAGACTTTTGACCAGGCACTCTATGATTTGTATATGGCTGGAAAAATCGGTTATGAAGATGCCTTGAATTCAGCAGATTCGAGAAACGAGGTTCGCTTAATGATCAAACTGAACACTGAAAATGCAGTTACTTTTGAAAATGATAACATTCTGCTATCAGAAACGGATGAAGAGAGAAGGTTTTCCAATAAAGGAGTAAAAAGGCTGGGTTAATCGTACTGGGTATAATTAGTGCTGTTGACGGTGTTGTGAATCTTTATGCTCCTGTCTTTATAAAGCAAATAACTCGCGCATTTTTTGCCCGGGGCTTTCTGCTCTCATAAATACTTCACCGACTAAAAAGGCATAAATATCATTGTCCAGCATGAGTTGTACGTCGTCGTGCGCATGAATGCCGCTTTCGGTGATGATGATGCGATCTGAAGGAATTTGCTTCTTTAAATCCAATGTCGTTTGTAGTGATGTTTCGAAGGTGCGCAAATTGCGGTTGTTAATACCGATCAGTTTGGTATCCAGCTTTAACGCTCTTTGCAGTTCTTCTGCATCATGAACTTCTACTAACACGTCCATGCCCAATTTTGTCGTGGTATCCGACAATTCATGCATAAGGCCATCTTCAAGGGCTGCAACAATCAGCAAAATACAGTCCGCACCCAACGCGCGGGCTTCATAGACTTGATATGGATCGATCATGAAGTCTTTTCTTAATACGGGCAATGGACAGCGTTCTCTAACCATTTGCAAGTATGCTTCCGAGCCCTGGAAAAATTCCTTGTCGGTTAATACCGATAGACAGGTCGCGCCATTCATGGCGTAATCCTGACCGATTGCTAAGGGTTGGAAGTCTTCCCTGATTACACCCTTGCTGGGGGATGCTTTCTTGATTTCGGCAATAATCGCCGGTTTTTTTGCCGATACCTTGTTTTGTATAGCATTATAAAAACCGCGAGGGCGTTCTACACTAGTGGCAATTTCCTCCAGATTGGCTATAGATATGCCGGATTTACGTCTGGCGACTTCTTCGGCTTTTTTTGCCAGGATAGTTTTTAGAATATCAGGGGTATTGGTCATGGTTGATGTCTGTTATGAAATTTTTGAATAAGCTATTAACGCGTCAAGTTTTGCTTTAGCCGCGCCACTGGCGATAACTTGTCCGGCTTTTTCGATACCAGAAGCCAAGGAATCGGTAATATTTGCCGCATAAATCGCAGCTCCCGCATTTAACTGCACTATATCTTTTGCCGCTCCGGGCTGATTATCCAGCACCGATTCTACCATCACTAAACTGGATGCTGCACCATCAACAGCCAAGTCATTCAGGCTAGCTCGTTTAAAGCCAAACTGTTCTGGCGTAATGGTATAAATAGAGACTTCGCGGTTTTTGAGTTCCGCAATCGTGGTAGCGGATGCAATGCTGATTTCATCCAGGCCATCATCAGCATTCACCACTAACACATGCCGGCTACCCAATTTTTTTAATACTTGCGCCAAGGGTTCGACCCACTCTTTTGAAAAGACACCGATTAGCTGGTTGGGCGCGCCGGCAGGGTTGGATAAGGGGCCTAATAAATTAAACAGGGTTCTAACGCCCATTTCTTTACGGACATTAATGGTGTGTTTCATTGCACCGTGATGCTTGGGGGCAAATAAAAACCCGACGCCGATTTCATTAACGCAACAAGCTACTTGTTCGGCGCTTAAATTCAGATTGACCCCCGCGGCTTCCAGCACATCAGCACTGCCACAACTACTGGAGACCGAACGATTGCCGTGTTTGGCAACCTGCCCACCTGCGGCGGCAACCACAAAAGCGCAGGTAGTAGAAATATTAAAAGTATTGGCACCATCGCCGCCCGTACCACAAGTGTCTATGACATGTTCGCCTGTGATGGCAACCTTGCTGGCTAATTCTCGCATCACTTCAGCGGCGGCGGCAATTTCGTCTATGGTTTCGCCTTTGCAACGCAAGGCAATTAAAAAACCGCCGATTTGTGCGTCGGTAGCTTTGCCAGACATGATGAGACGCATGACCTCTCGCATTTCATCAATGCGAAGATTTTGCTTGTTGAGCAGCTTATGTAGGGCTTGTTGTATGTGCATTTCATATATATTCTCTCAGATAATTAATTTCCAGTCCATTGCCGTATGTATCAGCTCCCTAGTACCCATCTTCTGAAATACATTCGATAACCTAACGGTCATGAAGAGCGTTTCATCACCCCGGAAAATGGAAGATATAGAGTCCGAAGTTGATAACGCGACATAATCAAGTATACGTTTGATAGCTGCCTTAGCAGCTAGGCAGGTTAATAAAAGCTAGCGGAGCACATCATGAACACAGATTGGTTGGCAGGCGGAAGAAAAATACCCGATGATGTTATATACTCCGCGCGGTCAAAATATCGGTTTCCAGTTGCCCTAAAATATTGTAAAAACGCCCAAACTAACTAATTCCTAGCACGAAATAATGATTGAACAGCAATTGGACGAACTTTTTCCTGAAATGACATTGAATAAGAATTCACGCGCACGAAAAAAATGCTTGGTGGTTTACCTTAGAAAAAAAGGTTACCAGCGCGAGGAAGTAGCGGAGCTCTTAAGAATTGACGAAGACACGGTGACCAATTACACGAAGAAGTATGACGAAAGCGGCTTACAAGGCTTATTGGAGGAAAATTATCACCACCCAAAAAGCCAATTGGAGCCGTATACAGAGCAGCTAAAGGAACTCTTTAAAAAACAAGTGCCACATACTGTCAACCAAGCCATAGAAATGATTGATAAAGAGACTGGTATCTGTTTGAAGCCTTCTGCTTGCAGGGAATTTCTTAGAAAGATAGGCATGAAATGCAGGCGTTGTGGAGTAGTTCCCGGCAAAGCGATGGATGATGACAAGCAACGTCAAGCCCAACAGGAATTTCACGACAAACAGTTACAGTCGACTCTGGATGAGGCTAAACAAGGCAAACGTACCGTTCTGTTCGTCGATGCGGCTCATTTTGTGATGGGTGCATTTTTTAGGGATGGTCTGGTGGGTCGTGCGGCTATTGCTGCCAGCGGCCGCAAACGCCACAATGTCTTGGGCGCCTATGACCCGATCACGCACGAAGCCATCACGATAACCAATGATACGTATATTAACCAGGACGTTTTCTGCGAGTTCCTCGAAAAAATTGCCAAGGCATACGCGGATAGTGGGCGGCCCATCACACTAATATTGGATAACGCCAGATATCAGAAATGCCAATCGGTCACCAACAAGGCAAAAGAATTGACTATTGAGTTGCTGTATTTGCCACCCTATATTCACCCAATCTGAATTTGATCGAACGGTTATGGCGATTCGTCAAAAAACAGGTTCTGTATAGCAAACATTACAACAGTTTCGACGTTTTTAGAAACAGTATCAATACCTGCATCAGTGAACTCGGTACCCGTTTCAAAAATGAGATGCAAAGCTTGATGACCATGAAGTTCCAGTTATTTTAAAAAGTCGAAAACTTGACCGCGTGGAGTATATACTTTTTATCGTCGTTATTTCATGGCATAGTTCCAGTCATTGCAACGGCAAATTCGGCGGTATCGTGATCCACTCCTACACTCACCCAACATTAATTACGCGGGGGATCGATCGTACACGACATACGAACAAACCTTGCCAACTGAGGGTCAGGTTAAGTCTGAACTATTACACACAATTTGCCACATGAGTCACTGTTTTTATAATCATTATGTTGAAGTCCAGGTTTTTTCTCACTTCTCCCGACAATTGGGTGAAGGCATGCCGGGAAGAACAATTTAGCGTGACCGTTGCTTGTTAATATCTGCAAAATTATATTTTTGTTTTAGCCTCACGCTCTTGTTCGCGCGGTACGACCTTAGCCAGTTCTGTCATTTCCTCGGCCAGAAGGTCCAATATATCGTCTGCCGACACAATGCCTTCAAGTCCTCCTTCCTGGTTAACAACCGGGATACGGCGAATTCCCTTAGCGCGCATTAGCCGAATTGCTTCAAATACACCTTCTTTCTCCTGCACGCTGATCAGTTGCGGGCTCATAATGTCACCCACGCTGAACTCATTTAAATCCAATGACTGGGAAACTATTTCAATAACTATATCTCGATCTGTAACAATGCCGACCGGCACTCGCTTACTGTCAATCTCATCTACGACCACCAGATCGCCCACATGGAACTTGCGCATGAGTTGCGCAGCTTCCGGAATGCTTGTTTCTCTTGTCGCGAACACGACTTCGCGATTGCAAAATTCACCAATAGGCATCGGTATTTCCTCTAAATTTAGTTAAAGTTAAATTAATATAAAGCTAACATAGAAACTCGTTTCAGTATAGCGCATTTGAAGGCAGTGGAAATGAGCAAGGGGGGCAGGACTACTGAGAAGAAAATGAACAGAGTGGAGATTTATATCCATTCCTTTTCCTCAGCTGGACGCTGTTGTCCCCAAAGAGAACCCAATGGCAGGTCTAATAAAGAATAGGCGCCCGCTGATTGAGCTGGTAATGCTTGAGCTGCAGCAAGCATCATTCGTGCTGCAATGCTCGCCTCGTCGAAGCGCGCTTCAAGCAAAAAAGAGGAATGGCTGGCGTTTCCCGGTCTTCCGTGGCGCTCCAGCAATACACCACGGTTTGTCTCCTCCAGCGTAGCAATGCTGGGTACCGGAAATACTAAAGTTTGTTCATCAAGGAAGACGGGATCATTTGCGATGATGCGCTCTATTTCGGCTGCGTCTGCGGATGGTTCCAATTCCACATAAACATAGCGTTGAACTGTTCCTCCTATAGACTTGAGTTCTGTCGCCAGCGCTTTCCTGACACCTTTTATTCCCTCCGCTGCCAAAGTATGGTGCAGACTCGATCCTGTGTGGAGACTGATTTCCGTATGTCCATAGGGAGCCAGCAACGCGAAATAACTGCGAAACAAAGAGAGTGCGCCCGGATCACATCCCGCACCTACGACAGCCTGCATCTTGTAAAGTAGGGCAACCCTGTGAATTTCTGACTTATGTTTAAGGAAAGCCTCGCCGTGGAGACGTGCGCATTCCACCACGGGAATGCGGCTTTGCAAAAGGCCTTTCGCAATCCCCATTACCGCATCGGGAGGAACGCAGATGAGCGCTGCATCAACTTCTTTCAACTCGCTGATATGGGTAACGGCAGGCACATTCAAACCGATAGCCGAAGACGTGATGGTACGTTGCACAATACCAGCCAGTTCCGTGGATTGATCAGCAAAAATGGCCTCGGCACATTTGTGCCCCAGATTCCCTAGGCCGATGATAGCGAGCCGTATTTTTTTCATAGTGTTTACTCCGTTGTTTCTTTTGCTCAGTGTTAAGAAAACTATGTTTTGTTTGAGTTCATGTTTTCCAAAAATTAAAGCTCATACATGTTCTTTAATCGTCAGCTTAATTCTACTTTGTCAGATTAACTGGGCTATACAGAAGACTGGATATTGTGGTAAATATTCGGTTAACCCGTCCGTGAAAATTACCGAACCAGCCCGTATTTGAAGGCCTTTCCCAAAGGATAAAGCCATACGTCCTTGATAGGGACACTCTGCTTTCCGGAGGGGCCAAGCTTACCCCTGCCTTGGGTTTGACCGACATGAATCCAGTTAGCCGCTCGATAACACGTGCCAGTGAAACGGTTTTTTTCGACAAAGGTTTCCAGCAGCAGTGGACGAAAGCCATAGCGATGCTGCCAGTCTCGCGGTAGTTGTCTAGCCGCTAGCCCCAAGGCCTTGGATGCCAGGTTTTCCGAACAGACCCATGGCAGAATCAGGAACCGGGCATTGTTGACGACAAGATGTAGATTTTTTTGGCGTTGCTCATGCGTCCAACCAATGAATTGGTCGCGCGGCGCGCACTGCCAAGCGGCGGCGCCAAAGCCCAACAGTGCGACCAAGCGATCACCGGCACTGACCCAGTATCGCAATTGCGCACCCGGGAGGGTTTTAAAGCCCAGATAGTGGTAGCGCTGGATGTATTCATTCCACAGACGAGAGTCCGCGCGATCACCGACCTGCCGTAGTTGCAAGCGCGGTAAGTCATGAACGGCCAAATGAATGAGTTCTTGCGGATCGGTTTCAACACTGATGAGGTTGTTCGCTTGTGGGCGTGGACATCGCGGCGGTGGCAATTGTATCAGTCCGTCGTCTTGCATGCGTAGCATAGCCACTCGGCAGGACATGTCTTTCAGTCCCCCGTCAGGCTTAAGCCACTGCATAGCCCGACAGGCCAAACGCGAAAGGTCGGCGCGGGTGCGCCTTGGGTCTTCCGCGATTAATGTCCTGATCAGGGTCAACTCATCTTCGCTAAAATGGCGGCCACAATAACGCATCAAGAGGTGTCGAATGGGGCGGGTTGCGCTGGAAACTCCAGTTTCAAAGGCTGTTTCAATTCGTGACGGCGTGCTTCATCCATGGTCCAAGGCAAAAAGGGCGTCAAGTCTGCCGGTGCAAGACCACCGTTTTCTGCGCATGCAGTAAGAAAGACCTGTAGCCAATGCCGGGGATTGAGACCCCAGAGGATGACCGTCTGCAGGATAGAGAACAGCACCGCCGCCAGATTGGCGCTCCAGACGGCGCCTGAACCATAATAATTCTTCCGTCCCGTGGCGGGATTGCGGAGGCTATTTTCGCCCTTGTTGTTATCCATCGGCGTTTGCGGATGCTCGACAAACACCGTCAAGCCCGCCCAATGGTTGCTGAGACTGGACAACACTTTTTTCTGACTCTGATGTAAGTCAGGAGCGGCCAAAGCCAAATCCCGCTTGCTAGACAGGACCTCAAGCGAAGCCGTCAAAGCCTGATGCCGTGCCTGGAATTGCGGCGATTGGCTGGCTACGGACAACGTCTTATCCCAAACCGCCAGCCGCTGAGCATTGAGATGATAGAGCTCGCCAATAGCTTCAACCCAAGTATGCATCCATTCTGCCAATTCCGGCCAAGCCTTGGCGCTATCGAGAAAATCCCGCCGCACATGTGCCCAGCAAAACGCCAACAGGATCAAGGGGAAATCCTTGGCCCAGCATTTATAGGCGCTGTAACGGTCGCAGACAAAGATAATCAGAACCTCCGGATCGAGCCCGGCCATGTGTTCCTTAATCACCTTGGCTCCGCGACCTGGATTCATCCAAAAAAACACCACTGAAGCCGAGCGGGTCAGCCATAGAAACCAGCGATAGCCGATCTTGCCCTCGATTGTCTGGAACACTTTCCAACGCGTTTCGTCGCCGTGAAATAGCCGCTCAGTCAGATGTCTTTCCAACAGCGCCGCACTCAATGGTTCAAACAGGGGCGCCAGTTTTTTAAGGCCGCCCGTCAAGGTTCCCATGGCAACGGGCGCGCCCAGGTTGTTTAAATCGGCGCATAAGCGATGAGTTGGCGTAGCATACAGGTATTTGCCTAATAGCGCCTCAACCCATACCGAAACGCCCAATGAACTTTTAGGAAGCAAACGCGGCGCAGGCGGCGTTGTGATCAAGCCGGGTACATTGGGACATTGACAGGTCTTTTTATAGCGCTGACGTTTAATCTTGCGCACATAAGCCTTCACGTTGATTTCGATGATGCCGGAGTCTTCGGTTCCCGGAAACAGATCAAAAGCCGCATCGCAGTGGGGGCAGGCTTGCTCATCAAGCGGCAAAACATGCCATTCTTCAAGCTCCGGCAGATGAGGCCGAGGGGTACGGCCATGGCCTTTGCTCCCCCGTGCTTGGCCGCGAGGACGCCGGGATTTTTGATCGCCGACTTGTGCCTCAGATGGCAAGGCACTTTTCTCACTGTGTTTTCCGTAGAGCCGTTGCGTTAAATCACGAATGGTCGCTTCAGCTTGCTCCAACTTCAGTTTAACTGCGGTCTCGCGCGCAATGGCCCGCTCGTGCTGACGCTGCCAGTAGCGGCTATTCCACTTAAGCTGAATGTACTGCTGTTTGGTCAGGTGGACAATGGCTTGGGCGAACGGCGTCTCTTTCGTCCCGGAGTCGGGCTGATGTGTTGAACTGCTTGTTGAGGGGCTTATGCTTTCCATGAAACAAATTTATACAGGATTTTGTTTCTTGTGTCCCGCAGTTTTTTTATTTCTTCAATACGTGCTTTGGTGGGCTCGACGGGTTAATCGAATCTTTACTAACTTAATGACATTGGGGAGCGATCTTTCCAAAAGCA
>Ga0209391_10000639_pt1 | contig 16983 bp, 16 predicted proteins | sample PPLLak3March2015_FD_187246 | JGI IMG/M metagenome (GOLD analysis project Ga0209391, IMG submission 187246) | Freshwater sediment microbial communities from Prairie Pothole Lake near Jamestown, North Dakota, USA - PPLs Lake P7 Core (1) Depth... | ecosystem: Environmental > Aquatic > Freshwater >... | reverse complement strand
CGACCGGGAACTCGAGGCCCTTGGCCGAGTGCAGGGTCATCATCTGCACGCAGTCCTCCCACTCCTCGGCCTGGCCCTCGCCCGACTCGAGCACGGCGTGCGACAGGAAGGACATGAGCGGCGGCATCTCGCCGTCCTCCGGTTCGAAGCCGCGCGCCGCGCTCACGAGTTCCTCGAGGTTCTCGAGTCGGGCCTCGCCCTTGTCGGCCTTGTCCTTGCGGTAGTGGCCCGCGAGCCCGCTCGCCTCGATGACGTGGTCCACCTGCTCGTGCAGCGCCAGCTCGCGCGTGTCGGCGTCGAGCTTCTCGACGAGCGCGAGGAAGGCCTGCAGGCAACCCGAGGCGCGCGCGCCGAGCTCCTCCGCGCAGGGTGCCGCCGACTGCCACAGCGAGGTCGAGTGCGCCTTGGCGTAGGCGCGCAGTACCTCGAGGGTGCGCGCGCCGATGCCGCGGGTGGGCAGGTTCACGATCCGCTCGAAGGACGCGTCGTCGTCGCGGTTGGCGATCAGGCGCAGGTAGGCGAGTGCGTCCTTGATCTCCTGGCGCTCGAAGAACCGCAGGCCGCCGTACACGCGGTACGGGATGCGGGCCGCGAGCAGGTACTCCTCGAAGACGCGCGACTGGGCGTTCGAGCGGTAGAGGATCGCGGTGTCGCGGCGGTTCCCGCCCCGCGACACCCAGTCGCGGATGCGGTTGACGACGAACTCGGCCTCGTCGCGCTCGTTGTACGCGCGATAGAGCCGGATCGGCTCGCCCTTACCGCCCTCGGTCCAGAGCTTCTTGCCGATGCGCCCGGAGTTGTTGGCGATGATGGCGTTCGCCGCGGCGAGGATGGTGCCGGTGGAGCGGTAGTTCTGCTCCAGCTTGAAGGTCTGCACGCCCGGGAAGTCGCGGCGGAACTGCTGCAGGTTCTCGACTCGCGCGCCGCGCCAGCGGTAGATGGACTGATCGTCGTCCCCTACCACGAACGGGAGGCTGGTCGCGCCCACGAGCGCCTTCATCCAGTTGTACTGGATGGTGTTGGTGTCCTGGAACTCGTCCACCAGCACGTGGCCGAAACGGGCGCGGTAGTGGTCCACGAGCCCGGGCGAGTCCTTCCACAGCTCGTAGCTGCGCAACAGCAACTCGGCGAAGTCCACCACCCCGTTGCGCCTGCAGGCGTCCTCGTACGCCTCGTACAGCTTGATCATCTGCCGGCGCGTCGGGTCGCCGTCGTCCTTGAGGTGCTTGGGGCGCAGGCCTTCGTCCTTCTGCGCGTTGATGAACCAGGTCACCTCGCGCGGCACCCAGCGCGCCTCGTCGAGGCCCAGTGCCCGGATCAGGCGCTTGACGAGCCGCTGCTGGTCCTCGGCGTCGAGGATCGAGAAACCCTGCGGCAGGCCGGCCTCGCGCCAGTGCATGCGCAGCAGCCGGTGCGCGATGCCGTGGAAAGTGCCGATCCACAGCGGCGCCGAGGGCAGGCCGAGCTGGGCCTCGATGCGCGCACGCATCTCGCCCGCCGCCTTGTTGGTGAAGGTGACCGCGAGGATGCCGTGCGGCGAGACGCCCTCGACCTGCACCAGCCAGGCGACGCGGTGGGTGAGCACGCGCGTCTTGCCGCTGCCGGCGCCGGCGAGCACCAGCGTCGGGGCGAGCGGCGCCGTGACCGCCTGCCGCTGTGCGTCGTTCAGCGGGTCGAGAAGATGGGAGACGTCCATGGGAGGGCGCGGATTCTAGCAAACCCGCGCGCCCCGCCCGCGCCATCGTCGGATCGCCGCGTGCCTCGCCGCCGTCGCGGCGAAGCACGCGGCGCTGCGCTACCGGCCCCGCGCCGGGGCGAACTGCTGCTGGCTGTTCAGCTGCGGCATGATCGCGCCGAGGTTCTGTCGCAATGGATAGGTGTCGTTGGTGAGCCAGCGCCCGAGAATATTGGCGTAGAACTCGGTTCCGAGCACGCCGCTCATGCCGCCCGGCAGCGAGGTCTCGGCGTCGATCGAGCCGGGTCCCATGCCGGGCACGCCGACGTAGCGGCGGTTCGGTCCGCTGCCGAACGTGAACCCGTCGCTCGAGTCCGCCCGCACGTTGTGCGACGAGGCGTCCACGACGCCGAATCCGCCGTCCACCGCAAGTCCGCTCAGGTCGGGGAAGGAAGGCGGGAAGCCCGGCGTTGCGCCGGGGATGCTCCACGGCCCGCCGACCGCGAGCCCGTCGAGCACGATGCGGTGCAGCCGTCCCCAGCGGTAGTCGTCCTGGTTCGTGGAGTTCTTGAACGCCGCCACGAAGTTGGGTCCGGCGAGGCGGTCGAGTGCGTCCGCGAGGCTCTTGAGCATCACGTAGTCGGTTCGCTGCGCGGCCGCGGGCAGGCCGAGCGGCGCGGCCCAGCCGAAGAAGTCCACCGTGGACAGGCCGATGCCGTCGCGCTCGACGAGGTGGCGCAGCGCCTTGATCGCCTCGCCGGAACCCGGTGTCGGCACGGCGAGCCCGGTCAGCGTCGTGTCCACGCCGTTGCGGACGGCCTGGCCGCGCCACACCGAGTAGATCGTGGCGGCGATGCTGTGTGCGACCTCGGTGGCCGTGGGCGGCGACCGGGTCCCGTTGCGGTCGGCGGCGTCGTAGCCGGTCTCGACGCCGGTGGGCGTCGTGTAGTTCCAGGCGGCGAGCCGCCCGACGGCTTCCACGATGCGCGGGTCGTCGGCGAGTGCGGAGAGCGCTGCCGGCGCGCCGGGTGCCTGTGCGTTTTCGAGCGCGCCGGTGATGTAGGGCACGAACACCCCGGCATCGAGCAGCGTGACGTCGGCCTGGATGGCCTTCATGTCCTCGCGATCCACGCGGCCCCTGGCGAGGCGCTCCCGCAGGGCCTGCGTGATGCGGCCGGCGCGCGTGCCGTGGTCGAAGGCATAGCCTAGGAAGTAGATGCCCTCGCCGCCGGGGCGCAACTGGTTCAGCGAATCGTTGTCGAGCGTGGCGCCCGAGGTGTCGTTGTTCGCGTTCACAACGAACCCGTTCTTCGGGTTGACGGTCTGCGGCAGTTCTTCGAACGGCAGCGACAGGTAACCGGTGCCGTTGAACGCGTCCGGGGCCGGGTCGATCAGCCACTCGTTGCCGCCCTGCCCGTTGCGGATGAACCAGGGCGGCGCGCCAGTCAGGGTGTTCGCCTGCAGGTCTTCGCGCAGCGGCACCTCGCCCGACGTGAAGTACGCGATATTGCCCGCGATGTCGCCGTAGATGAAGTTCTGCGAGCCAACGTCGAAGTACTGCAGCGCGTGCACGAAGTCGTCGATGTTGCGGGCGAAGTTGAACAGCCGGAACGTCTCGAGCTCGCGCGTCGCGCCGAACCCGGTGTACTGCACGCTCAGGACCTGCCCGCCGCCGAGGTCCGCAATCACCGGGCCGTTGTTGCGGCGGGGCAGCGTGAGGACCACGGCGGGAATCGCGCCGCCCGGCGGCAGCGGCACGATCGTGTCGGGCCCGTTGCCGAGTCCGTCGAGCAGGTTGGCCCGGAACGAGACGGGAACCGGGATCACGGGCTCGAGCTTGCCCATGTAGAGCGAGGAAAGCCCGCTCGGCGAGGAGCCGTCCGGCACGAGCTGCTCGAGGTAGGTGTCCGTGACGTCGAAGCCCGTCGTGGTCTCGCCCCAGGTGACGTGGCGGTTCTGCCCGAGCACTACGTAGGGTGCCCCGGCCACGGCGCTGCCGATCGCATCGAGGCCGTCCTTCTTCGAGACCAGGTGCAGCTGGTGGAAGTTCGCCGGCAGGTCGAGGCTCAGATGGGGATCGTTCGCGACCAGCGGCCGCCCGTCCTTCGTGAGCCAGCCCGCCACGGCCCACTCGTTGCTGCCGATCTGCAGTTCCGTCCGGTTGAGCGTGGTGCGCAGCAGCGGTACGGCGTCGTAGCGCTTGCGCAGGTCGCGCAGGGCGCGCTGCGCCGTGGCGTCGAGGGCCGGAGCGCCGACCGACGGACCCGTCCCGCCCTTCGCCGCGCGGGCCGCACGTGAGGTGGCGCCCGCCTTGATCGCGCCCAGGAACGGCGCGCCGCCAGTGGCGTCCGGCACGCTCGCGGCCGGATCGAAGGGCGCCGCGCGGAACACGTCGCCGAAGAACATCGCCTGCGCCAGCGCCGGGCCGAGCGCCGCCTGGTAGGCCTGGAAGTTCTGGGTCGCGCCCGTGTCGATGTCGAACGACAGCTGGAATGCCAGTGCCTTGCCGATGACCGCGCTGTCGAGTGCGGTCCACGGCTCGAACTTCGTGAGCTGCAGCGCCGCGTACTGTGCAGGCAGCGGGTTGCGCTGCACGTAGGCGTTCACGCCGTCGGCGTAGGCCTGCAGTGCGTCCCGCATCTCCTTCGAGTAGGCCGTCATCGAACGCTCCGCCGCGCGGCGCAGCCCGATCGTCCGCAGCTCGATGTCGCTGCGCAGCACGGCATTGCCCGGGCCCACGCCGAGCAGCTCGGCCAGCGTTCCGCTCGACTGGCGCCGGAGCACGTCGATCTGGAACAGGCGGTCCTGCGCGGTCACCCAGCCCTGCAGGAACACGGCATCGTGCTCGTCGAAGGCGTAGATGTGCGGCATGCCGTCCACGTCGCGAAGGATGCGTGCGCGCTGGTTGAGTTCCGGCAGGGTAAGGGTTGCTTCCTTGACCCTGCCCGGTGGATTGGCCGGCGAAGCCGTCGCAATCGACGCGACGAGCAGCGCGCACAGCGGCGCGAGATACGTATGACGCATTATGGTCTTCCCCTGGTACGTTGATTGTCGGGCCGCGCACAGCCGCAGCGGCGCCACCCCGGTTATACGCCGGTTCGACTGAGGTTCAAGCGGATGCGATCCGCCTGCCGCCGGCATTTTCATTATGTGAAATGCGACTCCGTGCGGCACTCATCGCGCGGCCGTCCGCGGCGCCCAGCGCCAGACCAGGATGCCGGCCACGATCGCGAGCGCCAGGTCCGCCCAGCCGTACTCGGGTGCTGCGATTCCGGCCTGCAGCAGCACGAGCAGCAGCACGAGCAGCACCGTGATGCCGGCCGCGACGTGCGCATAGAGGCCGGCACCGGCCAGCAACCAGGCCAGCCCGAGGTAGCTGAACGCCTTGCCGGCGAGTTCGGCGGGCGCGGGCGCGGGGCTCGCCAGCAGGTCACGCAGCATCTGTGATTCCGGAATTGCGGGCGCCGTGCCGCCCACGGCCGGCGCCAGTGCGACCGCCGCGAGCCACGTCCCGAGCAGGGCGGCGACCAGCGCCGAACGCGTCCGGTCCTCGAGCCGGCTGACGAGCACGAGCGTCGGCAGCAGCAGCGCGAGTGCCGCGAGTTCCGCCGCCACGAGCGTGCTGCCCGACGCGAACGCGCGCCCGACGAGCACCGTGGCGATCACCAGCAGCAATGCATCCACACTGCGCTCGCGACGCACGAGGTGGAGCACGGCCTGAGTGACGACCAGCCAGCCGACGAGGAAGGCCGCGACCTCAGGCCATGTGAGGCTGGGCTTGAAGAGCGGCTGCACGGCGCGCTTCAGCTGCCGCAGGCTCGCATCGGGCACCAGCGGCCACAGGCGCGCGACCAGCCACAGCACCAGCACCGAGAGTGCGACGGCTCCGCCGCGTCCGCGCGGGTTGGCGCGTGGCGTCATGCGTGCGCCGAGCAGATGCCAGGCCGACCCGGCCACCGCGCCCGCCAGGGCGCCGGCCGCATTCAGCGACAAGTCGGTGAGGCTCGGGACGCGGATCTCGATCGAGGCCTGCGCCACCTCCATTGCGAGCGACAGCAGCGCGCCGCCCGCGAGCCCGGTCGCGATGGCCGCAATCCGTCCGAACCGCGGCTCGACCACGAGCGCGATGCAGAAGCCGAGCGGCAGGTACAGCAGCACGTTGTTGAACAGGTCGCCCCGCGCGGCGCGCGCCCAGGAGAGCTGCTGCAGCGCGCCGGCCACCGAAGGCCCGTCCGCGGTGAAGCGGAACGGGTAGAGCGAGACGTACAGGATCAGCGCGACCACGATCGCGAGCAGCAGCGGGGCGGCGAAGTGCGATCGACCGCGCATGAATCAGTCGTCCTCGTCCGGGGCGGAGGCGCGCTCGCGCGGATGGCGTCCGAAGGACATCTCGAGCACCACTGCGGCTTCCGGGACGAACTCACGGGGCTCCTCGAGTTCCTCGCGCAGCCAGCCGCCGCCGCCGCGCAGTTCGAGGAACAGCCACTCCCGCAGGAACTGCCGCCGGAAGATGACGAGCAGCCGGTACTCGTGCGGACTCACCTCGCGGCCGGTTTCGCCTCGCACCGCGCCCCGCAGCGCGATGGCGCGCGCGTTGCCGAGCGACTGGTAGAGCGTGAGGTTGGTGTTCCAGCGCATCCCGTCCGTCGCCTCGGAGATCCGCAGGTTGTTTCCCCAGCGCAGCATCCGGTCCTCGCGCAGCATGTGCTCGAGGCTCACCCGGGTGGCGGTGCCGAAGCCGTCCTCGCTCTCCCAGAACACCGTCTGCCGGGCCCGCAACAGCAGCAGCTCCGACAGCCGCGTCTGGTACCAGTAGCTCGCCTGCACGTACGGCTCAACCGGCGTTCGCAGGCGAACGCCGGCACCGAGGCCGAGGCGGCTGCGCGTCCCGCGCACCGGCATGTAACCGAGCCCGAGCAGCCAGCTACGCTCGTCGTCCTCCTCGAACACCCCGCCGTCGAACTCCCGCGAGCCGCCCTCGACGAACGCCTCGTCGGTATCCCGGCCGAAAACGAGATTCATGCGCTGCCGGGCGAGCGGCAGCTGCACCTGGGTGCGCAGCGTCAGTTCGTTGCCGAAGCCGTCGCGATCGTCCCACTCGACGCCCGCGCGCAGCCGTCCGTGCGCCCGGCGGGTGTCGACGAGCCCGTCCTCCGGCAGCACGCCGAACAGGGAGTCGAAGCGCCACGCGGTCACGCACACGCTGCGCTCGACGCCGGTACGGAACTGGTCGAGCATCGCCGGCGACGCGTCCTCGAGCTCCGGGCAGGGCGCCTCGGGCTTGGCCGGGGCCTCGGCGTCGCCGTCCTCGCTCCGCGCCAGCGACGGCCACAGCAACGGCAGCAGGGAGTAGAGCGCGAGCGCCGTGAGCAGGGCCAGTCGGCGCAGCAGCCAACCTCGCGCGCGCATCCGTAGGATCGCCGACCGCACCCGGGCGCCTCAGAGCCGCAGCAGCAGGTAGTGGTCGGCGAGCAGCGCTGCGAACAGCAGCATCAGGTAGTTGATCGAGTAGCGGAAGACCTTCATCGGCAGATGCGCCGGCGCCCCCTCGCGCCGCAGGGCTATCGCGTGCCGGATGAACTGCACGCCGAGCGCGACGGCGACGGCCAGGTAGATGAGTCCGCTCATGCCGGTGAGGTAGGGCAGCAGCGTCACGATCACGAGCAGGATCGTGTAGAGCAGGATGTGCAGGCGGGTGAACTCGACACCGTAGGCGACGGGCAGCATCGGGATGCCGGTGCGCGCATAGTCGTCTCGCCGCGCGATCGCGAGCGCCCAGAAGTGCGGCGGCGTCCACGCGAAGATGATCAGGAACAGCAGCAGGGCGTGCGGATCGACGCTGTTGGTCACCGCGGCCCAGCCGAGCACCGGCGGTGCGGCGCCGGCCGCCCCGCCGATGACGATGTTCTGCGGCGTCACGTGCTTGAGCCACACCGTGTAGAGCACGGCATAGCCGATCAGCGAGGCGAAGGTCAGCACCGCCGTCAGCGGGTTCACGAGGTTCCACAGCACCAGCATCGCCAGCACGCCGATGACGGCGGCGTAGCTGAGTGCCTGGCCGGCCGTCACGGTGCCCGAGGGGATCGGACGGCCCATGGTGCGCGCCATCTGCTCGTCGAAGCGGCGGTCCACGACCTGGTTGATGGCCGCGGCGCTCGTGGCCGCGAGCCCGATGCCCGCCGTTCCGAACAGCAGCGCCGCGAGCGGCGGCAGCCCCGGCACCGCGAGGAACATGCCGACCACCGCCGTGAAGACGATCAGCGCGACGACCCGCGGCTTGCCGAGCTCGTAGTAATCGCGCCAGGTCGCGGACCCGGTCGAGGCGAGGTGTGAGTCCGCTGTGGCCATGACGGGGTGCGATTGTACCCGTTCGACGTCGGCCCCGAGGCCCGCGGCTGCCGCGGATGGGGGTTCAGCCGGGTGCGGGCTCGCGACGCAGCGCAGCGCGTCGATCGAGGCTTGCTCGCGGCCAGTGTTCCGATGCCCGGTAGTACCCGGCGACCGCGGGCGTGCCGGGCGGCAACACCAGCCACGGCTGCTTCGATGCCGTGTAGATGTGGATGTCGGGCGGCCACCGGTCGGGCTCGTCGAGCGTGCCGACACGGACGAAGCGGATCAGGTCGCCGGCCCCCGCGTAGTTGCTCCACACCGCGACCTGGCAGAGCGGGCAGCGCCAGACGCGCTGGCCCTTGCCGCTGTTCGTGGGCGTGTCCACGGGGACGACGTCGCCCGCGAGCAGCTCCACGCGGTCGGCCTCGATCAGCGCGTTGAGCGCGAAGGCACTGCCGCTCTCCCGCTGGCACCAGCGGCAGTGGCAGCAGTGCACGAACAGCGGCGGGGACTTCATGCGGTAGCGGACGCGGCGGCACGTGCATCCGCCTTCGCTGGTGACGCGGTCGTCGTGCACGGCGCGGCCCTCCGCGGGTTTCAGCGCAGCGCGGTCGGGATCCACAGGTGCCGCAGCAGGGCCACCATCGCGAGCACGAGCAGCGCCGCGACGCCATTGTGCGCCGTCGCGAGCTCGAGCGGCAGCGCCTTCATCACCATCAGGGGACCCACGGTCCACTGCACGACGACGAGCGCGGCGAGCGCGAAGCCCGCATTCCGCACCGCACGCGAGCGGCCCACGCGCACGGCGCGCCAGGCGACGAACCCGAGCACCAGCGCCGCGACCACCGCGCCGAGGCGGTGCGCGAAGTGGATCGCGACGCGCGCCGGGTGGTCGAGCACGCCGCCCTCGTAGTCGATGCCGAGCCCGCGCCAGAGCACGAAGGCGTCCTTGAAGTCCATGTCCGGCCAGAACGAGCGCTGGCAGGTCGGGAAGTCGGGGCAGGCAAGCGCCGCGTAATTGGTGCTCACCCAGCCGCCCAGCATGATCTGCAGCGCCAGCACGACGAGGCCGAGTACCGCCAGCCGGCGCAGCCGTTGCTCGCCGCGCGGACGCGTGGTCCGGTTCACGCGCAGCGCGAGCCACCACAGCAGCGCCATGGTCGTCAGGCCGCCGACGAGGTGGGCCGTCACGACCAGGGGCTTCAGCAGCAGCGTGACCGTCCACATGCCGAGCAGGCCCTGGAACACGACGAGCATCACCAGGAAGCCCGGCAGCCGCACCGGCTGTGCCGGGTCGCGGCGGTTCGACCAGGCGACGGCCGCGATCGCGAGGATCAGCAGGCCGAGCCCGCTCGCGAGGTAGCGGTGGATCATCTCCCGGAGCGCCTTGCCCGCCTCGAGCGGCCGCTCGGGAAACGCGGCAGTGACGTGCTCCGGGTTCTGCAGCGCCTGTCCGACCGTGAGATGCCCGTAGCAGCCCGGCCAGTCGGGGCAGCCGAGCCCCGCGTGCGTGAGCCGCACCCAGGCGCCGAGCACGATCACGCACAGCGCGACCAGCGTCGCGACGAGGCACAGGCGGCGGAACAGGGTCAGTTTCATGATCGGCGCCCTCAGCCGATGTGCGACAGGCGCAGCAGCTTTTTCAGGTCCGACAGCAGCGCCTTGTCCGGGGCCGTGGGAGCGTAGCTCATGAGCAGGTTGCCGAGTGGATCCACGAGGTAGATCCGCCCGGCATCGGCGACCGTGATGCCGTCGAAGGTCGGAAACGGCTCGAGCAGCGCGGCGGAGGCGGCGTCCTCGACGCGTGCGACGAGGAGATCCGGGTGCTCCTGCGTGAGGAACCCGCGGTCGCAGCAGCGCCCCGTCACCAGGAACACGCGCTGCACGCGGTCCATGTCCTTGTTGAGCGCGATGTGCGACTGGCGCATGAGGTAGAGCGCCTTGCGGCAGCGGTCGTCGCAGAGCCCGTCGCCGACGTACAGCATGGTCCACCGGCCGCTCAGGAAGCGCTCGTCGGTCGTCTGGCCTGCCATCGTCGGCAGTGCGATCGCCGCGAGCGGCCGCGCCGGGTCGATCAGGTCGCCCTTGCTCGCGTCTCCCGCCGGACGCCAGCCCGTGGGGCCGTAGTACATCCAGAACGCCACGGCCAGCGGCACGAAGAACAGCGCCGCGAGGCCGAGCAGCTGGCGCCGGCCGCGACGCACGGCAGTGGGATTGTCGGGGGTCATGGGGAGTCTAGTTCCTCGTCAGGGGGCACGCGCCGCAGGTTGAGCGCGATGAACATCACGACCGCCACGACCGCGAACGCGAACCACTGCACCGCGTAGCCCAGGTGCCGCTCGGGACCGAAGCCGAGCGAGGGCCGCCACGTGCGCTCGAAGCCGTCCGGGGAGCCGGGGTCGAGCAGGACGATACGTGATTCGACGTCCACGCCGAGCGCAGATTCGACGTCGGCCTCGGTCGGAAACAGCATCACGCGGGGCCAGCCGGTCGCATCCGGCGCCGCGGCGGGTCCGACCCGCAGGCCGGGGACGGGCAGCCCGTCGAGAATGCCGCTCACCTCGCGCTCTCCGGCGCCGACCGCGACTTCGGGCAACTCCGCGCGCGTGGCGCCGAGCGGCACCCAGCCGCGGTCCACCAGCACCCAGCCGCGGCCGTCGGACCGCTCGAGGGGCGTGAGCACCCGGTAACCGGGCCGCCCCGCCGACGAGGGCATGTTGTCGAGCAGGATCTGTCGCGAGGCATGGTAGGCGCCGCGCAGCCGCACCTGCTGATAGCGCGGCAGCTCCGCGAAGCCGAGTCCGGTCGCGTCCACGGTGTCGCGGCTTCCTGCCAGGAACGCGTTGGTGAGCGCCTGTTTCTCGCGGGAGCGCTCGAGTTGCCAGCCGCCCAGCGAGACGAACGCGGCCAGCGCGAGCGTGGTGAGCAGGAGGCCCCAGGCGGGCGGCGCGAACACGCGGCGGCCGATGCGAAGGCTCATTTATACTCGCGCTCCCATGGAGCGTCCGGCCGAGGCATGATCAAGTTCCTCATCGTCCTGACCCTGGCGGCCATCGTCGCGAGCCTCGCCACGGGACTCTTCCACCTCGTCAAGGACGAAGGCCAGTCCAAGCGCATGGTGAACGCGCTCACCGTGCGCATCGCGCTCTCGGTGCTGTTGTTCGTCCTGCTGTTCGTGGCCTGGAAGGGCGGCATGATCGAGCCGCACGGCCTCGGTCGCTAGCAGCGAGCGGCTGTCCGGAGGCGGCCGCCCGGCCCGACATCAGTCGCGACGGCTCCCACGCCCGTCGCGCGCGTGCGGGCTCAGAGCCAGTACACGAAGATGAACAGGCCGAGCCACACCACGTCCACGAAGTGCCAGTACCACGCCACGCCCTCGAAGGCGAAGTGGTGCGTGGGCGTGAAGTGGCCCTTCAGCACGCGCAGCCAGATCACGAGCAGCATGATGGCGCCGAGCGTCACGTGCAGGCCGTGGAAGCCCGTCAGCATGAAGAACGTCGAGCCGTAGATGCCGGAGCCGAGCGTCAGGTTGAGCTCGTGGTACGCGTGGATGTATTCCTCGGCCTGAAGGCCGATGAACGCGAAGCCGAGCAGGAAGGTCAGCGCGAGGAAGATCTTGAGGATGCCGCGGTTGCCGGCCTTGAGCGCGTGGTGCGCGATCGTGATCGTGACGCCCGAGGCGAGCAGGATGGCGGTGTTGATTGCCGGCAGTCCGAAGGCCGGGATGGTCTCGAACTGACCGCCGACGGCGCCCGGGCCGTTGGTCGGCCACGACGACTCGAAACCCGGCCACAGGAACACGTTGGTCGTGAAGCGCGCGCCCTCGCCGCCGAGCCACGGCACCGACAGCTGCCGGGCGTAGTACAGGGCGCCGAAGAACGCCGCGAAGAACATCACCTCCGAGAAGATGAACCAGCTCATGCCCATCCGGAACGACCGGTCCACGCCCGAGTTGTAGAGGCCGCCCTCGCTCTCGTTGATGACGGTGCCGAACCAGCCGAAGAACATGTAGGCCACGGCGGCGAGGCCGAGGTAGGCGATCCACGGCCCGAAACTCGCGCCATTCAGCACGGCGGCCGTGCCGAGCATGGTCACGAAGAGCGCCGCGGCGCCGACCGCCGGCCACTTGCTGCCGTGCGGGATGTAGTACTTGTCGGTGCCTTGCGCGGCGTGTGCTTGGGCCATGGCTCGAGCCTTCCTCTCTATTCTCTGGTGCAATCGCCGGCCGCCCCGGGCAGCCGGCCCCCGTTCGGATCAGCGCGCCGCCAGTTTCGGGCCCGGCAGCGTGTACATCGAGTACGCGAGCGTCATCCGGTCGACCTGCGGCGGCAGGTCGGGGTCCACGATGAAGCGCACGGTGAACTCGCGCTCCTCGGCCGGCCCGAACTCCTGCGGCGTGAAGCAGAAGCACTCGGTCTTCTGCAGGTACTTGGCGGTATAGGACGGCGCCACGCTCGGCACGGCCTGCCCGGTGACCGGCACGCTCGCCCGGCTGCGGATCGTGAACCGGGCCTCGTGGAGCCGGCCGGGCTGGACCACCGTCTCGCGGGTCAGCGGCGTGAGTTCCCACTCGCCGCCCGGCGCCACGATGGACACGAACTCGAGCGCCACCCGGCGGTCGGCGGCGGCGCTCTCGGCGGCGGCCGACGGCGCGTCGTTGACGCGGATGCCCGCGGCCTCGCAGATCACGTCGTAGAGCGGCACCAGCGCGAACCCGAACGCGAAGCTGCCCGCCACCATCACGAGCAGGCGACGGGTGAGCGAGGCGTTCTCGCGCCGGGTGGCCGGGTCGATCTTCATCCGCGCGCCTGCATCACGCCCGAGGCAATGAACGCCACGTAGATGCCCAGCGCCACCAGTGCGAGCACGAGCGTGGTCCGCCGGATGCGGCGGCGCTGCTCGTCGGTGGGGCCGGCGCTCACGCGGGGGTCGCTCACTTGATGACCGGCGCCACGTCGAAGGTGTGGTACGGGGCCGGCGAGGGCACAGACCACTCGAGGCCGTGCACCCGTGCGCCGTCCCAGACCTCGGACGAGACCTTGGCGCCGCCGCGCGCGCACTTCCAGATCACCAGCACGAACAGCAGCTGCGAGAGGCCGAAGCCGAACGCGCCGATCGAGGAGACCATGTTCCAGTCGGCGAACTGCGTCGAGTAGTCGGGGATGCGCCGCGGCATGCCCGCGAGGCCGAGGAAGTGCTGCGGGAAGAACAGCACGTTCACGAAGATCGCCGACGACCAGAAGTGCAGGTTGGCGAGCTTCGTGTCGTACATGTGGCCGGTCCACTTCGGCAGCCAGTAGTAAACGCCCGCCATGATGGCGAACACCGCGCCCGGCACCAGCACGTAGTGGAAGTGCGCCACGATGAAGTAGGTGTCGTGGTACTGGAAGTCCACGGGGGCGATGGCCATCATCAGCCCCGAGAAGCCGCCGATCGTGAACAGGAACAGGAAGGCCAGCGCGAACAGCATCGGCGTCTCGAAGCTGAGCGAGCCGCGCCACATGGTCGCGGTCCAGTTGAACACCTTCACGCCCGTGGGCACGGCGATCAGCATGGTGCTCAGCATGAAGAACATCTGCCCGGCGAGCGGCATGCCGACCGTGAACATGTGGTGCGCCCAGACGATGAACGACAGGAACGCGATCGAGGCCGTCGCGTAGACCATCGCGTCGTAGCCGAACAGCGGCTTTCGCGAGAACGTCGGGATGATCTCCGAGACGATCCCGAACGCCGGCAGGATCATGATGTAGACCTCGGGGTGCCCGAAGAACCAGAAGATGTGCTGGTAGAGCACCGGGTCGCCGCCGCCGGCAGCCGCGAAGAACGTCGTGCCGAAGAAGTGGTCGGTGAGCAGCATCGTCACCGCGCCCGCGAACACCGGCATCACGGCGATCAGCAGGTACGCGGTGATCAGCCACGTCCACACGAACAGCGGCATCTTGAGCAGCGTCATGCCCGGCGCGCGCAGGTTCATGATCGTCACGATGATGTTGATCGCGCCCATGATCGAGGAGGCGCCCGCGAGGTGGATCGCGAAGATCGCGAGCGGCAACGCGTCGCCGGTCTGCAGCACCAGCGGCGGGTAGAGCGTCCAGCCCGCGGCCGGGCCGCCGCCCGGCATGAACAGCGAGAGGATGAGCAGCGAGAACGCCGCCACCAGCAGCCAGAAGCTGAAGTTGTTCATGCGCGGCAGCGCCATGTCCGGCGCGCCGATCTGCAGCGGGATCATCCAGTTGGCGAGGCCCACGGTGGCCGGCATCACCGCGCCGAACACCATGATCAGCGCGTGCACCGTCGTCATGGTGTTGAAGAAGCCGGGGTCCACGAGCTGCATGCCGGGCACGAACAGCTCCGCGCGGATCACGAGCGCCATGCCGCCGCCGACGAAGAACATCAGCAGGCTGAACACGAGGTACATCGTGCCGATGTCCTTGTGGTTCGTGGTCGTGAGCCAGCGCTTCAGGCCCTTCGCCGGGCCGTGGTCGTCGTGGTGGTCGTGGGCGTGGCCCTGGGTGTGCGTTGCGCTCATTCGTCAGTTACTCCGCGTTCGCGACCCGCAGGGTCGCCGCCGTCTCAACCGTCCTCGCCCCGGCCGTCCGCACCGGCGGCGCGCCCGCGGCCTGCCGGGTCGCCTTCTGCTGCTCGAGCCAGGTGTCGAACTCAGCCTGCGGCAGCACCTCGACCACGACCGGCATGAAGCCGTGGTCGCGGCCGCAGAGTTCCGCGCACTGGCCGCGGTACGTGCCGGGCTTCTCGGCGTTGAACCACAGCTCGTTGATGTAGCCCGGGATGGCGTCCTTCTTCATGCCGAAGTCCGGCACCCACCAGGCGTGGATGACGTCGTTGGCGGTGATCAGGACGCGCACCTTCCGGCCCTGCGGCACCACCAGCGGCTGGTCCACCTCGAGCAGGTAGTTCTCGACGCTCCGGGGCTCGATGCCGGAATCGAGCTGGCGCGCCTCGTCGCTGGTGCGCGCCAGGGTGGAGAAGAACGAGACGCCGTGGTCGACGTACTCGTACTGCCACTTCCACTGGTAGCCGGTGACCTTGACCGTGAGTTCCGAGCCCCGGGTGTCCTCGATCTTCACCAGCGTCCGCGCCGCCGGGACGGCCATGGCGACCAGGATGATCACCGGGATGACGGTCCAGACGATCTCGGCCTTGGTGTTGTGCTCGAAGGTCGCCGGCACGGCGCCCTTCGATTTCCGGAAGGTCGCGATCGAGTAGATCATCACGCCGAACACCGCGGCGGCGATGGCCACGCAGACCCACAGGATCAGCATGTGCAGGCCGTAGATCTCCCGGCTCAGTTCCGTGACGCCGACCCGCAGGTTCAGGTCGGACCAGGCGGCCATCGCGGGGCTGGCCCCGAGCAGAAGGGCCGGACCGGCCGCGAGCGCGCGCTTCACCATCTTCATGGGCTGGAAAACTCCCGTTGCTTTGACCGTCGTCGGCCCCTCGGGGCCGCCGCCACACCCGTGGCCTGCGTCGTCATGACGCGAGCGCCGGGGATTCGCTCGTCCTGCCCACCAAAAGTCGCAGCCGCGCCGCAAGGCGCTGCCGCTCGTCCTCGGTGAGGAACTGGCCCACTTCGCAGGCGCGGCCGTGGGACTCGATCACGAGCCGACTCGGGTGCTGCGCCGGTTGAGGGCCGCGCAGTGTAACCCTCGCCCAATGCCGAGGAAATACCGTGCGGCGTGAACCGCTTGGCGCCCGGCGCTCGATCACCACCTCATCCTCGGAGACTACGATCACCTCGCGCTCCGAACCGCGGCGCATGCTCGCCCGCACCGCCCAGGCGAGCAGCCCGATCTCGATCCCCGCGAACGGCAGGATCGGCCAGTAGCCCTGCAAGGCGAAAAAGCCCGCGACGCCGAAGGTCACGGCGGCGAGGCTGCCCACGAACAGTCGCGCGCCCCGCGGCGAGAGCGCGCAGTTCGGCGCCAGCTCGATGCGGTGCGCGGCGTTGCGGTCGGCGTCGGAGTCGGCGGAGAGGGTGACCATGGCGGCTCGGGCGGCACGAGCGCCGAAATGTACCGGCTGGAGTTCGCGCTGACAACGCACAAGCCCCTGTACAAAAATGAATTTTTCTTGATTGTGCCAGGGTCGGCGGCGTCTGCCGCCGGTCGAAAGCGGTTCGGGTCAGCCGTTGGACGACAGCCGCCGCAGCCGCTCGCTGCGACCAAGGAGGGCAGCGACCGCCGCCGGCGTCGGCTCCGCGAGCGTTGGCAGGACCGCGAGCGGCGGTCCCCCGAGCAGGCGCACGAGGGTCGCCAGGTTTCCGTCGAGGCGCTCGAACCCCGGGTCGATCGCGTTGCCGATCCAGCCGAGCACGGGGCAGCGGCCCGAGCGCTCGATCGCCTCGAAGGCGAGGCGGGCGTGGTTCAGGCACCCGAGGCGCAGGCCCACGACCAGGACGACGCCGAGGCCCAGGCGCTCCGGCAGGTCGCTGAGGAAGCCCTCCGGATGCAGGGGTACCCGCCAGCCGCCCGCGCCCTCTACCACGGCAACGTCGGCGTCGGCAGTCGCGCGCTCATACCAGCGGACGAGGTCGCCGACCGACAGCTCCAGTCCCGCCTCGGCGGCCGCAAGGTGCGGGGCGATGGCCGGCTCGAAGCACCAGGGGTTGGTCATCTCATAGGGGAGCGGGAGCGTGCCCTCGGCGGCGAGCATCAGTGCGTCGGCGTTGCGCAGGCCCGCCGGTGTCCGGCCGGCTCCGGAGGCGACCGGCTTCAGGCCGATCACCCGGCGACCTTGCTCGGCCAGCCACCGGACGAGGCCCGCCGCGACGACGGTCTTGCCGACACTGGTGTCGGTTCCAGTGATGAAAATACCCTGGGTCAAAATAATCAGAAAAATAAGACGGTATGGTTTGGAAGACGAGACCTGAAGGCTTGTCTATCAATAAATAATTAACAGTAAAGTCTCCTCAGCCAGCCCCGCTGCGTCGTCCGATCCTCCCGATCGGCACCGTCACC
>Ga0209391_10000638_pt1 | contig 16987 bp, 14 predicted proteins | sample PPLLak3March2015_FD_187246 | JGI IMG/M metagenome (GOLD analysis project Ga0209391, IMG submission 187246) | Freshwater sediment microbial communities from Prairie Pothole Lake near Jamestown, North Dakota, USA - PPLs Lake P7 Core (1) Depth... | ecosystem: Environmental > Aquatic > Freshwater >... | reverse complement strand
TGCGCTCATCACCTGGGCGTCGATGCGGCGGCCGTTGTGTGCCACGCGGTACCACATGCCGTCGCGCTCGACCTGGGCCGTGAACGGCAGGCCGTTGCAGCTGCCGCCGAGGCGGATGCGGCCGTAGGCCCAGTCCTCGATCGTCATCGCGAACGGACGGTCGTCGACCGTGACCGTGGTCGCGCCGTCGACGCGGATCGAGACCGGCACGTGCCGGTGCTCGCCGGCCTCGCCCTTGACGACGACGACGAAATCGCTGCCGATCTTGGCGCCGTGCCCGGCCAGCTGGCCGCTGATGCCGACGGCGCGCTCGCGGTAGCGACGGTAGATCATCGCCGCCAGCGCGACCAGGAAGTCGGGGTCGTCGTGCGGCACGTCTTCGGCGCGGAAGCCACGGCCGTAGTGCTCGGCGATGAAGCCGGTGTTGAAGTCGCCGGTGACGAACTTCGGGTGCGCCAGCAGCGCAGCCTGGAACGGGATGTTGCTCGACACGCCGCGGATCACGAAGCCGTTGAGCGCCTCGCGCATCTTCGCGATCGCGTCGTCGCGGTCGAGACCGTGCACGATGAGCTTGGCGATCATCGAGTCGTAGGTCATCGGGATCTCGCCGCCTTCGTAGACGCCGGTGTCCACGCGCACGCCCCCACCGTGCGGCACCGGTGCCGCCGCCTCCATGGTCTGCGGCGGCGGCTGGTAGCGGACCAGGCGGCCGGTCGACGGCAGGAAGCCGCGGAACGGGTCCTCGGCGTTGATGCGGCACTCGATGGCCCAGCCGGTGAGCGCGATGTCCTGCTGGCGCATCGGCAGCTTCTCGCCGGCCGCGACGCGCAGCATCATCTCCACGAGGTCGATGCCGGTGATGCTCTCGGTCACCGGGTGCTCGACCTGCAGCCGGGTGTTCATCTCGAGGAAATAGAAGCTCTGGTCCTTGCCGACCACGAACTCCACCGTGCCCGCGCTCTGGTATCTCACCGCCCGCGCCAGCGCCACCGCCTGCTCGCCCATGGCGCGGCGCGTCGCCGCGCTGATGAAGGACGAAGGCGCCTCCTCGATCACCTTCTGGTGGCGGCGCTGGATGCTGCACTCGCGCTCGTTGAGGTAGACGATGTTGCCGTGCGCGTCGCCGAGGACCTGGATCTCGATGTGGCGCGGCTCCTCCACGTACTTCTCGATGAAGACGCGGTCGTCGCCGAAGCTGTTCCGGGCCTCGTTGCGGCAGGAGCTGAAGCCCTCGTGCGTGCCCTTGTCGTCGAAGGCCACGCGCAGCCCCTTGCCACCGCCGCCGGCGCTGGCCTTGATCATCACCGGGTAGCCGATCCCGCGCGCGATCTGCACCGCCTGCTCTGGCGTGTCGATGGCGGCGTTCCAGCCCGGGATGGTGTTGACCTTCGCCTCCAGCGCGAGCTTCTTGGACGCGATCTTGTCGCCCATCGCCGCGATGCTGTAGTGCTTGGGGCCGATGAAGACGATGCCCAGCTCCTCGACGCGGCGCGCGAACGCCTCGTTCTCGGACAGGAAGCCGTAGCCCGGGTGCACTGCCTCGGCGCCCGTGTCCTTGCAGGCCTGGATGATCTTGTCGGCGACGAGGTAGCTCTCGCGACTGGGCGCCGGGCCGATGAAGACGGCCTCGTCGGCCAATCCGACGTGGCGTGCGTCGCGGTCGGCCTCCGAATACACGGCCACCGTGGCGATGCCCATCTTCTTCGCGGTCTTGATGACGCGGCAGGCGATCTCGCCCCGGTTGGCGATCAGGATCTTCTTGAACATGTCGTGCTGCTCCTGGTGCGCGATCAGAGTGGGATGTTCCCGTGCTTGCGCCACGGGTTCTCGAGCACCTTGTCCTTCAGCATCGCGAGCGAGCGGCAGATGCGCTTCCTCGTCTCGTGCGGCTGGATGACGTCGTCGATGTAGCCGCGCGCGCCGGCGACGAAGGGGTTGGCGAAGCGCGCCTTGTATTCGGCCTCACGGCCGGCCAGCTTGGCCGGATCGCCCTTGTCCTCGCGGAAGATGATCTCCACCGCGCCCTTGGCGCCCATCACCGCGATCTCGGCATTCGGCCAGGCGAAGTTGACGTCGCCGCGCAGGTGCTTGGAGCTCATCACGTCGTAGGCGCCGCCGTAGGCCTTGCGCGTGATCACCGTCACCTTGGGCACCGTGCACTCGGCATAGGCGTACAGCAGCTTGGCGCCGTGCTTGATGATGCCGCCGTACTCCTGCGCCGTGCCCGGCATGAAGCCGGGGACGTCGACGAAGGTCACGACCGGGATGTTGAATGCGTCGCAGAAGCGCACGAAGCGTGCCGCCTTGATGCTGCTCTTGATGTCCAGGCAGCCGGCGAGCACCTGCGGGTTGTTGGCCACGACGCCGACGCTCTGCCCGTCCAGGCGCGCGAAGCCGATGACGATGTTCTTCGCGTGCTCGGGCTGCAGCTCGAAGAAGTCGCCGTCGTCGGCCACCTTCAGGATCAGCTCCTTCATGTCGTAGGGCTTGTTCGGGTTGTCGGGCACCAGCGTGTCCAGCGACAGGTCCTGGCGGTCGGACGGGTCGCCGCCGGGCCGCACCGGCGGCTTCTCGCGGTTGTTCAGCGGCAGGTAGTTGAAGAAGCGGCGCAGCATCAGCAGCGCCTCGACGTCGTTCTCGAACGCCAGGTCGGCGACGCCGCTGCGCGTGTTGTGCGTGGTGGCGCCGCCCAGCTGCTCGGCCGTCACCTCTTCGTGCGTCACCGTCTTCACGACCTCGGGGCCGGTGACGAACATGTATGAGCTGTCCTTGACCATGAAGATGAAGTCGGTCATCGCCGGCGAATAGACGGCACCCCCCGCACAGGGGCCCATGATCAGGCTGATCTGCGGCACCACGCCGCTGGCCATGACGTTGCGCTGGAAGACCTCGGCGTAGCCGCCGAGCGAGGCCACGCCTTCCTGGATGCGCGCGCCGCCGCTGTCGTTGAGGCCGATCACCGGCGCGCCGACCTTCATCGCCTGGTCCATGATCTTGCAGATCTTCTCGGCGTGGGCTTCGCTGAGGGCGCCGCCGAAGACCGTGAAGTCCTGGCTGAAGACGAACACCAGGCGGCCGTTGATCATGCCGTAGCCGGTGACGACGCCGTCGCCCGGGATCTTCTGGTCGCCCATGCCGAAGTCGGCACAGCGGTGCTCGACGAACATGTCCCATTCCTCGAAGGTGCCCTGGTCGAGCAGCAGCTCGATGCGCTCGCGCGCCGTCAGCTTGCCCTTGGCATGCTGGGCGTCGATGCGCCTGCTGCCGCCGCCCAGGCGCGCGGCGGCGCGCTTGTGTTCGAGCTGTTCGATGATGTCGTGCATGAGGGGTCCTCGTCGGTCTTCAATGATCCAGTTCGAGCAGGCGCCGTGCCGCCACGGAAGCGGCCAGGTGGCCGGCTCGAACGTCTTCGGTGATCTTCGGCAGCGCGGCGCGCACCGCCGGGTGCTGACGGAAGCGCTGGCGCAGGCCGGACTCGATGCGCTCCCACATCCAGGCCTGGTCCTGCGCGTGCCGGCGCTGCTGCAGCCGGCCGCCCGCGGCCTGCAGTTCGCGGAAACGCGTCACCGCCTGCCAGAACTCGGCGATGCCATCGCCGCGCAAGGCGCTGAGCTGCAGCACCTGCGGCTGCCACTGCCGCGCATCGTGGTGCGCGTGGTCGGGGTGGCCGTGCAGGCCGAACAGCCGCAGCGCGCTCGTGATCTGCGCGCGCGCGCGCAGCGCTGCGTCGGCGTCGAGGTCGGCCTTGTTGACGAGCACCAGGTCGGCGAGCTCCATCACGCCCTTCTTGATCGCCTGCAGGTCGTCGCCCGCATTGGGCAGCTGCATCAGCACGAACATGTCGGTCATGCCGGCGACCGCGGTCTCGCTCTGGCCCACGCCGACCGTCTCGACGATGACGACGTCGTGGCCAGCCGCCTCGCACACCCGCAGCGACTCGCGCGTCTTCTCGGCGACGCCGCCGAGCGTGCCGCCGGCCGGGCTGGGGCGGATGAAGGCGCGCTCGTCGACCGAGAGCCGCTCCATGCGCGTCTTGTCGCCCAGGATCGAGCCGCCGCTGACGCTGGAAGACGGATCCACCGCCAGCACCGCGACGCGGTGGCCGCGCTCGACCAGGAACAGGCCCAACGCCTCGATGAAGGTGCTCTTGCCGACGCCCGGCACGCCGCTGATGCCCAGCCGCAACGAGCGGCCACTGTGCGGCAGCAGCGCGTTCAGCAACTCGTCGGCGCGCGCGCGGTGGTCGGCGCGCGTCGATTCGAGCAGCGTGATGGCCTTGGCCAGCGCACGCCGCTGCGCCGGGCCGGCGGGCCCGAGCAGCTGCGCCCTCAGCGCCTGGTCAGCAGCGTCCACGTCAGGCCTGCCGGGCCTTGCGGATCTGCTCGAGCACGTCCTTCGCGCTCACCGGGATCGGCGTGCCCGGACCGTAGATGCCTCTCACGCCGGCCTGATACAGGAACTCGTAGTCCTGCTGTGGCACGACGCCGCCGACGAAGACAATGATGTCGTCGGCCCCTTGCTTCTTCAGCGCCTCGATGATCGCCGGCACCAGCGTCTTGTGGCCGGCGGCCAGCGTACTCACGCCGACGGCGTGGACGTCGTTCTCGATCGCCTGTCGCGCGCATTCCTCTGGGGTCTGGAAGAGCGGCCCGATGTCGACGTCGAAACCGAGGTCGGCGAAGGCCGTGGCCACGACCTTGGCGCCGCGGTCGTGGCCGTCCTGGCCGAGCTTGGCGATCATCACGCGCGGACGGCGGCCGGTGGCCTCGCCGAAGGCGGCGATCTCGGCCTTCAGGCGGTCCCAGCCCTCGGCACTGTCGTAGGCAGCTGCATACACACCGGTCACCTTCTGGATGTCGGCGCGGTGGCGCCCGAAGACCTGCTCCAGCGCATCGCTGACCTCGCCGACCGTGGCGCGCAGGCGGATGGCGGCTATGCTCAGCGCCAGCAGGTTGCCGCTGCCGTCGCGCGCCGCGGCGGTCAGCGCGGCTAGCGCCTGGCGCACCGCGACGGCGTCGCGGCCGGCGCGCACCGCTTGCAGACGGGCGATCTGACCTTCGCGCACCTTGACGTTGTCGACCTCGCGCGCCTCGACCCGGTCCTGCACCGCCGGCTTGTACTTGTTGACACCGACGATGACGTCGCGGCCGCTGTCGATGCGCGCCTGCTTCTCGGCCGCACTCGCCTCGATCTTCAGTTTCGCCCAGCCCGAATCCACGGCCCGCGTCATGCCGCCCATCGCCTGCACCTCCTCGATGATCGCCCAGGCGGCGTCGGCCATCTGCTGCGTCAGCGCCTCCATCAGGTAGCTGCCGGCCCAGGGATCGACGACGTTCGTGATGTGCGTCTCCTCCTGCAGGATGAGCTGCGTGTTGCGCGCGATGCGGGCGCTGAATTCGGTGGGCAGCGCGATCGCCTCGTCGAAGCTGTTGGTGTGCAGGCTCTGTGTGCCGCCGAACACCGCCGCCATGGCCTCGACGGTGGTGCGCACGATGTTGTTGTAGGGGTCCTGCTCGGTCAGGCTCCAGCCGCTGGTCTGGCAGTGCGTGCGCAGCATCAGGCTCTTTGGGTTCCTGGCGCCGAAGCCCTGCATGATGCGCGTCCAGAGCAGGCGCGCGGCGCGCATCTTCGCGATCTCGAGGTAGAAGTTCATCCCGATCGCCCAGAAGAAGCTCAGCCGTCCGGCGAAGTCGTCGACGTCCAGGCCCTTGGCGATGGCGGTGCGCACGTACTCCTGCCCGTCGGCCAGCGTGAAGGCCAGCTCCAGCGCCTGGTTCGCGCCGGCCTCCTGCATGTGGTAGCCGCTGATGCTGATCGAGTTGAACTTCGGCATCTTGCGCGCCGTGTACTCGATGATGTCGCCGACGATGCGCATGCTCGGCTCGGGCGGGTAGATGTAGGTGTTGCGGACCATGAACTCCTTGAGGATGTCGTTCTGGATGGTTCCGCTCAACTTATCCTGCGGCACGCCCTGCTCTTCGGCTGCCACCACGTAGCCGGCCAGCACCGGCAGCACGGCGCCGTTCATGGTCATGCTGACGCTGATCTTGTCGAGCGGGATGCCGTCGAACAGGATCTTCATGTCCTCGACGCTGTCGATGGCCACGCCGGCCTTGCCCACGTCGCCGGTGACGCGCGGGTGGTCGCTGTCGTAGCCGCGGTGCGTGGCCAGGTCGAAAGCCACGCTGACGCCCTGCCCGCCCGCGGCCAGTGCCTGGCGGTAGAAGGCGTTGCTCTCCTCGGCCGTGGAGAAGCCCGCGTACTGGCGAATCGTCCACGGCCGCACCGCGTACATCGTGGCCTGCGGGCCGCGCAGGAAGGGCTCGAACCCGGGCAGCGTGTCGGCGTGCGGCAGCCCGGCGGTGTCGGCCGCGGTGTACAGCGGCTTGACGCGCAGGCCCTCGGGCGTGATCCAGTCCAGCGCCGCGACGTCGCCACCGGGCGCCGAGCGGGCCGCGGCACGCTGCCACTCGTCGAGCGTGGCAGCGGCGAATTCGGGCGGGCGGCTGTTCATGGCGGGGCTCCTGCGGCTCGGGTCGTTGCCGGTCGACGACAATTATGCATAATTATGAATTCAGAATCCCTGCACCGGGCTGACGCGCCCGGTCCCGCCGACCCCGTGGCCGACGCCGAGAACCCGCAGCTGCTGTCGCCCCGCGCCCTCTACCAGGACGTGGCGGAGAAGCTGCGCCAGCGGATCTACGCGCGCCAGCTGGAGCCCGGGAGCTGGATCGACGAGATGAAGCTCGCGGCGGAGTTCGGCATCAGCCGCACACCACTGCGCGAGGCCCTCAAGGTGCTGGCCGTCGAGGGCCTGGTGACGATGAAGGTGCGGCGCGGCGCCTACGTCACCGAGATGTCGAGCGAGGACGTGGCCCAGGTCTACCACCTGCTGGCCCTGCTGGAGAGCGACGCTGCCGGCGACGTGGCCGAGCACGCCGGCGACGCCGAGCTGGCGGAACTGGAGGCGCTGCACGACCGACTGGAGAGGCTGGTACGCCAGCGCGCGGCCTTCTTCGCCGCCAACGAGGCCTTCCACCTCGCCCTGCTGCGGATCGCGGGCAACCGCTGGCGCAACCAGTTGGTGTCCGACCTGCGCAAGGTCATGAAGCTCAACCGCCACCACTCGCTGCTGAAGAGCGGGCGCTTGATCGAGTCGCTGGCCGAGCACCGGGCACTGATGGCCGCGATCCGGTCGCGGCAGCGCCCGCTGGCCACCGCCCGCATGCTGGATCACTTCCGCAACGGGCTGGCGGCGACCGCGCACGCCCCGTTGGAACGCCGCGCCCGCGCATGACGGCCACCGGCCGCGCCACCGTGGCCGCAGCGCGCGGTGGCTGCGGCGTGGATCAGCGCTGCGAGACCGGCTTCACGTCGCGTGCCGTCGCGCCCACGAAGAGCTGGCGCGGGCGGCCGATCTTGTATTCCGGGTCGCTGATCATCTCGTTGAGCTGCGCGATCCAGCCGACCGTGCGCGCGAGCGCGAAGATGGCCGTGAACAGGCTCACCGGGATGCCGATCGCGCGCTGCACGATGCCCGAGTAGTAGTCGACGTTCGGGTACAGCTTGCGGCTGACGAAATAGTCGTCCTCGAGCGCGATCTTCTCCAGCGCCATCGCCAGCTTGAACAGCGGGTCGTCGTGCAGGCCCAGCGCGCCCAGCACCTCGTGGCAGGTCTCGCGCATGAGCTTGGCGCGCGGGTCGTAGTTCTTGTAGACGCGGTGGCCGAAGCCCATCAGCTTGACGTTCGAGTTCTTGTCCTTCACCTGCTTGACGAACTCGCCGATCTTCTCGACGCCGCCCATCTTCTGGATGTCCTCCAGCATGTTCAGGCAGGCCTCGTTGGCACCACCGTGCGCCGGGCCCCACAGGCAGGCGACGCCGGCCGCGATCGCCGCAAACGGGTTGGTCCCCGAGCTGCCGCACAACCGCACCGTCGAGGTGCTGGCGTTCTGTTCGTGGTCGGCGTGCAGGATGAAGATGCGGTCCATCGCGCGCACCAGCACGTCGTTGGGCACGTATTCCTCGCACGGCGTGGCGAACATCATGCGCATGAAGTTCGCCGCGTACGACAGGTTGTTCTTCGGGTAGATGTAGGGCTGGCCGATGCCGTACTTGTAGGCCATCGACACCAGCGTCGGCATCTTCGCGATCAGGCGGATCGCCGCGACCTCGCGGTGCTTCGGGTTGTTGATGTCGGTGCTGTCGTGATAGAAGGCCGACAACGCGCCCACCAGGCCCGTCATCACCGCCATCGGGTGCGCGTCGCGGCGGAAGCCGCGCAGGAAGAACTGCATCTGCTCGTTGACCATCGTGTGGTGCGTGACGAGCGTGTGGAAGTCCCGCTGCTGCGTCTCGTTAGGCAGTTCTCCGTACAGCAGCAGGTGGCAGGTGTCGAGGAAGTCGCACTTCGTGGCCAGCTGCTCGATCGGATAGCCGCGGTACAGCAGTTCGCCCTTGTCGCCGTCGATGTAGGTGATGGCCGACTGGCACGCCGCGGTGGACAGGAACCCCGGGTCGTAGGTGAACTTGCCGGTCTGCCCGTAGAGCTTGCGGATGTCGATCACATCCGGGCCGACCGACCCCTTGTAGATCGGCAGATCCATGTTCGGGCTGCCGTCGGAGAACGACAGCGTGGCTTTCACGTCGGAGGGAGTCATGACACGGGGCCTTTCTTCAGTTCGGTTTCAGGGGCCGAGGGAGACCGGCGCCGACAGGCGTCGCCCTCATCAGGGCCAGCACTTCGCGTACTTCAGGCGTGTCGACCTCGCCATGCGGCTGTCGGCGGCCGAGCAGCAGGTCCAGCAGGTCGTTGTCGGCGAGGTCCATCAGGGCATTCAAGCCCTCGGCCTGCCTTGTTGTGATCGTCTCCTCGTGGTGGCGGAAAAAGCGCTCGATGACGAGGTCGTTTTCTAACAGGCCCCGGCGGCATCGCCATTTGAGCTTGCTCAATGAACGCTCATCCAGCCGCGTCATCAGACAGCCCGACGAACCATCATTTCCTTGATCTTGCCGATCGCTTTCGTCGGGTTCAATGCTTTAGGACAAACATCCACGCAATTCATGATCGTGTGGCAGCGGAAAAGCCGGTACGGGTCTTCCAGGCTGTCCAGCCGCGCCTCGGTGTCCTGGTCGCGGCTGTCGGCGATGAAGCGATAGGCCTGCAGCAGGCCGGCCGGGCCGACGAACTTGTCCGGGTTCCACCAGAAGCTCGGGCAGCTGGTCGAGCAGCTGGCGCACAAGATGCACTCGTACAGGCCGTTGAGCTCGTCGCGCTCCTCGGGGCTCTGCAGCCGCTCCTTCTCGGGCGGGCGCTCGTCGTTGACGAGGTAGGGCTTGATGCTGTGGTACTGCTTGAAGAACAGCGTCATGTCGACGATCAGGTCGCGGATCACCGGCAGGCCCGGCAGCGGCTTGAGCACGATGTCGCCTGGCAGCGCGCGCATGTTGGTCAGGCAGGCCAGGCCGTTCTTGCCGTTGATGTTCATCGCATCCGAGCCGCACACGCCCTCGCGGCAGCTGCGGCGGAAGCTCAAGGAGGGGTCCACCGCCTTGAGCTTCATCAGCGCGTCGAGCAGCATGCGCTCGCTGCCGTCGAGCTCGACCTGCAGCGTCTGCATGCGCGGCTTGTCGTCGCCGTCGGGGTCGTAGCGGTAGATCTGGAAGTTGCGCAGGGTCATGAGGGGCCAATCTCTGTCAGAAGGTCCGCACTTTGGGCGGCACGGATTCCACCGTCAGCGGCTTGAGCTGCACCGGCTTGTAGTCGAGCCGGTTGCCGTCCTTGAACCACAGCGTGTGCTTCATCCACTCGGCGTCGTTGCGACCGAGCGGGAACTCCGGGTCGTCGGCGCCGCGCTCGTAGTCCTTGACGGTGTGAGCGCCACGGCACTCGCGCCGCGCCGCCGCCGACTCGATGGTCGCCTGCGCCACCTCCATCAGGTTCTCGACCTCGAGCGCCTCGATGCGCGCGGTGTTGAAGACCTTGCTCTTGTCCTTGAGCCCGATGTGCTCGACGCGCTCCCGGATGGCGCCGATCTTCACCGTGCCGGCGGTCAGCAGCTCCTGCGTGCGAAAGACGGCGGCGTGCGCCTGCATCGTGTTGCGGATGTCGCCGGCGACGTCCTGGGCATATTCGCCCGAGGTGCTGGCGTCGAGCCGCGCCAGGCGGGACAGCGGCGCGTCGGCGGCGTCGGCCGGCAGCGGCTGGTGTTCCTTCTGCCCGGCCACCGACTTGACGATGTGCAGGCCGGCGGCGCGCCCGAAGACCAGCAGGTCGAGCAGCGAATTGGTGCCCAGGCGGTTGGCGCCGTGCACGCTGACACAGGCGCATTCGCCGACGGCGTACAGGCCGTTGACGACGGCATTCGGGATGCCGTCCTTCGGCACCACGACCTGGCCGTGGATGTTGGTCGGGATGCCGCCCATCTGGTAGTGGATGGTCGGCACCACCGGGATGGGCTCCTTGGTGATGTCGACGTTGGCGAAGTTGTGCCCGATCTCGAAGATCGACGGCAGGCGCTTCATGATCGTCTCGACGCCCAGGTGCGTCATGTCGAGCACGACGTAGTCCTTGTTCGGACCCAGCCCGCGGCCTTCCTTGATCTCCTGGTCCATGCAGCGGCTGACGAAGTCGCGCGGCGCCAGGTCCTTCAGCGTCGGCGCGTAGCGCTCCATGAAGCGCTCGCCGTTGCTGTTGCGCAGGATCGCGCCCTCGCCGCGGCAGCCTTCGGTCAGCAGCACGCCGGCGCCGGCCACGCCGGTGGGGTGGAACTGCCAGAACTCCATGTCCTGCAGCGGGATGCCGGCGCGTGCCGCCATCCCGAGGCCGTCGCCGGTGTTGATGAAGGCGTTGGTGCTCGCGGCATAGATGCGGCCGGCGCCACCGGTGGCCAGCAGCGTGGTCTTGGCCTCGAGGATGTGCACGTCGCCGGTCTCCATCTCCAGCGCGACCACGCCGAGCACGTCGCCCTGGGCGTTGCGGATGAGGTCCAGCGCCATCCACTCGACGAAGAAATTGGTGCGCGCCTTGACGTTCTGCTGGTACAGCGTGTGCAGCATGGCGTGGCCGGTGCGGTCGGCCGCGGCGCAGGCGCGCTGCACCGGCTTCTCGCCGTAGTTCGCGGTGTGGCCGCCGAACGGGCGCTGGTAGATCGTGCCGTCGGGGTTGCGGTCGAAGGGCATGCCCATGTGCTCGAGCTCGTACACCACCTTCGGCGCCTCGCGGCACATGAACTCGATCGCGTCCTGGTCGCCGAGCCAGTCCGAACCCTTGATCGTGTCGTAGAAGTGGTAGTGCCAGTTGTCCTCGGACATGTTGCCCAGGCTGGCGCCGATGCCACCCTGCGCGGCCACCGTGTGCGAACGCGTCGGGAAGACCTTGGACAACACCGCCACGCTGAGGCCGGCCTGCGCCAGGCGCAGCGAGGCCTGCATGCCGGAGCCGCCGGCGCCGACGATGACGACGTCGAACTTTCGGCGGGGAAGCGTTCCGAGTGCCATGTGTGTGACCCTGTTTACAGACGCCAGAGCACCTGCACCGCCCAGCCGGTGCAGCCGACCAGCCAGACCAGCGTGGCGACCTGCAGCGCCAGCCGCGTGCCGACGGGCTTGACGTAATCCATCCAGATGTCGCGCATGCCGACCCAGGCGTGCCAGGCAAGAGCGACGAAGACAACGAAGGTCAGCACCTTCATCCACTGCGCGGCAAAGATGCCGGCCCACTTGTCGTAGCCCATCGGGCCGGGCATCAGCACCTGCACCAGCAGCACCGCCGTGAACAGGGCCATCAACACCGCCGTGACACGCTGGCTGAGCCAGTCGCGCAGGCCGTAATGCGCGCCGACGACGACGCGCTTGGAACCATGGTTGACAGTCATCGGTGCTTCCGCGGGTGAACGGTTCAGTACAGGCCGAAGAGCTTGGCGCCCAGGGCCATGGTGAGGAGCACGCTCAGCGCCAGCGTGACGACCGCGGACTGGCGGCCCTGCGCCTTGCTGACGCTGTGGGTGGCATCCATCCAGACGTGACGCACGCCGGCGATGAGGTGGTGCAGGAAAGCCCAGATCAGCGCCAGCACGACCAGCTTCACGGCCCAGGCCGGCACGACGCCGATGCCGGCCAGGAAAGCGCTCGTGAAAGTCTCGTAGGAGATCTCGGAACTGATGCTGGTGTCGAACAGCCAGACGATGAAGGGCAGCAGCACGAACATCAGCAGGCCGCTGGCGCGGTGCAGGATCGAGACGACGCCGGCCAGGGGCAGGCGGTACTTCACCGCGTCCGCCAGGCGCATCGTGCCGGGTCGTGCTCTGGTCATCTCGGGCATGGCGGTGCTTTCCTCAAACCGGGCGAAACGCGAAGAGTCTATTGCAACGCAACTGCCTTACGGGGACCTGGAATTGACCGAGGTCAGTTCAGTTCGTTGCGGTAGTGGTGGCTGGCGGTGTGGTACAGGCCGCGGCGCAGTTCGACGGGGCGGTCGCCGTAGGTGTAGGACAGGCGCTCCACCGACAACAGCGGCGCGCCGACGGCGATGCCGAACAGCGCCGCCTCGTCGGGCGCGGCGGCAACGGCGCGGATCTTCTCCTCGGCGCGGATCATCCGCACCGCGAATTCGGCCTCGAACAGCCGGTACAGCGGCCCGCGCCAGGCCTGCAGCCGCTCCATCGTCAGGCCCTTGAACGCCGTGCCGGGCAGCCACAGGTCGTCGAGCACGACCGGCGCCGGGGCCGCGCCGTCGGCAGCCAGCAGCAGGCGACGCACCTGCACCGCGGCCTCACCGGCCTTCAGCGCCAGCAGCCGCGCCACGTCCATCGGCGCGCGCATGCGCCGGCAGTCGAGCAGCCGCCGCTGCAACGCGACCGGCGCGCCGGTGTCGGGCGTCAGGCGCAGGAAGCGGTACTGCGTCTGCGCCTCGGCGTGCGTGGCGACGAAGGTGCCCTTGCCCTGACGGCGCACCAGCAGGTTCTCGGCCGCCATCTCGTCGACCGCCTTGCGCACCGTGCCTTGGCTGACGCCGAAGCGCGCGGCCAGTTCGGTCTCGCTGGGGATCGGCTGCCCCGGCTGCCACTGCCCGCTTTCCAGCCCGGTCACCAGCAGCGCCTTGATCTGCTGGTACAGCGGGCTGAAGGCGGGCACGGATTCGACCCGGGCAACCGGCGGCGGCGAAGTCTCGGCCATGCATCGATTCCACCACAGGCGGCCCGCCGATGTCCATGGACCGATGTCTTATATAAGACATCAGAGATGCCTGGCGCTGTCAGCCTCGTGCCAAGCAGGGCCGCTAAACTCGACAGCTCTTCGACACGTCGTCCGTTTTTCGTCCGTCCATCAGGAGAAACCACCATGAGCAAGAAGCCCGTACGCGTGGCCGTCACCGGCGCCGCCGGCCAGATCGGTTATGCCCTGCTGTTCCGCATCGCCTCCGGCGAAATGCTGGGCAAGGACCAGCCGGTGATCCTGCAGTTGCTGGAGATCCCCGACGAGAAGGCCCAGAAGGGACTCAAGGGCGTGATGATGGAGCTCGAGGACTGCGCCTTCCCGCTGTTGGCCGGCATGGAAGCGCATGCCGACGCCAAGGCCGCGTTCAAGGACACCGACTACGCGCTGCTCGTCGGCGCGCGCCCGCGCGGCCCCGGCATGGAGCGCGCCGACCTGCTGGCCGCCAATGCGCAGATCTTCACCGCCCAGGGCAAGGCACTGGACGCCTCGGCCAGCCGCGACGTCAGGGTGCTGGTGGTCGGCAACCCGGCCAACACCAACGCCTGGATCGCGATGAAGAGCGCGCCCAGCCTGCGGCGCGAGAACTTCACCGCCATGCTGCGCCTGGACCACAACCGCGCGCTGAGCCAGCTCGCCGCCAAGACTGGCAAGCCGGTGGCTTCGATCCGCAAGCTGGCCGTCTGGGGCAACCACAGCCCGAGCATGTACGCCGACTACCGCTTCGCCACCATCGACGGTGCCAGCGTCAAGGACATGATCAACGACCACGCCTGGAACAAGGACGTGTTCCTGCCCACGGTGGGCAAGCGCGGTGCCGCCATCATCGAAGCGCGCGGGCTGTCGTCGGCGGCCAGCGCCGCCAACGCCGCCATCGGCCACATGCACGACTGGGCCCTGGGCACCGGCGGCGAATGGGTGACGATGGGCGTGCCGAGCAACGGCGAATACGGCATCCCCAAGGACGTCATGTTCGGCTACCCGGTGACCTGCGAAGGCGGCAAGTACAGCATCGTCGCCGGCCTGCCGATCGACGCCTTCAGCCAGGGCTGCATCGACAAGACCCTGGCCGAGCTGATCGGCGAGCAGGACGGCGTCAAGCACCTGCTGTAATCTCCACCCGCACGCCAGGCCGGCTCGGCAGCGAGCCGGCCTTTTTCGTTCCCGACCGCGTCCCCACGCCTGCGCCGATGCCAAGCCTGCACCCCCGAGCAGCCCTTTTCGACGCCACCGAGGCCGACGCCGCCATGCTGCCGGTGTGCGACCACTATGCCGGCGTCGAGGCGCGCATGATCAGGAGCCTGGAGTTGCAGGCCGAGATGGGCCCGGTCTTCGACGTCACGCTGGACAACGAGGACGGCGCGCCGGTGGGCGGCGAGGTCGAGCAGGCGCACCGCATCGTCGGCCTGCTCGCCGGCGGTCTCAATCGCCACGACCGCGTCGGCGTGCGGTTGCTGCCGGCCACCCACCCGCAGTTCGAGGCGGTGGCCACGATCGTGCTGCGCTCGCCGCGCGCGCCGGCCTACCTGATGCTGCCCAAACCGCAGGGGCTGGCCGAGGTCGAACGGGCCGCGCAGGCCGTCGACGCGCTCGGTGGCGCTGCGGTGCCGCTGCACGCCCTGATCGAGACCCACGGCGCGCTGCGCGAGGTCTTCGCCATCGCGGCGCACCCGCGCATCGAGTCGCTGTCCTTCGGGCTCATGGACTTCGTATCGGCACACCGCGGCGCGATCCCGCACGGCGCGATGAGCGCGGCGGGGCAGTTCGAGCACCCGCTGGTGGTGCGCGCCAAGCTCGAGATCGCGGCCGCCTGCCACGCCCACGCCAAGGTGCCGTCGCACAGCGTCGTCACCGAATTCAAGGACGAGAAGGCCGTGCAGGCCGCGGCCGAGGCGGCCTGCCGGCGGCTCGGCTACACGCGCATGTGGAGCATCCACCCGGCGCAGATCCGGCCCATCGTCGACGCCTTCGCGCCGACCACGGCCGAGGTCGACCAGGCGATCGAGATCATCACCGCGGCGCAGGCCGCCGACTGGGCGCCGATCCGCCACCACCACCGCGGCCAGGAGCAACTGCACGACCGCGCCAGCTACCGCTATTTCTGGCGCGTCATCGAACGCGCGCACCGCACCTCGTTCCACGGCGGGCCGCACCTGCCGGCCGAGTTGCGCCAGGCCTGGTTCCCCTGACCGCGGCGCCGCGGCCGCGTCAGGCCTGCTCCGGCGCGATGCCCTCGGCGTAGTCGACCAGGGCCTCCAGGATCGCCTGCCCGCGTTCGTCGGCCGATTCGGCCAGCGTGTCGATGCGTTCGAGGTAGGCGGCGAGCGTGAGCGCACCACCGGCGCCGCCGTGCAGGCGCTCGGCCCTGTGCTGCAGCCAGCGCGCCTGCTCCGGCGCGTCGAGCGTCTCGGGAAAATTGCGCGCGCGGTAGCGGAACAGCAGCTCCTCCAGCCGCGCATCGTGGAACGCCGGTCGCTTGCCGGCCAGCCGGGCCGGGTCCAGTTCGCGCAGCCGCTGCAGCGTGCGGCGGTCCTCGTTGGGGATGAAAGCGCCGTACAGGTCCTCGTCGACGTCGGGCACGGCGGCCGCGGCCGGGCGCGCGTAGACCTGCGGCCACAGGCCATCGAGCGTGCGGCCCAGCGCCTGCGCGTGCGCCGCGTGGCGCAGCGCAGCGTCGACGTCCAGACCCCAGCGCTGCGCGGCACCGCCCTGCACCAGCGTCTTCAGGTTGCCGATGACGACCGGCGACTTGTTGACGTGGATGGTCTTGATCGGCAGCCGCTGCTCGCCGGCGGGCAGATCCTCCTGCCGCGTGTACAGGCGCCGGCGCACGGTGTCGGCGTCCAGGCCCTCGAGTTCGCGCGGATCCTGCGCCAGATCCCAGACGACGATCTCGTTCCTGTTCGTCGGGTGTGCGGCCAGCGGCCACACGATGGCCAGGCAGCCGCGCTCCGACGGGTAGCGGCCCGACAGGTGCACGAAGGGTCGGCCGCTGCCGATCTCGGCCCACACCGCCTCCTTGCGACGCAGCTTCAGGCAGAAGTCCCACAGCCGTGGCTGCCTGGCCTTCACCAGCCGCGCCAGCGCCAGCGTCGCGCGCACGTCCGACAGCGCATCGTGCGCGGCGTCGTGGGTCAGGCCGTTGGCGGCGCAGAGGTGCTCGAGCTTGAAGGACGGCCGGCCGACCAGCGGCCCTTCGGGATAGGTCGGCCACTCGATGCCCTCAGGCCGCAGCGCCCAGGTGAGCCGCACGACGTCCATCAAATCCCAGCGACCGCAGCCGTTCTGCCACTCGCGCGCATAGGGATCGATCAGGTTGCGCCAGAACAGGAAGCGCGTCACCTCGTCGTCGAATCGGATGCTGTTGTAGCCGACGCCGACGGTGCCGTCGCGCCCCAGTTCGGCCTCGATGCGGCGCGCGAACTCGTGCTCGGGCACGCCGTCGCGCAGCGCCTGCTGCGGCAGGATGCCGGTCAGCAGCACGCTTTCGGGGTCGGGCAGGGTGTCGGGCGCCGGGCGACAGAACCACATCACCGGCGCGCCGATCTCGTTCAGTTCGGTGTCGGTGCGCAGGCCGGCAAACTGCACCGGCCGGTCGCGCCGCGGCACCACGCCGAAGGTCTCGTAGTCATGCCAGAAGAAACTGAAATCGGCCATGGTGGTGACGATAGCGCAGGGCCCGGCAGCCCTCTCGTAAGGCGTTGCGCCGCGCGCTTGCCTTGCGACCCGCGCTGGCGCGCGTCAGCGCGCCTGTGGCATCCGCCGTTGCAGC
>Ga0209391_10000637_pt1 | contig 16989 bp, 13 predicted proteins | sample PPLLak3March2015_FD_187246 | JGI IMG/M metagenome (GOLD analysis project Ga0209391, IMG submission 187246) | Freshwater sediment microbial communities from Prairie Pothole Lake near Jamestown, North Dakota, USA - PPLs Lake P7 Core (1) Depth... | ecosystem: Environmental > Aquatic > Freshwater >... | reverse complement strand
CGGCGAAGCGTCCCGTCCGTTCTCCGCCGGCGCGGCACGGCTGCAGGCCGCTGGCGCGAACGTGCGTACCGTCGTCGTCAGCGGCCGTTCCGGCACGAGTCACAACGCCCGCCAGATCGCAGACGCACTCGCAGCCTCGCAGTTCGCCGACGAACGCAAGGTGATTCTCATCGGCTACTCAAAGGGCGGGCTCGACATCCTGCGCTTCCTGGTCGATTTTCCGGAGCTCGCCGCACGGGTGGATGCGGTGGTGAGTGTCGCGAGCCCGATGTTCGGGACGCCACTGGCCGAGCTGGCCGGACCCGCCTATGCGACGCTGGTCGCGAAAGTGCCGTACGAAAAATGCCCGCCCGGGGATGGCGAAGTCATGGCCAGCCTGCGACCGGATGCAGCGACAGGGTGGCTGGCCGTCAACCCGTTGCCCGGAGGCGTGCGGTTCTATTCGCTGGCCGCGTTCACGACGCGCGAGCACGTCGCGCGCGCGCTGGTACCCTTCTGGAAGCACCTCGGCGGAACCGACGTGCGCAACGATGGCCAGGTCGTCGCGACCGACGCGGTCATTCCCGGATCGACCTTGCTCGGATTCGCCAACGCGGATCACTGGGGCGTCGCCCAGAGGGTCGAGACTGAGCACCCGGTGCTGGCGGCGAGACAGGACCCGACGCTGTTCCCCTTGGATCAACTATTCGTTGCCATGGTAGCGTTCATTGCCGAAGACCTCGCGCAGAATGCTCGAAGCGGGCCGGGCACTGTCCCGGCGGGAAACCGGGAGGGTGAACGGTGAAGACGCATAGGCATGCATGGCTCGGGCCGGTCCTGGTGGCGGCCACGCTGCTCGCGGGATGCGCGGCCGGGCCGGCCACTGCTCCCGGGCATGAAAAGCCGCTGCCCTTCCAGCTCGCCCGCACGCAGGAGCAGTCGCGTGACGGCGTCACCGTGCACCTGGTGATTCCGACCGAGGAGGAGGTGGCGGCGCAGTTTGGTACCGGTTTCGCGGAGCACGGCATCCAGCCGATCTGGCTGCGCATCACGAACGATCGCGATGCCGACCTGTGGTTCCTGCCGATCGCCATCGATGCCGATTACTACTCCGCCGACGAGGCGGCACTGGTGGCTGGCGCGAAGCTGTCGCAGGAGCAGGGTGCGGCACTCACGGACGCGCTGCGTGCGAAGGCCCTGCCACTGTTTCACGCCGCCGGCACGACCAGCGAGGGTTTCGTCTACGCATCGCACGTGCGTGGCGGGCGCTTCGTTGACCTTCGCCTGACGGGTTACCGGCAGAGTGTGCGCCTGCGCTTCGCCGTGCTGCTGCCGACCGAGGGCTTCGATTACGAGAAATCACCGCTGCGTGAGCTCTACGCGCGCGTGCACGATTTCCCGGACCTCACCGTGGACGAAACGCGACAGCGACTGCGCGAGATGCCGTGCTGCACCACCAATGCCGAGGGCACGGGCGACGGCGACCCGCTCAACGTCGTGCTGGTCGGCAGTGCGGCGACGGCCCTGGCGGCGCTGAGTAGCAGTGGTTGGACGTTCACCGAGGCGATCACCGTGGACAGCGTGCGGCGCATGGTCGGCGCCGCGATCGCTGAGAAGGCCATGCTCACGGCGCCGGTGAGTTCGCTGTACGCATTCGGGCGCAAGCAGGGGATCGCCCTGCAGCGCGGGCGCTCGAACATTTCGCAGCGCAACCACATGCGGTTGTGGCTGGCGCCGTTCCGCTGCGAGGGCCAGCCGGTCTGGGTGGGGCAGGTCAGCCGCGACATCGGCGTGAAGCTGACCCGGAAATCCCCGACGCTCACCACGCACGTCATCGACCCGGTGGTCGACGAATCACGCGAGTATCTCCTGCACAGTCTGCTCTACCACGAGGCGGTGGACCGGTTCGCCTTCGTACGCGGTGTCGGTGAGGCGACACTTGCGAATCCGCGCACCAATCTGACCGGTGATCCGTACATCACGGACGGCATGCGGCTGGTCGTGTGGCTGTCGGTGGAGCCCGTGGCGTCCGAAGATGCCGTCAACCTGCGCTGGAACGAGTCGACCGACCCGGTGCGCGAGGGCAAGGGCGAGGACGCAAAGGTGCCGTTTCGCGACCAGTAGAGCGTGGCTCTTGCTCCGCGACGGAACACGCGTGGGTCATTCTCACGCGGCAGCCGGCGCCCGGCGCGGCCCGCTCACTCGTCCAGGCTGAAGCCGACCTTGACGGTCACCTGCCAGTGGGCCACCGCGCCGCCGCTGATGTGGCCGCGCACCTGGACGACTTCGAACCACCGGAGATTGTGCAGCGTCTGCGACGCGCGCGCGATGGCCCTGCTGACGGCATCGTCGATGCCGACGGTGGAAGACCCGGTGAGCTCGACGGACTTGTAGACGTGATCGGGCATCGTAGTTCTCCTTACCCCTTGACCGCGGCGAGGATCTGCTCGAGCGCGGACGGATCCTCGATGGTCGTCAGGTCGCCCGGGTCCTGGCCGTCGCACAGTGCCCGGATCGACCGACGCAGCAGCTTGCCAGAGCGGGTCTTGGGCAGTGCGGTGACGAAGTGCACGCGCGCCGGCCGCGCCACGGCGCCGAGCTGGCTGTCGACGGTTCTCATCACGTCGGCTTCGTGGGCCAGGCGTTTTTCCGGCGTGTCGATCAGGCTCGTGTCCTTGACGATCGCGAAGGCCATTGCGACCTGGCCCTTGAGCTGGTCGGCGACGCCAACTACCGCAACCTCGGCGATGTTCGGGTGCGACGAAATCGATTCCTCGATCTCGCGCGTGCCGAGACGATGACCCGCGACGTTGATGACGTCGTCGGTGCGACCGAGGATGAAGTAGTAGCCGTCCTTGTCGCGGATGCCCCAGTCGAAGGTCGAATACACCTGCTGGCCGGGGACGCTCTTCCAGTACGTGTCGACGAAGCGCTCGTCGTCGCCCCACACCGTGGTCATGCAGCCCGGCGGTAATGGGCCGCGGATCGCGACCACGCCTTTCGTGTCGGCGCCGACCTCCTCGCCCGACAGCGCGTCGTACAGACGCACGTCGTAGCCGTAGACCGGCACGCCCGGCGAACCGAACTTCGCCGGCAGCGCCTCGACGCCGGGCTGGATCGCGAGAATCGGCCAGCCGGTCTCGGTCTGCCAGTAGTTGTCGACGATGGGCTTGCTCAAGCCCTCCGAGATCCAGCGCGCAGTCGGTTCGTCGAGTGGCTCGCCCGCCAGGAACAGCAGCCGCAGCGCGGAAAGATCATATTTCGTGAGGAACGCCGGGTCCTGCTTCTTCAGCACGCGGATGGCCGTCGGCGCCGAGAACATCGTCGTGACCTTGTACTGCTCGACGATCTTCCACCAGATGCCGCCGTCGGGACGGATCGGCGTGCCCTCGTACATGATGGTCGCCATGCCGGCGATCAGCGGGCCGTAGATGATGTAGCTGTGGCCGACCACCCAGCCGATGTCGCTGGTGGCGAAATAGGTCTCGCCCTTGTTGCCGCAGTAGATCAGCTGCATCGACGCGGCGAGCGCCACCGCGTAGCCGCCGGTGTCGCGTTGCACGCCTTTCGGCTTGCCGGTGGTGCCGCTGGTGTAGAGGATGTAGCTCGGCTCGGAACTCTCGAGCCACTCGCAGGGCACCTCGTCGTTCATGTGCTCGGCGCGCAGACCGGCGTAGTCCACGTCGCGGCCCGCGACGCGGCTCATGTCGGCGAGGCCGCGATCCACCAGCAGGACCTTGTCGGGCGGGAACTTCGACAGGCGGATGGCCTCGTCGAGCAGGTGCTTGTACGGCACGGGCTTGCCGGCGCGCGAGCCCGCGTCGGCGCTGATGATCATTTTCGGCTTCGCGTCGTCGATGCGCGTGGCGAGGCTCACCGAGGCGAACCCGCCGAACACCACCGAGTGGATCGCGCCGATGCGAGCGCAGGCGAGCATCGCGAAGGCTGCCTCCGGGATCATCGGCATGTAGACGAGGACCCGGTCGCCTTTCGTCACGCCCTGACCCTTGAGGATTCCCGCCATGCGGTTCACCTCGCGATACAGCTGCCGGAACGTGTAGGTCTTCTCCTGGCCGGTTTCGGTCGAGAGATAGATCAGGGCCGGTGAGTCGCCCAGTTCGGCGAGATGGCGGTCGACGGCGTTGTGGCAGAGGTTGGTCCGTCCGCCGACGAACCAACGTGCGAACGGCGGCCGGGAGTAATCGAGCACCTTGGTGAACGGCGCATGCCAGTCGATGAGTGCCGCTTTTTCGCCCCAGAAGCCGTCCGGATCGCTGATCGAGCGGGCGTGGAGCGCCTGGTAATTCTCCATTTCCTTCTCCCCGGCAGTTCGCGATTCTGGCTCTTCTACCGGCCGCCCCGTCAATCAGCCATTAGACGATCGATATGCGGCTCGGGCGACTCTCGTATCCCATTGAGTGTGCGGCTTTTTTTGTGCCGCAGCAGTGGCTACGGGCCGCGCCGGACGAGCCTGGCGCCGGGCGACACTCGATCCCCCGGGTGCAGTATGACGTGTTCGTCCGCCTCGAGACCCGAGCGCACTTCTGCCTCGAGGCCGTTGTCCTGCCCAATTTCGACCGGACGCAGCTCGGCCCGTCCGTCTTGCTCGACGAACACCGTCCACCGCTCGCCGTGCCGGAACAGCGCCGACAGCGGTACGCGCAGCACGTCCTGTGCTTCCCACAGCACGATGCGTGGTTCGACACGATAGCCGTGGCCCAGCCGCTGCCAGGTTTCGCGCGGGTCCGTAATGTCGATGACGACGTTGACGCGTTGCTCCTCGATGCCGAGCGCCGACACCTTGGTGAACCCGAACGGCTCGATGCGGCGCACCCGGCCCTCGAGCGGCTGGTCGCCGCCCCAGGCCTCGATGATCACTCGCTGGCCGGCCTGCACGCGAACCGCGTCGGCCGACAGCAGGTCGACGACCACCTCCAGTTGCTCCGGATCGCCGACCTCGACCAGCGGTGCTCCCGACGGCACCACGCCCTCGCTCTCGGTCACGACCCGCAGTACCGTGCCGCTGACAGGCGAAAACACGGTGACGCATTCACAGTCCGGCGCGCGCTGCCGGGAAGTGGCTGGCGTCAGCAGACGAGCCTTGGCTACCTGGTACTCCGATTCCCGCATCTTGCGCTCGGCGTGCGCCTCCGCCAGCGCGGCTTCGGTTGTCTTGGCACGTCGTTCGGCGGCGTCGAGGTCGTTGGCGGACACCGTGTGGCTGCGGGCCAGCGCACGGATGCGCTCTAGTTCCGCCCGCGCGAAGTCGAGTTCCGCCTGGGCGCGGCGAACCTGCGCTGCGGCGTGGCTGCGCGCGGCTGCGGCGGCGTCCACACCCGCGCGTGCCTCGGCGGCACTGCGCACGTCGAGAAACGACGGGTCGCTGGGTTCGATGCGGGCCACGACGGTCTGGTCCGCGATGACCTCGTCGCCGACCTTCAGCGAGATGCGGCGCATGAGCCCCGGGACCGGCGCGGAGACCGCGTACACGTCACGGACCCGCGTCTCGCCTTCGTCGCTCACACTGACCGTGAGCGGGCCGCGATCCACTGCGATCACGTCCACCGCCACGGCGCCGGGCCTGAACAGCCATGCCAGCACCCCGATGAGTGTGACCACGAGCGGTCCCCAGAAAAGGAGGCGCTTCAACGCTGGGGTCATCATTTCACTCCCGGGTCTTGAGCACCGCAATCAGGTCCAGGCGATCCACCCGCCGCCGAACGAGAAACGCCGATACCGCCGTGGCCGCCAGCCCGATCACGATCGCCCAGCCGTAGGTCGAGGCGAGGATCACGAGCGGCACGCGGTAGAGCTCGGTCTCGAAGGCCTGCACGATCAGGCTGGCCAGTGCGAAACCGAGGCCGCAGCCGAGGGGCAGCGCGACGAAGGTGAGCAGGGCTACTTCGCCGAGCAGGATGTAGGAAATCTCCGCGCGCGTGAAGCCGAGCACGCGCAACGTCGCGAGCTCCCGGCCCCGCTCCGAGAGGGATATGCGGGCGGCGTTGTAGGTGACGCCGAACGCGAGGGCGCAGGAGAAGACGATGAAGAACGACACGAAGATCGTAATCGTCTCCGCGAGCGTCTCGCGGAAGGTCTGCACTGCGGCGTCCTTGACGCTGACCGAGCTGACCCTGGGCAGCGCCTTGAGCGCGCTGAACAGCGCCGCGCGTTCGTTCGCGTCCACCCGCAGGTGCACGGCCGTGACGCTCGGCCGCTCCCGCATTAGCCGGTTGAGGGCGCGGATGTCCATGTATGCGGGCGAGCCGATGTAGGTCTCGAAGGTCGCCGCCACCGGAACGTTGACGACGGGACGCCGGCCTTCGAGCACCTCGACGGTGACGTTCTCGCCGACGCGGACGTCGAGCATCTTTGCCAGCATGGTCGAGATGACGACGCCCTCGGGCGGCAGCTCGAGGGCGCGCCCCTCGGCGTCGTAGACGCGGTACAGTTCCTGGCGGGCCGGCAGGCCCTGCAGGGCCTCGCGCTCTTCCCGCCATCCGTTGCGCATCTTCGCCGCCACCGCGCGCATGGGCTCCGTCGTCTGCACGCCGGGCAGCTGTGCGAGGCTGCGCACGACTTCGCTCGACCGGGGTTCCGCGAAGCCGACGCTGAGATCCTGTCCCTGCGCCTCCAGGAAGTAGACGTTGACCATATGGTTGATGGCATCGAGCCACTGCATGGAGGTCACCAGCACCGCGACGGACATCGCGATGCCAGCCGACGTGATGAACGAGCGGCCCGGCCAGCGGACGACCTGCCGCAGCAGGATGCGGGTTGGCTGGTCGAGGCTTCGCGCGATGTCGAGCCGGCTAAGTGCGGTGCGCCGGAACAGCGGCGGCGCCGGTGGGCGCATCGCCTCCGCGGGGGGCAGCGCGGCCGCCGCGCGTACCGCGGCGATGGCGCCGATGAGCGCGGCGCCCAGGCTGATCGCGCCGGCCACCACGAACGCGCGCGGGCCCGGCCGGAACAGCAGGAAGGGGAAGTGGTAGAAGTCGGCATACAGGCGGGTGTGGTACAGGCCGAGCCAGTAGCCGACGAACCAGCCGAGCAGCACGCCGACGGTGCCGATGCCGAGCGCAAACCGGGCGTAGTGCAGGGCGATGTCGCGGTTGCGGTAGCCGAACGCCTTGAGCAGCCCGATCTCGCTGCGCTCCACGGCGATCAGGCGGCCGAGCACCATGTGCGTCAGGAATGCAGCCACGGCCAGGAAGATGGTCGGCAGGATCGTGGACAGCGTGCGGTGCTGGTCAATTTCGTTCATCAGGAACCAGTTCGACAGCTGGTCGGCGCGTGCGTAGGCGCCGACGCCCCCGTAACCATCGAGCAACCGGTCGACCCGGTCGACGACGGCGTCGGGATCCGTGCCACGCAGCAGCGCCAGGCTCACGTCGTTGAAGGCGCCGTCGAGGTCGAAGGCCGCCTGCAGCGTTTCCTGTCCCATCCACAGCACGCCGAAGCGCAGGTCGTCCGGCATCAGGGCGCCGGGTCCGATGGCGTAGACATACTCGGGGGACAACGCGACCCCGACGACGGTGAGCTCGCGCCAGCGGCCATTGATGATGGCGCGAAGGCGCGCGCCCGGCTCAAGGCCGTGCGCCTCGGCGAACGGCTCGGAGAGCACCGCTTCGTCGGGATGGCCGGCCTGCGGATGCCGCCCCTTGCGCAGCGCGAGCCGGTTGAGGCGCGGCTCCGCGCGCTCCGGGACCGACACCAGCTTGCCGATGACCGGCTCCTCGAATCCCTCGATATCGAGGACGGCTGTGCGTACCACGCGCGTTTCGACGGCCTGCACGCCCGGGATCTCCCGCAGGCGCGCAACCAGGTGCTCCGGTGCGCGTTCCACCTGTGCGAACACGTGCCCGAAGCTGTATCGCTCGTAGTAAGCGAGCGAGGTCTCCTCGAGTGACTCCACGGTCGTCAGGGCCATCACGAGCACGCCCACGCCCGATGCCATCACCAGCGCAATGGCCATCACCTGGCCACGCAGGCGCCACAAGTCACGCAACAGCTTGCGATTCAGCGCCCGCATCACCATGATATTTCCCGGGCGGGTCGGCGCCGCGCATTGCGCCGCTCCTCGTGGATCGTACCGTCGCCCATGACGAGCACGCGGTCCGCCATGTCGGCGATCATTGCGTTATGCGTGATCAGCACCGTCGAGGTACCGAAATCCTCGTGAATGCGCTCGATGGCTTCGAGGACGAGCACGCCGGTCTGGCTGTCGAGCGCGCCGGTCGGCTCGTCGCACAGCAGCAGGTCGGGCCGCTTGGCGATGGCGCGGGCGATGGCGACCCGCTGCTGCTCGCCGCCGGAGAGTTGCGCCGGGAAGTGGTGCAGACGCTCGCCCAGGCCGACTAGCCGCAGCGCCGCCTCGGGGGGCATCGGGTGGCGGGCGATCTCGGTGACGAGCGCCACGTTCTCGAGCGCCGTCAGGCTCGGGATGAGGTTGTAGAACTGGAACACGAAGCCCACGTGGTCGCGGCGGTACTGCGTCAGTCCGGCGTCGTCCAGACTCGACAACTCGTGGTCCAGGAACCACGCCTCGCCACTGGAGGCGGTGTCGAGGCCGCCCAGGATGTTGAGCAGTGTGGACTTCCCGCTGCCGGATGGCCCCAGCAGGACCACCAGTTCGCCGGTGTCGAGCACCAGGTCGAGGCTCCGCAGGGCGTGCACCTCGACCTCGCCGGTCCGGTAGACCTTGCTCAGCGCTCTTGCGCGCAGCGTTGGGGTGCGGCTCGCCATAGTCACGATGATCGGCCGGAAAGCGGGCGTCCTGTAGTCGCAGTCCTACGGATGGGCTGCTGCGGTGCGCATGCTGACTACAGGTGGCAGCCAAAGTTCGCACAGCCTTAAACGGCTGACCCTGCGATGAGCGATCCGGGACCCAGTTCCGGCGGGGCCCCGTTCCCTTGTCAATCGGCCATCAGGCGATCGATGTGCGTCGCCGCGCTGGCGGCGAGCGCGGACAGCTCGTAGCCGCCCTCGAGCGTCGAGACGACGCGGTTGTTGGCGTGGCGCGCGGCGACACCGCAGGCCATGTCGGTGATCCAGCCGTAATCGGCGGTGGACAGGCGCAACTCTGCGAGGTCGTCGGCGGCGTGTCCGTCGAAGCCGGCGGAAATGAACACCATCTGCGGCTTGAACGCCTCGAGCGCCGGCAGCCACCGTTCGCTCACGACCTTGCGGAACGCCTCGCTGCCGCTGCCGGGCGGCAACGGGCAGTTGACGATGTGGCCGGGCACCGATCCCGGGTTGTTGCCCGGATAGAGCGGGTACTGGAAGCTCGAGCAGATGAGCACGCGCTGGTCGCCGTGGAAGATGTCCTCGGTGCCGTTGCCCAGGTGTACGTCGAAATCGAGGATCGCCACGCGCTCGAGGCCGTGGTGTGCCAGTGCATGCGCAGCGCCGACCGCAACGTTGTTGAAGAAACAGAACCCCATGGCCTGCGCGCGCTCGGCATGGTGGCCCGGCGGGCGCACGTTGCAGAACGCGCGCCGCACGTCGCCGCGGATGACGAGGTCGGTGGCCAGCACGTTCGCGCCAGCGGCCCGCAGCGCGGCCTCGAACGTGTCGGGGCACATGGCCGTGTCGGGGTCGACGCGCGTCAGGCCCTCGGACGGTGATAGTGCGCCGAGCTGTTCGACGTGCGACCGGGGGTGAACGCGCGACAGCTGTTCGACGGTGGCGCGAGGCGCCTCGTGGTGCACGAGGAAATCGTGCAGTTGGCGGACGTGCAGCAGCTCCTCGATGACGTCGAGGCGGGCGGGTTGCTCGGGATGGCCGTCGCCCATGTTGTGGAGGCGGCACGCCGGGTGCGAAATGAAGGCCACGGGCATGAGTGGAGCCTGCGGTGAGTCAGGATGGACACAGCCAAGTATAAAGCTAGCATGCGTCCAGTCATCGGCGCGCGTCCCACACCACAGTGACTGCCCAGCGCATCTCCGGCCTGTTGAAACCAGCTTCCGTCGTCCTGGTCGGAGCCAGCGATACCGCGGGCTCGCTGGGCGACATCGTCCGGCGCAACCTCGCCGAGGGGGGCTTCGGCGGGCCGGTCCATCTCGTCAATGCGCGGCACGACGCAATTGCGGGACAGGTCGTTCATCGCAGCGTGCTCGATCTGCCCGAGGCTCCGGACCTCGCAGTCATCCTGACGCCGGCCGCAACGGTGCCGGAGATCATTGGCGACTGTGGTCGCCGGGGCATCCGGGCCGCCGTGATCGTTTCGGCCGGGTTCCGCGAGGGCGGGGAGGCCGGCGCCGAGCTCGAGCGCCGGCTCCGTCAGCAGGCGCGGCAGTCCGGCATTCGTTTCCTGGGCCCGAACAGCCTGGGCGTGATCCGCACGGACATCGCCCTGAATGCGTCCTGCGGGCCGAGCCAGCCCCCCAAGGGCCGCCTGGCGCTGGTGTCCCAGTCGGGTGCCCTGTGCGCCGCGATCATCGACTGGGCGCAATCGCGGCAGGTGGGCTTCTCGAGCGTAATCTCGACTGGCGTCGCCCCCGACGTGGACATGGGCGAACTGCTCGACTACCTGACGCGCGACCCGGGTACCGACAGCATCATGCTGTACCTGGAGGGGATCGAGCACGCGCGCCGGTTCATGAGCGCCCTGCGGGCAGCGGCGCGGGTGAAGCCGGTCGTGGTGATGAAGGCGGGGCGGCACGGCACCAGTCCGACCGACAAGGCATTTCACACCGGGTCGCTGGTCGGGGCCGACGACGTGTTCGACGCCGCGATGCGCCGCGCGGGCGTGCTGCGCATCCGCGACTTCTCCGAGCTGTACACGGCGGCGGCGACGCTGGGCGCGGGCGTGCGGGTCCGCGGCAAGCGGCTGGCAATCGTCTCGAATGCGGGCGGCCCCGGCACGATTGCGGCAGACCGCGCGCAGGATCGAGGCTTGCGCATGGCCGAACTCGGCGCCGAGTCGCTGCGGCGGCTCGCCGCGGAACTGCCGCCGGCGTCGCGTGAGGGCAATCCGGTGTACGTTCGCCCGGACGTGGACGGTTCGCAGTTCGCGGCTGCGGCCCGCACCTGCCTCGAGGATCCGGGCGTGGATGCGTTGCTTGCGATCCTCGTTCCCCATGCGCTCACGGACCCGGATGCGATCGCGGAGTCCCTGATCGAGATTGCGAAGGGCAGTCGCAAGCCCGTGTTCACCTGCTGGATGGGTGGCGCCACGGTGGAGGCCAGCCGGGCGCACTTCGCTGCCGCCAAGGTGCCGAACTACCTGCGACCGGAGACCGCGGTGGACGCGATTGCCGGCCTCGGGCTCTATGCGTCGAACCAGCAGCTGCTGCTTCAGGCGCCCGAGCCGCTGGCGCTGGCGTCCGCGCCGGACCGCGCCCGGGCGCAGGCGGTCATCGACGCCGCGCTGGCCGCAGAACGCGAATGGCTGAACCCGGCGGAATCGAAGGAGGTGCTCGACGCTTTCGGCATCCCGATCGTGCGCAGCCTGCCGGCGCATTCGGCGGCGGAGGCCGCGGCGCGCGCGCGCGAAGTCGGTTTCCCGGTGGCCATGAAGATCCTGTCTCCGGACATTGCGCACAAGACCGACGTGGACGGGGTTCGCTTGAATCTGGCCGACGAGCGCGCCGTGCGCGCCACGTACACCAGGATGCTCAAGGACGTCGCCCGGGCGAGGCCCGATGCCGAGCTGCAGGGAGTCCTGATCGAGCCCATGTACCGCGAGCAGAACCGCCGGGAGCTGATGATCGGCGTGGTGCGTGACCCGGTGTTCGGCCCCGCGATCAGTTTCGGCCTGGGCGGCATCTTCGTCGAGGTCATCCGCGATCGTGCCGTGGCGCTGCCGCCACTCAACCAGTTCCTGGTGCGCGAGCTGATCCGTCGCACGCGGGCGGCCCAGGCGTTGCAGCCGCTGCGCGGCGCGCCGGCGGCGGACGAGGAGGCGGTGGAGCAGATCCTGCTGCGGGTGTCCGAGATCGTGTGCGAGCTGCCGACGGTCGGCGGGATGGACCTGAATCCGCTGATCGTCACGGAGCGGGGTGCGGTGGTCGTCGATGCGCGCATTGGCGTGCTGGCGCCGCGCCCTGCCGCGCTTCCCTACGACCACATGGCGATCCACCCGTACCCGAGCGGGTTGCGCGACACGATGGAATTGCCGGGCGGCGTCGTCGCGACGATCCGGCCGATCCGGCCGGAGGACGCCGCTCTTGAAAGTGCCTTCGTGCACGGACTCTCGGAGCAGTCGAAGTTCCTGCGCTTCATGTTCGGGCTGCGCGACCTGACGCCCGCGATGCTGTCGCGCTTCACGCAGATCGACTACGACCGCGAACTCGCGCTGATCGCCGTCATCGATACGCCGCAGGGCGAGCAGCAGGTCGGCGTCGTGCGCTACACGACCTTGCCGGACGAGGAGACGTGCGAGTTCGCGATCGTCGTCGGCGACGAGTGGCAGGGCAAGGGACTGGCACGGCGCATGTTCACGCGGTTGATCGAGGCGGCGCGCGTTCGGCGCCTCAAGGTGATGACCGGCGTGACGCTGCGCGAGAACTCACGGATGATCGAGCTGTCGCGATCGCTCGGGTTCGGCACACGCACCGATCCCGACGACCCCGAACTCGTGCAGATGACGCTGGCGCTGTAGCGCCCGGGGCCTGCTGTGGCTTCGGCAGGGGATGCGTGCATAATGCCGCGTCACCAACGAATCTCACGCTCTGGAGGGCCCCGTCATGCGCAGGAATTTCGTCGTGTTTGCCGCTGTCCTGCTCGCTCCGGCCGTGGCCTCGGCCGACGGGATGCGCGCGGAAGCGGACATGAAGGGTTGCACCAATGCCAGCATCACGGGCAAGGCGACGCTCGTGGAGCAGGTCACGCCCGAAGGCGTCAAGGAGGTCATCGTCGAGTTGCGCATGACCGGCCTGCCCGACGGCAAGCACGCGGTCCACGTCCACGAGACCGCGGCCTGCGACCCGTGTGCAGCGGCGGGCGGCCACCACGACCCGGGTCCTTTCGGGCAGCCGCGGCCCGACACGGCCAGCGACGCGGTGCCAGCGGCCGACATCAATCACCCGTTCCACATGGGTGACCTCATCAACCTCGACGTCAAGGGCGGCGTCGGAACCATGAAGCACACGACCAGCCGGGTGACGCTGTCGCCCGGGCGCCTGAGCGTCTTCGACGCCGACGGCAGCTCGATCATCGTGCACACACACGCTGATACCTATTGCGACGAGGAAACCGACCTCAAGAAGGGCTGCGCCGGCGGGCCCCGCGAGGCCTGTGGCATCATCAAGGCCGTGAAGTAATGGCGGATCACCGGGCGGCCCTGAAGGGTCGTCCGGTGATTATTCTGAAAAGCAGAATAGAGAAGTCTGATTAAGCCCATTTATCGGGCTAATCTGCCGGCGTAACTTGGCCTCCGCACGCAACGGAGGATCCCATCATGTTCAGCTGCAAGCACGCCGACGCTTTCACGACCCGCATCCTGGCCGGCCTCGTGCTCGCCGTCACGATCGTCATGGGTTCGCTCACCTACGCGGTCGCGAACATCCAGGTCGTCGCCTGAGATTTGGCCTGGCGCAAGCGGGTCGCGTGGCCGTGCTGACGGTCACGCGACCCGGATGACGAGCTTGCCTGCCACGCGGCCGGCGCGGGAAAGTTCGATGGCCTGGGCGGTCTGCTGCAGCGGGAATTCCGCGGCGATCTCGCAACGCAGCCGCCCCTCTTCCACGTCGCGCAACACCTCGTTCATTGCTGGCTCGCTTGGCTGCAGCATGACCGCATGTCGCCCCAGTCGCCCGAGGCGGTTCAGCAGCGGATCCACGGTATAGGTCCCCGCGTTCGGCAGCGTGCTGGCGTAGTGGCCGCCGCGTTTAAGCAGCCGGCGGTGGCTCCCGCGCGGCAGGTTTGGCACGCAGTCGAGCACCGCGTCGAACGCCATGGGCCAGCGCTCCAGGGGCTCGGACCGGTAGTCGATAAAGACGTCGGCTCCCAGCGAAGTGACGAACTCGCGACGGCCGGCGCTTGCCGTTGCCGCGACCAGGGCACCGCGCGCCTTGGCCACCTGCACCGCCAGGTGGCCGACGCCGCCGGAGGCGCCGTTGACCAGCACGCTCGAACCTCGGCTGACGCGGGCGAGGTCGCACAACGCCACCGCCGTGGTGCCGACGCAGGGCAGGGCGGCGCCGAGCACGTCGCCCACGGAGGGCGGGCGGCGCGCCACGAATCCGACGGGGACGGTTACGAACTCGGCAAACGTTCCCGCGCCGCGCGCGAACGGGTCGATGAATCCCATCACCGGCTCGCCCACGGTCCAGCCTGCGACCCCCGGCCCGATGGCCGCAATCTCGCCGGAGTAGTCCGACCCCATGGTCCGCGGCAGGCCGCCCTTTACGAGGAAGCGGAACTTCCCGTCGGCGATCTTCCAGTCCACGGGATTCAGGCTGGCGCAGTGCACGCGCACCAGCACCTCGCCGGCGGCGACTTCGGGCACCGCCACCTCCTCGAGACGCGGCGGCGATCCGGCGCCGAGAGCGTGGTAACGATAAGCGCGCATGGGAGAATAGCTCGGTGATCGGCGGTGAAGGGGTGCGGCCATGCTGCCACAGGCGCGTCGGTATTTGCTGCGGGCGATGGCCGGTGGCGCACTGGCCGTGGTGATGCTCGGCGGGTGCGGCGAGAAGGGCACCCCTGAGACGCAGGTGCGGGCAGTGATCGCGGCGGGTGAGGCGGCCGCCGAGGCGCGCGACCTCGGCGGCATCCTGGAGCACGTGTCGCCGTCGTTTCGCGACGAGAACGGTGCTGGGCGCGATGAACTGAAGCAGTACCTGCGCGGGTACCTGGTGACGCACCAGTCGGTGCATCTGCTGACCAGGATCGAGAGCGTCGAGTTCCCTTACCGGGACTTCGCGCGCGTGCAGCTCAAGGTGGGCACGCTCGGTCGCGAGACGGCAGGAGCCGCTGCCTTCGACCTGGCCGCCGACATGAAAAACGTCGTCCTCGAGTTGCAGCTCGAGGACGACGAGTGGAAGGTAGTTCGCGCCGCGTGGTAGTCCGCGGCGCGGCTGATCAGAACGAGTACTTCGTGGTCAGCTGGAAGCGGTCGAGATCGCCTTCAGCACCATTCTCGCGCTCGGCAGTGGCCATGCGGTACTCGGCACCGAGGTCGAGCTTCGGGAGCGGTGAATAGAACAGGTTCACCGTCCAGCTGTTGCTCGACTTGTTCGCGGCCGAGTTACTGAGGATCGACTCGTTGTCGTACTCCTGCATCGCGTAGGACAGCGTGCTGCGCAGCTTGCTCGTCCACATGTGCCGGTAGGCGATGAAGCCGGCCGTGCCATCGACCGAGTCGATGTTGCCGCCGGCACTGAGCACGGCATCCGGCGCGAAGTTCAGGCCCACGTAGCGGCCGAGATTGCCGGTGAGCAGCATCCAGCGGATGTCGTCCTTGCCGAAGTTGACCTTGCCGGACAGGCTGAGTGCGCCGGCCCAGGTGGAGTCGTCGATGGTGGCCGTTTCATGGGTCAGCTCGCGCAGCATGCCCGCCAGCGCGATGTGACCCCACGACGCCTTCCACGCGTAACGTGCGGTGAGGTCCGGAACGTAGCCGTCGTCGGAGCTGAATCTGGCGGTTGGCACCACCACCCCAGCAGCATCGTACGGCTGGATCGTGGTTTCGCGGTTTTCAGCCGACAGCGAGAAGCCGCCGTTGGTGTAACGCACCTGCGGCTGGCGCACGAACGTCGTGCCATCCGTCGGGCCGATGAAGTCCGCCGCCTCGGGCAGGGTCGCCACGTCCATGAAATTCGACCACGTCTGGCCGACCAGCCAGTTGCCCCAGGTCACATAGGCATGGCGCACTGTCGGACCGTATCCGTTGCTGATGCGCTGGTCGCCGTCGGCGCGGCCGTAGAAGTCGATTTCGAAGCGCGTGCTGACCTTGCCACCGCCTTCGAGGATCGTGTCGGTGCCGAAATTGAAGCGCGACTGCTTGATGTGCGCATTCAGGTCCGTGCCTTCGTCGGGGGTGGTGTTGCCGATCGGGATCTGGCTCGGCACGTAGAAGTCGCGGCCGATCGAGCCGTCCAACAGCTCGCCGTCAGACGTGTTGGTGAAGTTGGCGTCCATCTTGACGAAGCCGGTCACCAGGAACGTCGTGCCGGGTGCGGCGTTCGGCGTGAGCGATGCCGTCTGTATCGGGGCACCGGCCGGCTTGGCCGGCGCTGCCGCGGGCGCCGCGGGTGCGGCCGCTTTCTCGGCCGACATCTGCCTGACCAGTTTCTCGAGTTCGGCGACGCGCGCCTCGAGTTCCTGTTCTTTCGCAGTCTGGGCCAGCGCTGCCGCCGGCATGCCGAGTACTGCGGCGGTGAGCGTTACCGCGATGATCTTGCGCAGAGCCGAACCGTTTCCGGTGTGAGTATGCATTTACCGGTCCCCCTTGGTGGAACTGCCCGAATGTTGCGCTCCGGCGCAACGAGCTGGGTATTCGCCATTGGTCGAACCCGCGCGGCCTGCCACGCGGAGCGCGCGAGGTATAGGCTGCGCGCCATGACGCGACAGATCATCGTGGCGGACGATCATCCTCTGTTTCGCGAGGCCCTCAAGGCCGCGGTCGGCCGGCTCGACACGGGCACCAGCTTCATCGAGGCCGACTCGGTCGCGTCGCTGCTTGCGGCGCTCGAGGCGCATTCCGACGCGGATCTGCTGCTGCTCGACCTGAACATGCCGGGCGCACACGGCTTCAATGCGCTCGCGCACGTGCGTGGCAGCCGGCCCGGCCTGCCCGTGGTGGTCGTTTCGGCGGACGACGACGCGCAGACCATCGCTGGCGCGCTGCGCTACGGCGCGCAGGGTTTCATCCCGAAGTCCACCGAGGCCGGCCAGATCGGCCAGGCCATCGAGTCCGTGCTGGCGGGTGAAATCTATACACCACCCGGATTCCACCCGCCACGACGGTCCGCCGGTAGCGACGAGGACCTGCGCATCGCGCGCCGCGTCGCGGAACTCACGCAGCAGCAGTTCCGCGTCCTCGGCATGCTGTGCGCGGGCCTGCTC
>Ga0209391_10000635_pt1 | contig 16994 bp, 13 predicted proteins | sample PPLLak3March2015_FD_187246 | JGI IMG/M metagenome (GOLD analysis project Ga0209391, IMG submission 187246) | Freshwater sediment microbial communities from Prairie Pothole Lake near Jamestown, North Dakota, USA - PPLs Lake P7 Core (1) Depth... | ecosystem: Environmental > Aquatic > Freshwater >... | reverse complement strand
CAGGCGGAAATGTATACGAAAGGAAAATTTAAAGAAGTACTTTTTTATAAAGAGGATGTCCTCAAAAATGCTGAACGTACTTATATACCAGGAAAATAACATTCTCAGCTTCCTTTCATGGCGCGTTTAAATAAACAGAAAATAATCAAATGAGAAAATTAATATTGTTTTTTGCAGTAGTGTTTTTATTGGCAAGATCAAACGCACAAACCATAAACGATTATTTATCTGTTCCCTTTCCAACAGAACTAAAGTCAAGTTCAGATGGAAAAAAAATCGCCTGGATTTTTAATGACAAAGGATCCCGAAATATTATAGTTGCAGAGGCGCCTTTGTTCCAGGGCAAAAACATCACAAAGTTTACAGGTGATGATGGTTTAGATATCAATAGCCTTCAATTCAGTCCAAATGGTAAGCAAATAGTATTTGTAAAAGGGAATACGGCTAACACCCGTGGCGAGGCAGCAAATCCTGCATTGCTGCAAACATCAACAGAAAGAACAATCTGGATTGCCGAGCTAAGTTCAGATAGTATAAGAAAAATTGGTACTGGTTTTTATCCGAAATTTTCACCGGATGGTAAAACACTCGCCTATCTTAAACAAACGGAAATATGGACTACCAGTACAGATGGCAGCAAGTCAAGTGAGCGTTTATTCACTGCAAGAGGAAGTCAAAATTCCCTTCGCTGGTCACCAGACAGTAAAAAAATTGTTTTTGTAAGCTCCCGCGGCAATCATACTTTTTTAGGTTTATTTGATTTCAACTTAAAGAAAGTTGAATATGTTACAACATCTGTTGACAATCATATACAACCAGCTTTCAGCCTGGATGGAAAACAACTAGCCTGGCTTAGTGTACCCACACAAAAAGACATTTTTCCATTTATTCCCGAAAGAGAGGGATTACCTTTTTCTATCCAGGTAAAAGACTTTAACACCGGTATTATCAAAGAGGCCTGGAAAGCAGATACCGGACCAGGAAGTAAATTTTTTGACGGGCTTCCGGTGACTGACAATATGTTACTCTGGACATATAACAATCAACTCATCTTTCCATGGGAAAAAGAAGGTTGGGTGCATTTATATCAACTTGATCCTGTAACAGGAAATGCACAACTGATTACCCCGGGTGATGGAGAAGTGGAAAATGTGATCATGAGCAGGGATGGGCAAACAGTTTATTTTACCTGTAATATCGGGGATATTGACAGACGGCATATATGGAAAAGAGATTTAAAGAACAATGTATCCATACAGGTTACAAAAGGTAAAGGAATTGAGTGGTCACCCGTAATAACAGAGTCTGGATTAGCAGTATTACATTCCGGCAGCGACCGTCCGGCATGGCCCGCACAGGTAAAGCCTGATGGTTCGGTAGCAGACATTATGCCAGGACAATTCCCCGCTTCCTTCCCGCAAAACAAAATGGTGGAACCACAGGCTGTTCAGATTACTGCAAAAGATGGCATGAAAATCCCGGCACAATTATTCTTTCCTAAAAATCATAAAGCAGGAGAAAAGCACCCTGCACTAATTTTCTTTCACGGCGGATCAAAACGACAAATGTTGCTCGGATTTAATTATGGCCAATATTACTCCAATGCCTATGCGCTGAATCAATATTTTACAGACAAAGGGTACATTGTACTTTCAGTAAATTACAGGAGTGGTATAGGCTATGGTTTAAATTTTCGTGAAGCAAAAAATTATGGTGCGGATGGGGCCAGTGAAGTCAATGATGTTCTTGGTGCCGGGCTTTATTTAAAAGGTCGAAATGATGTAGATGAAAGAAGGATTGCACTATGGGGTGGATCCTATGGCGGTTATCTTACAGCAATGGGCCTTGCACAGGCATCAGACCTTTTTGCCTGTGGGGTAGATATTCATGGAGTGCATAACTGGAATGAGGTGATAAGGAATTTTGCACCTTCATTTGATACGGAGAAACATGCGGCCATTGCCAAAAAAGCACTCGAGTCATCCCCGATGAATTTTCTGGATGGCTGGAAGTCGCCGATTTTGTTGATACATGGAGATGATGACCGAAATGTACCCTTCGGCGAAACAGTGGATATTGCAGAGCAATTAAGAAAAAGAAAAATTCCCTTTGAACAACTGATTTTACCGGACGAAGTGCATTCCTTCCTGTTGCATAAAAACTGGGTAAATGTATATGAAGCCAGTTATCGTTTTATATCCGGATATTTTAAACAATAATTCGATCTTACATAAAAGTTAATCTTCAAAATAATTATTTATGACCCGTTTTTTAGTTTTTGTATTTGCAATCTGCCTTAATACACTATTAGTTGCTCAACCACTGGCTATCAGTCCTGAAAAAATAAAAAGCCTTGATTCCCTCTTCCGGCAAAGTTTCCCATCTTCTGATCCGGGAGCTATCATTCTTGTTGCCCAGGGAGGACGGCCTGTTTTCAAAAAAGCTTATGGCATGGCAAATTTGGAAAACAATGTGTTGTTAAACACCGACCATAAAATGGGAATAGGCTCAATTTCCAAACAATTTGCAGCTATATCCATATTGCTTTTACAGCAGGACGGAAAACTGAATATTAAGGATGACATCAGAAAATATCTTCCTTCTTATAATACTTACGGTAAAACGATTACGATTGAAAACATCCTTTCCCATACCAGCGGCATTCCGAGTTATACCGAGATGAATGGCTTTGATACAATCGTTAATAATCCTATTTCCAATTACCGCCTGGTAAAATTTTTCGAAAAACAACCTTTGCTTTTTGAACCTGGCACCAATTGGAGTTATTCTAATTCAGGTTATGTATTAGCAGCTCTGATTGTGGAAAAAATTACCGGAAAACCGTTTAATGATTTTTTGCAACAAAGGATTTTTAAGCCGTTGCTGATGACTGAAACAAGCCTGGGAAGTTCTGAATTCATACTTCCTGGAAAATCCGGCGAATACAGCGGACCTACGCCGAAAGGGAGAATAAAAATGGAAACACAATATAACTGGTATTGGGCCTATGGCGCTGGACAAATAATAAGTACTGCAGATGATATGCTGAAATGGGATGAGGCACTTTATCACCCCGGGTTCCTCAGAAGTGATCTGGTTAGTCTGGCGCATAAAAGTTTCATCCTTAAAAATGGAGAAGATGCGCATTATGGAACCGGTTGGGCCATATCCACTTTCAAAACAAAAAGCATGGTTCAGCATGGCGGCTCTATTGGCGGATATAGGGCACAGGGTATGCGGATTCCCGAAGATCACCTATACATATTGATCCTTTCAAATTCAGCAGCAACCAATGCAGGCCTCGCTGCCAATAAAACATTGTCGATCTTATATGAAATGCCGTCTCTCAAAGAGATCCGGGAAAATGTACAATCCTGGAAAGACATTGAAGGCATATATAATTCACCAAATTCAGGCCTTCGATTGCAAAGCAATTTTGGCAATAAACCTGCTTTTTATACAATTCGTGTGGACAGCACCAACCGGGTAACAGCTCAAAGAACAAGTGCGGCGCCAGTAACACTGAGTCCTGCCGGAAAAGATTTATTGTTTGATAAAACTAATCCATTTAACGGCTGGAAAATAGAACGCAATGCCCAGGGCGCAGTTGAAGGCATTCGATTCACACAACATTTTCCGGGATATGGGCCGGAAAGATTTAATAAAAAAATTTCCGGGATTATTCCGCAAAACACAGTAACGGGTAAATTAGATTCAGCTGGTTTGGTTAAGTATACCGGAACCTATGAGACAGAGTTTGGAGAAAGATCTAAAATCATAATTGAAAAGGGGCAACTTTTTTCAGAAGATTTAAATATTGGAATCAAAACTCAATTACATTGGATCAGTGGCAATAATTTTCGGGTCAGGGAAACAGGTATGGAAATTATTTTTGATTCAAACCCAAAAGGAATTATTACCGGTGCACATTTCTTCAATGGATTTAAAGATATTATGCTGAAGCGTGTCGAAGAAATTTATTGATATAAGCTTTACCACAAAGTGCGATATAGTAGCCTACGTTTCGAATAACATAATAATTTGATACGAAGAACAATTGCCCATTCAAATGACTCGATTTATTTCAGAAAAAATAACCATCAATGTTCTGATAGTACTCCTATCGCTTGTCGTAGTATTTCACATTTTCGTAATCGGTGGAGTCATCCCTTTTGAGATCGTTTGGGGCGGCCGGTTGACAGATGTCTCAAAAATGAGAGTGTATGAATCCATCTCCATAGGTCTGAACCTGATGATGCTTTTCATGGTAATGACAAAAGCTGGTATCTTGCATTTCAGAATTAATGAAAAAGTCTACCGGATTTTTTTTGGTTTAATGTGCTTACTATTTCTATTAAATACTGCAGGAAATATTTTCTCAAAAAATGATTTGGAGAGAATGATCTTTACTCCGCTTACACTTATTTTCGCTGTCCTTTTTCTTCGTCTTACAATTACAAATAAATGAATATTCCTGAAATCAAACATAAGCTGATTGACAGTCATAAATGTTTCACAGACTATATCATCAATTTGCCCGACAATATTTTCACCGAATCCAAAAATGGGAAATGGTCACCCGGCCAGCAATTGGATCATATCCGACGAAGCGTTCAGCCCCTGGCACTGGGTTTTCGATTGCCTGGATGGCTGATAAAAACAATTTTCGGAAAATCAAACCGCCAGGGAAGAACCTATGAATCACTGGTTACAAAGTATGAACAAAAACTTCAGGAAGGCGGCAGGGCCTCGGGGCGATTTATTCCAAAAGAAATTAACGTGGCTGACAGAATAAAACTGGTCAATTCATTGACGAAAGACATTCAAAGTCTTACCAGGAGCATTCAAAAATTTTCCGAAGCAGACTTGGAAAATACTGTGCTGCCGCACCCTTTACTAGGCAAGCTCACTATTAGAGAGATGATGTTTTTCACGATCCATCATGTCGAGCATCATCTTAACCTCATCCGAAAAAATATCAGTTTATAAGTACCGGTATGGATCTGAGAAGCTGTTAGGGCAGGTTTGCGATGAGACCTTTACCTGATAACTGAACGCTTTTCAGCAAATTGTATACATCCCCCTTTAATAATGTAACCTGGGATGAATCAACCAACCAGACCTCTCCATAGTTTGTATCCGGAGAATTGGGGATATATACGGTTACAGATTGTCCCAATCTTTCAATTTCTAATCCAGGGCGCGATCCTTCAGGGGTTGTGACCAATACCGGCAGGCGCTTATCTACTTTTTTGGTGAGGCTCTCTTCCATTTTAACCTTATATGTCAGGTAGCCTGGAATGTACTGCAATAAACTATTTTCGATCCAGTTCTTTATTTTTCCAATGAAGGAAAAACGGATAAGTAAACCGCAGATATAAAAGATAAGGATGAGTAGTATTGTCGTAATAATGGCTGTTGCCCCAATGCCGGCTACCTGCTTAATATTACTCATTCCGGCGATCTTTGAACCATATTTGATTAGGCTATACCAAAGTTTTTGTATCAACGCATATATGAAATACATTGGCAGAAATAATAGGATCCCCGAAAGAATTGTATTTCTGAAATTTGCAAAATGTCTTTTTATCATTTTCATTTAAAAGTAGGCAAAAAAATGCACCCATTTATTGAATGGGTATTTTTTCGTACTTTAAATGAAACTACATGATATGAAATCCCTGATCGGTATATTTTTTTTGCTGTCTATTACTTTATTCCCGCAATCCCAGGAAATAGGTGTCCAGCTTTACAGTTTCCGAAACCAGATACCCAAAGATATTCCCGGTACGTTGCAAAAGATACGAAGTATGGGTATTGTTGAACTGGAAGGTGGCGGCACCTATGGTCTTCCCCGGTTGGAATTTAAATCCTTACTGGATAAAATGGGTTTTAAAATGATCAGCATCGGCGCGGATTTTGACAAATTACAAAAAGACCTGCCTGGTGTTATAGCAGAAGCAAAAGCTTTTGGCGCCAAATACGTTGTGTGTTTCTGGATACCACATAGTGGAAATGAATTTACTTTAGAGAATGCTAAAAACGGAATTGAAGTATTCAATGCTGCAGGAAAAGTTTTAAGTGAAAATGGCCTCAGCCTCTGTTACCATCCTCATGGCTACGAATTCAGGCCATATGATAATGGAACACTATTTGATTTTATCATGAGCAATGTAAAAGCCGAATGGGTGAATTTTGAAATGGATGTTTTCTGGATAAAACATCCGGGACAGGACCCTGTTGCGCTATTGAAAAAATATCCGGGCAGGTTTCAGCTCATGCACCTTAAAGACCGTAAACCAGGTACAGCAGGAAATCAGAACGGGAATGCGGATGTAGAAACAAATGTGGTGCTGGGTTCCGGTGATGTAGGTATTGCCGACATTATGAAGGTTGCTAAAAAATCAGGTGTTAAACATTTTTTTATTGAAGACGAGTCCTCCCGCTCCATGGAACAGGTTCCACAAAGCCTTGCTTTCTTAAAATCTTTGCGGTAAAATTATTTGTCCATGAAACAAAGATTGTTATTTATTCTTGCATTATTTTTTTCAGTATCCCTTTTGGCACAAACTCCTGTGCAAGTGTTAACAAATCTTTTATCTCAGGAAAAAGATTTTAATGGTGTGGTACTTTATGCTGAAAATGGAAAAACAAAATTCCTGAAACCATTTGGCTACCGGAATTATAATGCCGGACAGCCATTAAAGACCACAGATATTTTTGAACTGGCATCATTATCAAAACAGTTCACTTCAATGATCATTATGATGCTGCAGGAGGAAGGGAAGTTACAGTATAATGATCCCGTTGAAAAATACCTCGTCATCCCTTACCAGGGAATTACGATACGCCACCTGCTTACCCATACGAGCGGGCTTCCCGATTACCAGGCAATCATGGATACACATTGGGATAAACAAAAAGTCGCCGGCAATAAGGATATACTTGAATACCTGAATCAGTACGCGCCGCCTAAGGTTTTCGAACCAGGAACAAAATATGAATACAGCAATACCGGCTATGTATTACTGGCAAGTATAGCCGAAAAAGCATCCGGAAAAGATTTTATAGACTTATGCAGGTCAAGGATTTTTTTACCCCTGAATATGCATTCAACCGATATCAGGACTTTAGAAAAGAAAGCATCCACTGTAAACTTTGCTTTAGGCCATATTTATGTTAAAGAGTCTGAAAGATTTGTGAGGGCAGATTCATTTCCTTCATCTGACTATACCATCTGGTTAGGCAACAGAAAAGGGCCGGGAAGGATCAGTTCTACAGCCGAAGATTTACTAAAATGGGACCAGGCGTTGTATTCTGCCAAACTCATAAAAGCGGAAACACTTGATCAGGCATTTAAACCAGGAACACTTAACGATGGCAGTTCTATCAAGTATGGTTTTGGCTGGATGATCGGGACAAATGTTAGAGGCGAAAAAATAATCTGGCATTCGGGCGATAACCCGGGATACAAAACAAGGATCATGCGTTATCCGGCAACAAAACAAACATTGATCGTACTTTGCAACAATGCCTACCCTGAATTTGAATCCATGATGAACAAACTGGAGAAGGCTATCGCGGATTTCTAACCATTTTTGTCTAAAATTATTTTTTTATTTCCCTCATCCTGTATTGCTGGATTAACGGCGGATTTTCCGGAGATAATGTAAAGTAAACTTCTATATCTATTTTCTCTCCCACCAAAACAAAGGTTCCACGCAAATTATTTTCCGCTTTCAAATCTTTAACCTTAAGTATCTTACCGGCCTTTGCAAAAAGTTCTTTGGATTGCTTGCGCAAGCTGTCAATCGGATAATCCGGGAAAAAATTCTCTGCAAAAAGTCCGCTCTTTTCTGCATTTTCCCATTCAGGAAGGATTTTCAATATTTCATTTTTTCTCTTATCGAGAATGGGTGAGACCTCAACTGCCATTGGTTTCAGTTTCGCCATTCTAACTAAAGTATCTAAAACCATTGTATTAATTCCACCCATAGGTGAATAAGTACGGTTGGCCAATGATACAATTCCGATCCCATAATCGGGCATGATCCGCCATTGACTGCCAAAGCCTGGTAAACCGCCACTATGCGCTATAAAAATTTTTCCATCACAATCCCTGCTCCATCCAAGTCCATAACCATAGGCTGTAACCAGGGCACAGGTCCTGCCATCAGGATAACGGTATCTTGTATTCATGCCATTGAAGCGCCATGGATGATGCATTTCCCTGACAGAACTTCGTTTAACCGGACCTGCTTCTTTAAGGCTTGATGGAGGCCAGGCTGAAAGATGTAAAGACATATAAGATGCAAATTCCTCAACGGAACAAAGCATCCCTCCCATAGCCCCCCAGGAACCATCCGCCTTATCGTGTAATAGTTCTTCCTCGTTCCATTGATCATTCAGCCAACGATATCCATGGGCAAGTTTATTAACTGGTACTTCCGCATATTCCCATGCTGCGTTTTTCATGCCTAATGGAAGCCAGATATTTTCTTTTATATATTGTTGATACGGTTTTCCTGAAACCCTGGTAATGATTCTGCCAAGCATGGCAAATCCCAGGTTACTATATTCATAATCCACTCCTGGCGGGTTTGAAAAGGAAATCTGTTTTTCAATTAACTCAGACAGCTCCTTATCAGAATCAGCCAGCTGGCGATCACCCCAGGGGTTATCCTCAGGGAAACCTGCCCCGTGTGTCAGTAAATGTCTAATGGTTATTAAAGGTGCGTCGGTGGTTGGATATTTTAATCCCTTTAATTCCGGAATATATAAATATGCGGGATCATCAAGTTGAAGTTTTCCTTCATCCCTTAATTTGAGTATCGCCATTGCTGTGAAGCTCTTACTCATCGACGCAATCCGGAAAACGGAAGATGGCGTGACCAATATTTTTTTGTCAATATCGGTATATCCATAAGAACCTGTTATGGCCAGCTTTCCATCAATCACTATTCCGTATGCCAGACCTGGAATATGGTTTTGCTTCGCGTACTCTGTAAATACTTTTTCAATAAAAGGGGCAAGGGCTTGTAATTTACTGAGCTTCCCGGTATCTGTATTGGGTAACTTTGTTGTATCAGCCTTCTGTTGATTTGTAAAAATCAGGTCATGGTTAAAGGAAACGGAACTAAAGTAAATTGTAAAGATAAATGCAGTGATTAGTATTTTCATGATCCTAAATTATATTGGCATCCCTTTTATCGATATAAACAACTGGGATTTATTTAGTAAGATATTAATTTATTTACCGCTTCACTCAAAGATGATTTGGCCAAAAACTGAGTTTCCAGTTCAATGGAAAATGGAATAGGTGTGTCCATACTCGCACAGCGAAAAACAGGGGCATCAAGCTTTTCAAAACAATGTTCACTGATCCAGGCAGCGATCTCTCCACCGATACCGCCGGTTAACGTATCCTCATGTAAAATCAGGACCTTACCCGTACGATCAACCGAAGATTTAATAGCATCATAATCAAGTGGCAATAAAGTTCGCAGATCCAGTATATCCAAAGAAAGTTCAGGATATAGTCTGGCATAGTCCAATGCCCAATGAACACCGCTGCCGTAAGTGATGATACTAATGTCGCTGCCTTCTTTAACTGTCTTTGCTTTGCCAATCTCAATTTCATAATATTCCGGCGATACTTCCCCACTCACGCTTCTGTATAGTCCCTTATGTTCAAAAAATAGTACCGGGTTGGGATCATTGAATGCGGCAATAAGTAATCCCTTGGCATCTTCCGGTGTTGATGGGTAGACTACTTTTAAGCCAGGCGTATGCACAAACCAGGCTTCATTGCTCTGTGAATGGAATGGTCCTGCTCCCACACCAGCTCCAGTGGGCATGCGGATAACAACATCGGCGTTTTGTCCCCACCGGTAGTGAATTTTAGCAAGATTATTAATGATCTGGTTGAAGCCAACTGTTACAAAGTCCGCAAACTGCATCTCCACCATGCTTTTATATCCTTCAATACTAAGCCCCAAAGCTGTTCCCAGGATGGCGCTTTCGCAAAGCGGCGTATTCCGCACCCGCTCACGGCCAAATTTTTCTACAAGCCCTTCTGTTATTTTAAATGCACCACCATACTCAGCAATATCCTGTCCCATCAGTATCAAATTATCATGCCGCTCCATGCTTTGCAACAATCCCTCTTTGATTGCATCAATAAACCTTATTTCAGTTGACGGTTGACGGTTAACAGATGACGGTTGACTTTCTGAAATCGGCTGTTGACTGTCAACTGTCAACTGTCGACTGTCAACTGCATATACGTCCCTCAACTCTTCTTCAGCATCCACTTCAAACGGCCCGGATTCCAGTCCTGCTTTAATACTATCATCAATATATATCCTGTATTCATCCCGAATTTCATTGATTTTGTCGTAGCTGAGGATACCATTTCTCTGCAGGTAATGTTCAAAATTCACCACAGGGTCTTTAGCCGCCCATTCTTCAATTAATGCCGGCGGCACATATTTGGTTCCGCTGGCTTCTTCATGCCCACGCATCCGGAATGTCATGCATTCAATTAAGAAAGGTTTCCGGTTTTGTATGCAATAGTCGCGTACACCTTTTACGGTATCATATACCGTTAGTATATTATTGCCATCAATCTGTACACCGGCCATACCATATCCTTTGGCACGATCTACCAGGTTTTCACACCTGTACTGCTCATTAACCGGCGTGCTCAGTCCATAGCCGTTATTTTCTATAATGAAAATTACGGGCAGATCCCAAACCGCCGCCACATTAAGTGCTTCATGGAAATCTCCTTCAGATGTTCCTCCATCGCCGGTGAAAGCAAGAGAAACTTTTTCCTCTTTTTTCAGTGAATAGGCCAGTGCAACGCCATCAGCAAGCGCCAGTTGCGGGCCAAGATGGGAGATCATACCGCAAACATGATGTTCCGCGGAGCCAAAATGAAAACTTCTTTCACGCCCTTTGCTGTAGCCGTCTTTACGACCTTGCCACTGTAGAAATAATTTTTCCAGCGGCATTCCTCTTCCGGTAAACACCCCTAAATTTCTGTGCAGGGGCATGATCCATTCATCCTGTTGAAGTGCAAGGGTTGCACCAACGGAAATGGCTTCCTGACCTATTCCACTAAACCATTTGGATATCCTGCCCTGTCTTAAGAGTATCAGCATTTTTTCTTCAATCATCCGGGGTAACAAAAGTTGCCGGAAAAAATGAATCAGCTCTTCATCCGTTAGGTTTTTTCTGTCAAATTGCAGCATGGGGTAAAGGTCGGGAGAATAGGGGAAATAACAAGTGGCAAGTGGCAAGTCGCCAGTTGACAGTTGACAGTCGCCAGCCATTATGTGAAAAAGTGTTTTGAAAATGCAAAAATAATTTAATTCATGAGACAAGAAATTGAAGGATAGGTAAGAATAAGACACCTAAGCTTGCTTGTATAAGTATCCTGTTATAATTGGCCACGTGCCAATTTTTAAATCGCCAAGTAAATAAGGGGCTGTTGACTGTCAACTGTCAACTGTCAACTGGCGACTGGTGACTGTCAACTGGCGACTGGTGACTACTTATGAATTCTTTTATCAAAACTTTCCAGCAAAGTAACAATCAAAGAAACGACCATACTGAAACCCAGTGCCCACCAAAAACTATCCACTGAAAAACCCTCAACCAATTTTGCACCAAACATCACGATCACTGCATTAATCACCAACAGGAAAAGTCCCAGCGTGATCAGCGTAAATGGAATAGTAAGGATCACAAGAATGGGTTTTACAAAAGAATCCAGCAGAGCCAATACAGCAGCAGCAATCAGGGCAGATATATTATCTTTTATATGGATTCCGGGAAGAATATAAGATGCTATGATGATTGCAATCCAGGTAAAGAATAAACGCAATAGAAATCCCATGTCGAATATTTATATTAAGTTAACACTATTTGATCTTATCTCCCTTTAAACCACCACCAATTCGTAAAAAGTATCTTCTGTAAAGTATTTACAGGCGAGTTCGGTCAGTTCTTCCGACTTAACTGATCTGATCGTTTGTACAGATTCATTAAAGAAGCTTTCATCCAGCCCGTTCAATACAAGGTTCTTCCATCTGCCAATGATCTGGAAAGGCCCATCAAGGTCGCCGAGGATGCTACCCATAAGGTAATTCTTTACCATCAGTAATTCATCAGCCGGAATCTCACCTTCCCTTAATCGCTTCATTTCCTTATAGATCTCTGATACTGTTGCTTCACAAACATCGCGTCCGGCTTCCGTACTTATCATCCACGCACTATCCTGCAAATGATTTTGAATATAACTGTGTATGCCATAAGTATATCCTTTGTCCTCCCGGATATTATCCATCAGCCTTGATCCAAAGAATCCCCCAAATAAGGTATTGAGTACCTGTGCTTTTTTGAAATCAGGATGATGCCGATTAGGAAAATGCCTTGCCAGCCTGATCGCACCTTGTACACCATCAGGGTCGTTCAATATGCGTTGTTTTTTCTCCTTAGCCGGGTTAATTTTAAAAGAAATATCGGGTAAGGCATTTTTATTAAAAGGAAGTTTTCCAAAATACTCGTTAAGTAAAGAAGCCAGGTTGAGCGGTAATATGCCTGCAACAAAAATGATACATTTTCCCTGTTGGTAATACCGCTGGTAGAACTGCTTGATTTCTCCTGTTGTTAAATGATCAAACATCTCAAGGGTGTTATTCTTCCCATAGGGATGTTCAGGACCATAGATTAACTCATCAATAATCCGGTTGGCAACAACATCACATTTCTTGAGATTCACCTCCAGCCGCTGTTTCATGTTCTGTTTGTAAATATCTAATTCATGCTCCGGAAAAACAGCATCGGTCAGTATTTCCTGCATTACAGGTAATAAATCACCCAAGCGTTTTGTGAGACAATGAAGGATAAAATTTGCCGTTTCATTATAACAGTTCCGGTTAAGATAAGCGCCAAAATAATCAAAGTGTTCGTTAATCTCAAAGGCAGTACGATTCGAAGTGCCATTTTTGAGCAGGAAATTAGTAGCAGCGGCAATACCGTTTTTTTCTTCATACCAGTTGCCGGCAAAGAAAACCATTTCGAGCTGCAATACTTCTTCTGCACCGGCATCAATGGCGTATACCTCAACGCCATTGTCGAGTGTAAAGCGCTGACAAGGCTTTAACTCAAGGTTAAAATCAATGGCATCTTTTATCCGGGGTTGAACTTTTCTGTTTAATATCGATTTATCCTGCATGATTGTTGATTCTGTTTTTCGCTGAAAAATTTTCTGATCCGGATTCAGGGTCGATTAGCTTTCGGCAAGATAATGCAGGGTATTGCTGTTCTCAGCCCTGAATAATTGCTGACATTCCCTTTGTATATCATGCACCGTTACTTCCTGGTATTTTGACAGCTCTGTATTCATGAGGTTAGCATCGCCGAGCAATTCATAATATGCAATACTGCTCCCCCTGCTCATTACACTCATATCTTCAAATGCCATGATGCTTTCCGTTTTGTTTTTTACTTTCTGCAATTCTTTCTCATCCACTAATGTGTTTTTCATTTTTTCCAGTTCCTCCTCCACAGCAGCTTCAGCTGCATTTATATCAACACCTTTTACCAGCTTCCCTTCTATGGAAAATAATCCCGCATCGGTACTTCCAAAATGGAAACAATCGATATTGCTGAAGAGTTTTTTCTCTTTAACGAGGGATTGATACAGCCTGGATGATCCGCCCCCTCCAAGCATATCCCCTGCCAGGTCGGCCACATAATAACGTTGATCCATACGCGCAGACATATGCCAGGTTTTGTAAAAAGCATCCAGCGGCACTTTTGATTTAACAACCATTCGGCGGGCTTCCTGTTGAGCAGGTTCTACCGGAAGGTTGCGGTTATATTTTACTCCGGGAGGAATACCACCAAACCATTTTTCGGCAAGGTGTCGAACCTGGTCGAGGTAAACATTTCCGGCTACAACCAGTATGGCATTAGCCGGCGTATAATGTTTGAAGAAAAAACGCTTCACATCTTCCAGTTGTGCTTTTTCTATATGATTGAGTTCTAAGCCGATGGTCATCCATTTATATGGATGATGTTTATATGCCAGGTCCCGCATAATTTTCCAGGCATCCCCATAGGGTTTATTGATATAATGTTCTTTAAATTCTTCACAAACTACTTTCCGCTGTACTTCCAGGCTTTTTTCACTGAAAGCCAGGCTGAGCATGCGGTCGCTCTCCAGCCAGAAAGCCGTTTCCAGGTTTTCTGAAGGCAACTGGCAGTAATAATTTGTGAGGTCATTTGTAGTGTATGCATTATTCTCTCCGCCTGCGTTCTGTAGTGGCTCATCGTAAACAGGGATATTCACTGAACCGCCAAACATGAGGTGTTCAAAAAGATGCGCAAAGCCTGTATGTGTAGGATCTTCATCCCGCGCACCAACATCATATAAAACATTCACAACCGCCATTGGGGTGCTCATGTCCTGGTGTACCAACACTTTTAACCCATTAGATAATTCAAATCTTTCATATTTTATCATAGTGCAAATATCCGTTTAATCGGGGAAAGGAAAAGGAATTGAAGCATAATAATCGTTTAGTCGTGGGAGTTCTGCCGGGTAATCCCTGATTATAAAATGCTTTTTGCCTTTAAGTAAAGTATTTCCGGGGCGCCATTACGCAGGATGACAAATTTCAATTTATCTCCCAGGTTTTGCATCATGGATTTATATACCTGTATGTTATTGCTGTAATTGTTATTGATGCCAAGGATCACATCACCCGGTATAAATCCACCCTCTTCGCCGGGTGAACCCTTTACTACATCTTCCACTATCACTTTCCCATCAACATAATACACCCCTAATCCGGTATAAGCATAATCAAACGCTTCTTTGAAAGACCTGTTTGGGATTATGTGTATTTCGCGTTTTTTGTAATTAAGTATAATATTAAACCGGCGTAATAAATCGTTTCCGATCAGCCCACCGAGAAATGGGTATGATGTTACATTGTAATCATCATCAAACAAAAAGGTAGGTACATTCTTGAACTTATATGGCCCAAGCCTGACTTCTTTTATCGTTGTTAATCGCATAGTCATTTTCCCGCCGAGTCCCTCAGCCTGGGTGACCAGTGGCGGTTTCTTTTTGTTTTTCAGTATCCCACTGTCCCGTATATAATCTTCCGACAACAAAAAGCTCAAGCCCGCACCAGTATCGAAATAAAACCTATTCTGAAATTTATCTTTCTCTTTAAAATTAAGTGTTTGTATTGGGATTGAAGCAAGCAGTGGCCGAAGCAAATGCCCACCTTTAGGATATTTGATCTCACCGGGTGTAAAAACTTCCATTAACATCGTATCGTAGTTCAACTTCACAATATAGCGGCTAAGAAAACTATAACCTATAATGCCATCTATCTTTATGCCATAAACACTGGTTAGGATTTCATAATCATTAACATGAAAATTCAGACTGTCAACTGAAAGTCCGGGCAAGTGAAGTTTTGCGTTATATAAAAATTTTACATTACGAATACCACCAATGCCGCGAATGGTTTTATCTGAAGGGGCAAGGGGAATATTGAACTCAATACAGGTAGTTGAATCCAGTGAAATTCCCCCGCTTCCGGTATCCAGAATAAAATTCAGGCTATCCGGGTAATTATTAACGGCAGCTTTTATTAGTACTACGCCCCCACTGAGGGTTCTAAGGGGAACTGTAGTTATTCGTCGGGCAGATGGTTCTGAAAATTGTTCCTGTGCCTGTACAGATATAGATACAAGCAAATAAAAAAGGACAAAGGATATAATACCTTTTGAAGTCATAATTCAGTAACAGGGCAAGCGAAGTTGGGAAAAGGCTGCCTGTTACCTAAAATTACGGATTTATTTGCCGGGTGGGATTGCCATTCAACAAATTCCCATTCCTTTCCGGGAACCTTTCCTGTTGTACATTTGTTTTATAAGTGAACTGAAAATCCATGAGCAATCTTCCCGAATTATATCAAAAAGCCCTGTCGTTTTCTTTTTTATCAGCTGATGAAGGTCTCTTTCTTTTCAAGGAAGCTCCTTTAGCGGAACTGATGCAGATAGCAGATGAGCTACGCAAAAGGCAAGTGCCCCATGGAAAAGTAACCTGGCAGATCGATCGCAATGTCAATACCACCAATGTATGCGTGGCCAATTGCAAATTTTGCAATTTTTACCGCATACCAGGTCATGCCGAAGCCTACATAACGGATATGGATACCTATCGGGTAAAAATAACCGAAACCCTGAAATACGGTGGCGATCAGCTTCTGCTGCAGGGGGGCCATCATCCCGAACTCGGGCTCGCATTTTATACCGATACGTTCCGCGCAATAAAAGCGGAATTCCCTAATATCAAATTACACGCCCTCGGTCCGCCCGAAGTGGCGCATATCACCAAACTGGAGAAATCCACGCATCGGGAAGTGCTGAAGGCGCTTAAGGAATCCGGACTGGATTCATTGCCCGGAGCCGGTGCGGAGATCCTGATCGACCGGGTGCGCCGACTTATCAGTAAAGGAAAATGCGGTGCGCAGGAATGGCTCGACGTGATGGCCGAGGCCCATCAGCAAAATATCACCACTTCTGCAACCATGATGTTTGGCCATGTGGAAACGCTGGAAGAGCGATTTGAACACCTGGTGAAGATCCGCGAAGTGCAGAGCCGTAAACCGGAGCATGCAAAAGGGTTTTTAGCCTTCATCCCCTGGACCTTCCAGGATGTGGATACCCTGCTTACTAAAATCCGGGGCGTACAAAACCTGACCACCCCTGAAGAGTATATCCGGATGATCGCCATCAGCCGGATCATGCTGCCGAATATCAAAAATATCCAGGCTTCCTGGCTGACCGTAGGTAAGCAGGTGGCACAGATTTGCCTGCATGCGGGGGCGAACGATTTCGGCAGTATCATGATCGAAGAAAATGTGGTGAGTGCCGCCGGTGCGCCACACCGATTTACGTAT
>Ga0209391_10000631_pt1 | contig 17030 bp, 14 predicted proteins | sample PPLLak3March2015_FD_187246 | JGI IMG/M metagenome (GOLD analysis project Ga0209391, IMG submission 187246) | Freshwater sediment microbial communities from Prairie Pothole Lake near Jamestown, North Dakota, USA - PPLs Lake P7 Core (1) Depth... | ecosystem: Environmental > Aquatic > Freshwater >... | reverse complement strand
TAACCACAACAGGTGGTTGTTGATGCGGCACAAGCCTGACAATTGCCGACATGACTTTTGGCGCCGGGTCGAAGCTTTCAGGAGGCACATCAAATAAAAGTTCTGTTGCACAATAATATTGCATCATGACACTGAGTCTGCCATATTTTTTACTGCCAGGCCCCGCACAAATCCGGTCAACCACTTCTTTTTGCAGCATAAAGTGCATGTCTTCAATGCAAAAAGCGTTATCCAGCAAGTGAAACATTAACGGCGTTGAAATGTTATAGGGCAAATTACCGATGATACGCAGTTTTTCGTTATCTTTTGCCAGGGTTGAAAAATCGAATTTTAAAGCATCGGCACTGTGAATTTGCAAATTATTTTGTTGCCTGAATTTGTCTTTGAGTAACGCCACCAGATCTCTGTCTAGCTCAACCACATCAAGATGTAATCCCAGTTTCAATAAAGGCTCTGTTAATGCACCTTGTCCAGGGCCTATTTCAACCCAGTGTTCATCAGGTTTTGCTTGTATGCTGGAGATTATGTTGTAAATGATATTGTGGTCATGAAGAAAATTCTGGCCAAAGCGTTTGCGTGGGGTATGTGTCATTTTATCAGGAAATGTGGGAAGCCATTTTTAATGCGGTTTGCAGGGCAAATTGCAGGCTACCGATGTCGGCTTTGCCGGTGCCGGCCAGATCCAAAGCTGTGCCGTGGTCAACTGAGGTACGGATAATAGGGAGTCCCAGTGTGATATTGACAGCCTGTCCAAAGCCTATGTATTTAAGCACGGGCAAGCCCTGATCGTGATACATGGCTAACACGGCATCTGCAGAGGCCAGATATTTGGCGGTAAATAAAGTGTCAGCAGGAAGCGGTCCCTGAAGGTTCAGGCCCTGTTGGCGTAAACCTTCCAGTACCGGTTCAATAATGTCGATTTCTTCACGGCCCAGGTGGCCGTTTTCTCCGGCATGAGGGTTAAGTCCACACACCAGTATTTTTGGGTTATCAAGATGAAATCGTGAACGTAAATCATGATCGAGTATACGAATGACGGTTCTCAGGCGCGTATGAGTGATGGCTGTGCTGACTTTTGCAAGCGGTAAGTGGGTCGTAACCAAGGCAACGCGCAATCCCGGTGTTGCCAGCATCATCACCGGATGTCCACCGGTAATCCCGGCAATATATTCGGTATGACCGCTAAAGGGGAAACCTGCCTTATTGATTATACCTTTATGTACAGGGCCAGTGACCATTGCATCAAAAAGTCCGTCCATGCAACCTTTTGTTGCTTTAGTGATGGTTTTTAATACATAACGGCTGTTTAGCGGGTTTGTCTGTCCGCACTGAGCGGGTTCTGTGAGCTCAACAGGTAACATTGTCAAGCATCCTGCTGTTTGAGAAGTTGGTGGCAAAGAACTGTCAAATTCGTTGATCCGGATAGATAAGCCTAACTGCTTGGCGCGTTGCAGCAACAATTCAGGGCTGGCTATCGCGATGAGTTGGCAGGGTAAATCCTGCTGGGCAAGCTGGATGCAAAGATCGGGACCTATGCCGGCAGGTTCGCCGGGTGTTAACGCAATGCGCAGTATGGTATTGAGGTCCATGTGCCATGAAGTCTAAAAAAGAAATAATTTTACAGCATAATGACTTGATGATTTTAAAAACCAACAAAAATTTTAATGCTCGATAACAACCCATCAAGTTAAATAAGGTTACAATAAACTCATTTTTTAAAAATTGAAGGTTTTCTTTTGGCTGAAAAAATTATTCGTATTGCCACGCGTCAGAGTCCTTTGGCGTTGTGGCAGGCAGAGCACGTTGCAGAGCGTTTGGAGCAAGCATTTCCACGGGTGAAGACGGAATTGGTTAAAATGGTGACTCGAGGCGATAAAATTCTCGATGCGCCATTGGCCAAGGTTGGCGGTAAGGGTTTGTTTGTTAAAGAGCTGGAGCAGGGTATGTTGGAGGGTTCGGCTGATATTGCTGTACACTCCATGAAAGATGTACCGGTGGATTTTCCTGAAGGCCTGCATTTGGCGGCCATTTTATCTCGCGAAGATCCGACTGATGCTTTTGTCTCAAACCGTTATTCAACATTAAATGAGTTGCCGGCTAACGCCAGAATAGGTACGTCCAGCTTGCGCAGACAATGCCAGATTAAAGAAAAATTTCCGGATGCTGAAGTATTGCCATTAAGAGGTAATGTCAATACTCGTTTGGCCAAGCTGGATGCAGGTATCTATGATGCTATTATTTTGGCTTCAGCCGGTTTAAAAAGACTGGGCATGGCTAAACGTATAACTCAATCTCTGGATACAAGTATAAGCTTGCCGGCAATTGGCCAGGGAGCGATAGGCATTGAATGTCGTGTCGATGATTTGGAAATCAATGAAATTTTGGGGGCTTTGCATGATGCTGAAACGGGTTTGTGTGTTTCTGCTGAACGAGCGATGAACGCACGGTTGAATGGCGGCTGCCAGGTACCCATTGCAGGTTTTGCTCTACTTCAAGGTGGGCAAATATTCATGCGAGGATTAGTCGGTAATCCCGATGGCAGTGTCCTTTATCGGGCTGAACTCTCGGGCGGATCGGATCAGGCAGAAGCTATCGGTCTGCTGATTGCCGAAGATTTGCTGGCTCAGGGTGCGGATAAAATTCTGCATGCATTATTTCATTGATCAAGTTGTTGAAGAGGGCGCATGTATTAGTGACTCGCCCCGCACATCAAGCAGAAAATTTAAGTCGTTTAATCGAAGAATGGGGCGGGGTGGCGTTCAGGTTTCCAACCCTTGCTATTGTACCGTTGGATAATTCTTGCACGATACAAAATACACTGGCACATCTGGACAGGTATCAATGGCTTGTCTTTATTAGTGCTAATGCAGTAACAATGCACAGTTACTATTCAGATGGTGTTAAAATAGAACAGTTTAAGTCGGTGCGAATTGCTGCAATAGGAAAGGCAACAGCGCTGGCCTTGGCGCAAGCCGGATTGCCAGTCGATTTAGTGCCTGAAAGTGGCTATAACACTGAGGCATTACTGGCCATGCCGCAAATGCAACAGATGAAAGGTCAAAGTTGTTTGATTATTCGTGGCGAAGGTGGGCGTGAAGAGCTGGCAACTACGTTGCGTAGCAGAGGTGCAACCGTTGAGTACCTGGACGTATATAAAAGGACAATTCCTGCCCTTGATAGTTCGCAGGTAAGTTTGTTGCTTGCGCATGATAAGTTGGATGTGATCACTGCAACCAGCGGTGATGCGTTACAGAACTTATTAATCATGTTGGAAGAAAAAAATCACCAGCAATTGTTCGAAGTGCCTCTGGTGGTGATTAGTAACAGAATCAGGCAAATAGCTGCCGACATGGGATTTAAACGAATTGCAGTGACGAGTAGTCCTTCAGATGCAGCAATTCTCGAGACAGTAACATTGTGTGTAACAGGGGGAATAGAGTGGCCGAATTGAGTGAACAACAAGAACAAGATCTGGGAGAAACTAAACAAGCCCGACGTTCGCGTAGCGGATTCTGGTTTGGCATTATTATTCTGCTCATTATTATTGGGCTTGCAGGTGCCGGTTTTTATCTTTTTACGCAATTGCGGAGTGAGCAGGAAGGTTTAGGTGGCGAAGTTAAAGGACAGATGTCAAGGCAGATTGCTGACTATCAGTCCCAGCTTACCGCCATTCAGTCCCAACTTGCGACTCTGGAAGCCAATATTGCCGGTAAAGATACCCATTTTACTAAAACTCTCGCTGACTTCTCTCAGTTACACAGCGAAAAACTGGAAAGTACTCGCAAAGAGTTGAATGATGCAATTGCAAGGGTACAACGTCAACTGGGAAAGACGCGCGGTGATTGGTTAATTGCTGATGCCGAATATTTATTGAGTGTCGCCAATGAACGATTGCATTTAATCGGTGATGTTAATACCACGCGAGAAGCATTAGAAGCAGCCGATCAACGTTTAAGAGAAAGCGGTGATGCAGGAATTTTTAATGTGCGCGAAGAGTTGGCCAAGGAAATTGGAGTTATCAAGAACGTTGTTGTCCCTGATATTGTCGGTATGTATGCTTCAATTCAGACATTGCAAGATCAAGTTGATAAATTAGTGCTGGTTTTGCCTTATGTAGGTAAAGAATTAACAGAGCCTACCGAAGTAAAGGAGCAATCCAGCAAAACAACAGAGGATCAGGGATTGCTTGATTCTGCCATAGATGAGCTGGAAGGCATAGTTACCATCAGGCACACAGAACATGAAGTTAAAGAGGTGCTGACACCCCAAGAAGCGCAATTTATTCGTGAGCAATTAAGAGTGAAATTGGAAATGGTGAAAATTTCACTGGTTCAGCACAATGAAGCACTCTATCAATCCAGTCTGGCGGATGCAAAAAAATGGGCAGCGCAGCATTTTACCAGGAACACAGATTTTGAAAACTTTATTGCAGAGCTGGATCGTTTTACTAACATTAAAATTCATAGCCAGTTCCCCGATATCAGTTCATCGTTAAAAATGCTTAGAGATATAACTAAACTGAGAATAGAAACAGATAAAGCAATGGAGCCGGCAGAAACGGATGCTCCAGTTGAATCAATAAAACCGGCTGAAGCAATAAAGCCGCCCGAAACAGCCGCTCCAACTGAAGCAGTACCAGCAACGCAAAAATAGAGAATACTTGATGAAAAAATTATTATATTTTCTAGGCTCTCTTCTTGCTACCGCTGCAGCCGCTTTTTTTGTTAGCAAATGGCTGCAAGGGTATGACAATCCAGGTTATGTGCTGATTGGTATTGGACATTGGTCATTGGAAACGTCGCTGGTGGTTTTTGCAGTCAGTCTGATCATTGGTTTTTTTGTATTTTATTTGTTCTTCAGGTTATTGGGCTGGCTGTTCAGATTGCCCGGACAACTCAAAAACCAAGGTAAAAATATTAAATTTAACCGATCTCAAGAAGCGTTGATCGCTGGCTTAGTTGACTCTGCAGAAGGTAACTGGGAAAGGGCGGAAAAGGTTTTAATCAAGCACGCTTCTCACAGTGGTGCGCCGTTAATTCATTATTTGACTGCGGCAAGAGCAGCCCAATCTCGTGGAGCGTTTGATAAAAGAGATGAATACTTAAAAAAAGCTGCTGACCAGGCGCCTGATTCCAGTGTGCTGATAGGACTCACACAAGCTGAACTGCATTTGTCAGGCAATCAGTTTGAACAAGCACTCGAAACGTTGACCCGGTTGCATTCAATCGATCCGACTCATGCCAATGTTCTAAAATTGTTGCATCAAACTTATCAACATGTAGGCGATTGGCAAGGCATAAGAAAACTGATTCCGTCATTGCATAATAATAAGATTCTGATGGAAGCCGAAGTAAAATTGCTGGAGACTGAAGCATACAGTCAATTGTTAAAGCAATCTGCTGAAAAAGGCAACACTGAGGAAATCCAATCGCTATGGTCGGAAATTCCTAATTACATAAAATCCATGCCAGGTATTTCGGCTATCTATTTTGCCTCAATGATTGAAGCCGGAGCGGGCGCTGAAATTGAGCAGAATCTGGCTGATGTATTGTCAGTGAATTGGGATGAAACTTTAGTAGCGTTGTTTGGCAGTATCCAGTCCAGCAATGTTTCAAAGCAGCTTGAAACCGCGGAGAAATGGTCTTATGTGCATCAGGAAAATGCTGTTTTGTTAGCGGTTATGGGCAAACTGGCGGTTAAGTGTGGCGATAACTTTAAGGCTGAAAGCTACCTGGCTAAAAGCATTGCTGCTGAACCTACCGTTCAGGCTTATCAATTACTGGGCGATTTGTTATTTACACAAGGCGATAAAGATAATGCCATCATGTGTTATAAGAATGGATTGGAGCTGGCATCTAGTGAGGTTGTTAGTCGAATAGATACCCTGCCGTAATAACAATAGTAGGGTACCTTGTAAGCATAATTTTCTCTGTTTGTGGTGTTGCGTAGAATGTAGCCTAAAATGGGATGTATTCGATTGTTAGATTAAGCATAATGAGTGCAGTTGGGGGTTACGCGTCAACAAACTACCAATACGGTATCAGGATGCGAGCCGAAAGCCGTGTAGGGTGGGCAAAGCTTTTCTGCCCACCGCTTTTAACGACAAATGGTGGGCAAACGATAAAACTGTTTGCCCACCCTACACGACTTACATGGATTTAAAATAAAGAATCCCACATATCATCCACTTTCTTGATAATCTCGGGCGACATTACAATCGGTCTGCCCCATTCCCTGTTGGTTTCCCCGGGCCATTTATTGGTTGCATCAAAGCCCACTTTAGAGCCCAGGCCGGAAACAGGCGAAGCGAAATCAAGGTAATCAATCGGGGTATTTTCCAGTATCGTTAAATCCCTGGCTGGATCCATGCGCGTGGTGATTGCCCAGATGACATCTTCCCAGTTGCGGACATTGACATCATCATCGACGACAATGACAAACTTGGTGTACATGAATTGCCGTAGATATGACCACGTTCCCAGCATTACGCGTTTGGCATGACCCGCATATTGTTTTTTCATGCTGATGACTGCCATACGATAAGAACAGCCTTCAGGTGGTAGGTAAAAGTCGACAATTTCAGGAAATTGTTTTTGTAAAATGGGTACAAAAACCTCATTTAAGGCAACGCCTAAGACTGCGGGTTCATCCGGCGGCCTACCGGTAAATGTGCTGTGATAGATAGGCGCCTGACGCTGGGTGATTCTTTCAATGGTGAAAACCGGAAATTCATCGACTTCATTATAATAGCCGGTATGATCGCCAAACGGGCCTTCCGGTGCGATCTCGTCGGGATATATAAAGCCTTCCAGGACTATTTCGGCACTTGCAGGTACTTGTAAATCATTTATCAGGCAGTTAGCCACTTCGGTTTTACTGCCTCGCAATAAACCGGCAAACGCATATTCAGACAGGGTGTCGGGAACGGGTGTGACGGCGGCAAGGATCGTTGCAGGGTCTGCACCCAGAGCAACAGATACCGGAAAAGGCTTGCCGGGATAAGCTTTCTGCCATTCCCTAAAATCCAGGGCGCCGCCCCGATGAGCGAGCCAGCGCATGATAACTTTGTTTTTGCCGATGACTTGCTGGCGATAAATGCCCAGATTTTGCCGTTCTTTGTTAGGGCCTTTGGTGATTACCAAAGGCCAGGTAATTAAGGGGGCAGCATCTTCCGGCCAGCAGGTTTGAATAGGGAAAACGCTCAAATCAATTTCATCGCCTTCCCGGACCAGTTCCTGGCAAGGTGGTGATGAAACCAGTTTGGGCGCCATATTCAGCACTTGCTTGAAGACAGGAAACTTTTCCCAAGCATCTTTCATGCCTTTGGGTGGCTCCGGCTCTTTTAACGTCGCCAGTAATTCACCAATGCCGCGCAACTCAGTCACGCTTTCTGCGCCCATGCCCATGGCAACACGACGCGGCGTACCGAATAGGTTCGCTAACACAGGAATGTTATAGCCTGTCGGATTTTCAAACAGTAGTGCGGGACCACCTTGCTTTAAAGTGCGGTCGCAAATTTCAGTCATTTCCAAATAGGGATCAACGGTGATGGCAACTCGTTTTAGTTCGCCCTGTTTTTCCAGTTGTCTGATAAAGTCGCGCAGATCCTTGTAGTGCATAATCAGAGCTGGATTGTGCCGGCTCTAGCTGAGCTGGTTAGTTCGCCGGAATGGCTAAAAAAACGTAGTTTGCCTTGCGTATTGACCAGCCAAACTTCCTGGGCACCACGAGTCAGATATAACTCTGTTTTAATACGCATTTCTTCGTCACTGTTTGATGGCAAAAGGATTTCGACACATATTTCAGGTGCTTGCAGGTAAGGTGTGCTGTAACCGTATTCGTTTATAAACTCAGTGCTGGCCCAAGCAACATCAGCTACCTTAACACCGTCGCTGGTTTGTATCGAACATTCGATGATAATTTCACCCGGTGGACAACTTCGTTCCAAAGCACGTCCGACCCGATATTCCATGTTGCCTTGACTATTGCTGGCCGGACTCATCAGTATCTGCCCAAAACGGTTCAGTTCTATTTTAAAAGGCAGGTTTTCGAAAAGGGGATTTTCAATTACATCAGACCATTCCATCAATTACTCCTGTTTGGTTTATGTAGTTATGCCGTTATGTCTTAAGAGTGCGTCAATAGTCGGTTTACGGCCCCGGAACTTGATAAACAAGTCCATCGCATCCTGACTGCCACCTTGTTCAAGAATGTTGGACAGAAAAGCTTTACCGGTTTCCTGGTCAAAAATTCCTTTTTCTTCAAATAAGGAAAATGCGTCACTGGATAAAACTTCCGCCCACTTATAGCTGTAATAACCCGCGGCATAACCGCCTGCAAAAATATGTGAAAAACTATGGGCAAAGCGGTTGAATTTGGGTGGTTCAACAACGGCAACCTGGGCTCTTACCTGCTCCAGAATCTCATAGATTCGACCACCTTTTTCGGGGTTGTAATCCTGATGGATCCTAAAATCAAACAGACTGAATTCCAGCTGTCTTACCATTATCATACCTGCCTGAAAGTTTTTCGCAGCCAGCATTTTATTAAATAAAGTCTCGGGTAATGTTTCACCGGTTTGATAATGACCTGAAATCAGTGCCAGTGCTTCTTGTTCCCAGCACCAGTTTTCCATGAACTGACTGGGTAGTTCAACCGCATCCCATTCAACGCCGTTAATGCCGGAAACGCCCAGATGGTCAACATTGGTGAGCATGTGGTGCAAACCGTGACCGAATTCATGGAATAAGGTGATGACTTCGTCATGAGTCAGCAAAGCGGTATCATTTCCGGTTGGCGGGGTAAAGTTGCAGGTCAGATAAGCGACCGGAGTTTGAATCGTATCATCAGTTTTTTTACGGCCTACACAGTCATCCATCCAGGCTCCGCCACGTTTTTTTTGTCGGGCATAGAGATCAGTATAAAATTTGCCGCGTAGTTGGCCTGTGTCATCATGTATCTGAAAAAACCGCACATCGGGATGCCAGCGGTCAAATTCATAAATTTCGGTTATGTTTAATCCGTAAAGTTTTTCTACAACAGCAAACAGTCCAGGCAAAACTCGAGTAATGGGAAAGTAAGCTTTAACTTCTTCCTGTGAAAGTTGGTAGTAATGCTGACGCATTTTTTCCGAATAATAGCCTAAATCCCAGGATTGAAGGTCATTAATGCCATACTGTTGTTGGGCAAATTCGCGTAATTCGGATAGATCCTTGCGTGCTTGCCGCCAGGATCTATCGGCTAAATCTTCCAGAAAATGCATAACATCATCAGGCTTGTTGGCCATTTTGGTAGCCAGAGACAACTCAGCGTAATTGTTGAAACCCAACAGTTGGGCTTTTTCATGGCGTAATGCCAGGATTTGCTCCATGATTAAACTGTTATCCCAATGTTCAGCTTGCGGACCCTGGTCTGAAGCGCGAGTTGAGAAAGCTTCGTAATGTTCACGGCGCAATTCCCTGTCATCGGCATAAGTCATGACGGCTTGATAGGATGGAAATTGCAGGGTTATCATCCAGCCCTCTTCATTCCGGCTTTCTGCTGCTTGTTTGGCCCCCGCCATTGCAGAATCAGGTAATCCAGCCAAATCCTGTTCATTTTTGATAAGCTTGTTCCAGGCATTAGTCGCATCCAGCAGGTTTTCTTCATAGTTGCTGGCAAGACGTGATAATTCCTGGCTGATTTCCTTGTAACGTTGCTTTTTCTCGCTATCCAGATCAACACCGGATAATTTGAAATCTCTTAAAGCATTATTGATGATTTTCTTTTGAGCGATATCCAGCGTAGCAAAATCATCGCTTTTGGCAATAACTTGAAAGGCATTAAATAGTTGTTCGTTTTGCCCCATTTCAGTGGAATATGCGCTTAGTTTTGGCAGGCACGCGTTATAAGCCTCTCGCAGCTCATCACTGTTAACAACAGAATTCATGTGGCTGACTGGAGACCAGGCTTTATTGAGTCTGTCTTCAGCGTTTTCCAACGGTTCAACCAGATTTTTCCAGGTGTATTGAGTTGTCGCTTGAAGATGCTGGTTGACAATCGCTCTCGCTTCGTCCAGAAGTTGAGTGATAGCGGGCTCAATGTGTTCCGGTTTTATCTGGGAAAACAAGGGGAGTGTGGTGTTGCTTAATAAAGGATTGGTCATAGTGTGATTATGATTTATGGCTACATTTATGTATTTTATAACACAAGCGAATGATTTTGTGATGATGGCGAATGGAACTGGTAAAATTAGGAGTTATTTTTTGGAGAGTCAAAAAACAGAGCTGTTTTTGATAGATGATCGTGCCAACTGCGCCGATTTTTATCAATTAAAATCCATAAAATTCCTAATCCGCAGAAGCCCCAAGAGATTATAGCCGTTGCAAAGCGTAACAAAGCTTGATTCCAGCTGATTGGTTTTTGATCAAGTGTCAGAACTTTAATTTTCCAGGCACGCATGCCTAATGTTTGTCCTCCATGCGTCCAGAACCAACCGTAAAAAAAGAAGCTGATGACAGTTAAGTAAATGCGGTAAATTATTGTTTGTTGGGTACTAACGGCTTCGCCGGCAGTAAATGGAAGTAATATGGCAGTTGCGAGGAATAAAACCGCAATCAGTAGGAAGAGGTCGTAAAATTGTGCAGCTAAACGACGTAAAAAACCAGGTGAAGATAGTAAATCACGACCTGGTTTTAACAGTTTTTTCGTTTTCGAAGACAATTAAACTTTGAATAAAGCTAGTTTTTGACCAAAATACATGCACATCGCCATCAACGCCCCCAGCATGATGAGGGAAAATAAGAAAGGCGGTCTATGGAACAGAAGAATGCCGAAATCTGCTACAAAAAGGCTGGTTAATAGTGGATGGTCAATGAAGCCATTAAGAATCTTTTTGAACATAACAATCCCGTCAATTACGCAAATGTTTGGTGCGAATGTTTAAAAAATGGTTGCCTGATCTTTATATCTATTTAAATGCACAATGGGTACTTGTAAAAATCAGTACGATGATTCTACTATATTCAAAAGGGTAATGTAAAAAAAAGAAGAATGATTGTGGGATAGAATGTATCAAATGTTATGATTGCCATAAATAGAAAAAACAAACAGGGTTAAAGGCCATTTTAAAATTTTTTAAAAAATTGATTACTTCAGCCAGAAATGAAGCTGAGCCAGTCGTGACGCAAGTTAGAATATATCCGCGTTCGGAACATAATATTTCACGCTCTCAGATTAGTGAAAACGCGCTGAAGGTTTTATATAAGCTGCAAAAGGAAGGTTTCAATGCCTACCTCGTTGGCGGTTGTGTGCGTGATTTATTGCTGGGTCGCGAACCAAAGGATTTTGATGTTGTAACCAATGCGGATCCAGAACAAATTAGAAAGGTGTTTCGCAATTGCCGCTTGATTGGTCGCAGGTTTCGTCTTGCGCATGTGCATTTTGGCAGGGAAGTTATTGAAGTTGCAACTTTTCGAGGTGTCGGGGAAGAGCAAAATGACAAGCAGGTACTCAATAAGGAAGGGCGGTTGTTGCGAGATAATGTCTACGGTACCATTGAAGAAGATGTTTGGCGCAGGGATTTTACGGTTAATGCGCTCTATTACAACATAAAGGACTTCTCTGTAGTGGATTATGTCGGCGGTATGGCTGACCATAAAGCCTCTACGCTCAGGCTTATAGGTGATCCTGAAACTCGTTTCCGTGAAGATCCTGTACGTATGCTCCGGGCTGTGCGTTTTGCCGTTAAGCTCGGTTTTAAACTGCATCCTGATTGTGAAAAAGCCATGCATGAAGCCGCAGAATTATTGTTCAGCATTCCGTCTGCCCGGTTGTATGATGAGGCTCTAAAGTTATTTTTATCCGGTTGTGCGCTGCAAACATTTGAAATGCTGAGACATTATGGGCTTTTTCAAGTGTTGTTTCCCGCTACGGAAAATTGTTTATCTGTGGAGGAAAATGGATTTCCTCGATTACTGCTGATTAAAGCTCTGGAAAATTCCGATAACAGAATAGCTGAAGGTAAAACCGTTACGGCTTATTTTTTATTTGCAGCTTTTTTATGGGAACCCGTTCAGATGCGGGCTAAAGAAAAAATGGCCCGAGGTATGGTTGAATTCATGGCTTATCAGGACGCAGCCAATGAAATTATCTCCAGGCAGATTAAAAGTACCGCTCTGCCGCGCCATATTACGATGGCTATGCGTGAAGTCTGGAGTTTGCAGCCAAAATTTACCGCACGTACAGGCTCTAAACCCAGCCGTTTGCTGACGCATCCCCGATTTAGAGCGGGTTATGATTTTCTATTGTTGCGCGCAGAAACAGGCGGTACTGATCCTGAATTGGCACAGTGGTGGGGTAAATATCAGGATGCCAATGAAAACGAACAAAGAAAAATGACTCAACCTCCACACAAAGCCCAAGGCAGTAAAACAGGGCGAAAAAGAAGCTATCGGGGAAATGTTAAGGATAGAGCTACAGGGAAAGAGGCCTAGGATTTACGCGAAAGTAGCTGTTTTCTTTCGCTTTAAGCCTTGTACCTATTAAATTAACTATGAAAAACTCAGAAAGTGCTCCAGTTATTGTTTATATAGGCTTGGGTAGCAACCTTGCCGAGCCTGTTTCACAAATTAACTCAGCGCACACTGCAATAGCTTCAATAGCGGGTGTGCAAGAATTGTCGTTTTCCAGTTTGTACCAGAGTTTACCCATGGGGCCGCAGGATCAGCCTGATTATGTCAATGCGGTTATGTGTGTCGCAACAGACTTGTTGCCGATGGATTTGCTGCGTTGCCTGCAAGCCATCGAAAACGACCAAGGCCGGGTAAGAAAAAGCGAACGATGGGGCGCGAGAACATTGGATTTGGATATCTTGATTTATGACGATCAAGAAATTGACTTGCCTGATTTAACCATACCCCACAAAGGTTTAACCGAAAGATCTTTTGTTTTGTATCCCTTGTTTGAAATTGCTCCGCAATTACTCGTGCCGGGTAAGGGTCCTATTGCAGATCTGGTTGCAAAGTGTCCATTGTCCGGACTAAGACGGATGGATTGATATGAACCAATATGCTTACGGTTCTACAGTAAAGCCATTGACAGTTAATGACCTGGCTGAAATGAAGCAGCATAGTGAAAAAATCACCTGCTTAACGGCTTACGATGCTGGATTTAGCGCGTTAATCGACAAGGTGGGCATCGATGTGATGCTGGTTGGGGATTCTCTGGGGATGGTTATTCAGGGGCATGATTCAACGCTTCCGGTCACAATAAATGACATGGTTTATCATGCGCGTTGCGTCAGCAATGCCAGACGGAGGGCATTTGTCATCGTTGATTTGCCGTTTATGAGCTATGCCACTCCTGTTATCGCCGCCGAAAATGCCGCCAAATTAATGCAGATTGGTGGCGCACAAATGATAAAACTGGAAGGCCCACGCGTTGAAATTGTCAGTTTTTTAGTCGACCAGGGCATTCCGGTCTGCGGACATTTAGGTCTATTGCCGCAATTGATTAATCAATTGGGCAGTTATAAAGTTCAGGGCAAAGAACCTGCTGATGCGGCAAAAATTATTGCCGATGCACATCAGCTGCAACAGGCGGGAGCAGGGCTACTGGTATTAGAGTGTGTGCCAGCGCAACTTGCCAGGGAAATTAGCGCTCAGCTTAGAATTCCTGTTATCGGTATTGGCGCCGGTGTTGATTGCGACGGACAGGTACTGGTGCTTTATGACATGCTTAATATCGGAATTACCAAGCGTCCCCGTTTTTCCAGGAATTTCATGCAGGATGCAGCGTCTATCGAAGCCGCTATTCATGCCTACCATCAGTCTGTAAAGAACTCACAATTTCCAGGCACTGAACATAGTTTTTAAGTCCCATGCGAATAGTCAACACAGTATTTGAATTGCGCGAAGCCGTTAAAACATGGCGATTGGATGATGAAAGTGTCGCCTTTGTTCCGACGATGGGCAATTTGCACGCCGGACATCTACAGCTGGTCAGCATGGCCAAAAAAAAAGCTGACCGTGTCGTAGTCAGTATCTTTGTAAATCCTACTCAATTTGGAGCAGGGGAAGATTTTGAGACTTACCCGCGTACTGAACATGAAGACCATGAAAAATTGGAAGCAGGGAACGCAGACTTATTGTTTCAACCCTCTGTTACTGATATTTACACACCTGATGCCAAAACGGTGGTCACTGTAACCGGGCTGTCTGACATGTATTGTGGAGCCTCCAGACCCGGCCATTTTAGTGGTGTTGCTACAGTTGTCTGTAAATTATTCAATATTGTGCAACCGAATATCGCTTTATTTGGTCTAAAGGATTTTCAACAATTTACTGTAATAAAAACAATGGTCCGGGATTTGAATATCCCTGTTGAAATAACAGGTATAGATACGGTCAGAGAACCTAGCGGATTAGCTATGAGTTCGAGGAATGGTTATTTGACGGACGATGAAAAAAAAGTAGCACCCAAGCTCTATTACTCATTATGTGTCGCACGCGATGCAATTTTAGCGGGCGATCTGACTTTTACGGACATAGAGCAACAGGCGTTGCAGTTTTTACAGCAAGCGGGTTTTCAACCGGATTATTTTTCCGTGTGTCGTAGCAATGATTTAAAAAAGGCAGTCGCAGAGGATAAGGATTTGGTTTTATTGGCGGCAGCAAAACTGGGCAAAACACGATTAATTGATAATATTTATTTTGCCAGGTAAGCAATTTTTTATTAGGTTCACAGTGTAAGAAATGCAGCGCTTGCACTTTGAATCTGTCCATAAACTAGCTAATGCAGGGTTCTAAAAAGTTGATGGACTGCTGTAATTAATGGATAATGTCCGGTTTTTAAACGTATTTATAGTGTTTTATTATGCAAATTACGATGCTTAAAGCGAAGTTACACCGAGCCACAGTGACTCGTTCAGAATTGGGTTATGAGGGTTCTTGCGCAATTGACGGCACTATTCTTGACCTATCAGGCATCAGAGAATACGAGCAGATTCAGATTTACAATATCAACAACGGCGCGCGTTTTACCACTTATGCCATTCGTGCAGAAAACGGTTCCGGGATATTTTCGGTTAATGGTGCGGCGGCTCGTTTAGCCTGCCCTGGCGACCTGATTATTGTTTGTGCGTACACCATTCTGGATCAAAAAGAAGCCGAAACACATAAGCCAACGCTTGTTTATTTTAACGAAAAAAATGAAGTGTTACGTTCCGCTTCTTCTATTCCTGTTCAGGTAGCCTGACAATGATTTAAAGAGAGACTCAACGAAGTACAAAAACCCGCAAGTCGTAGGGCTTGGCGGGTTTTTTTAATGCCCGATGAAGTGAATAAAGTTTATTAACATGCCATCTGCCTTTATCAAAAATCAAGAACTGGTAGCGCCATAACCAGCAATTAGCAGGCAACAAGCATAAAAACAAAACTGGCTCACACTCGGCAACAGTCTCTTTAGTTTTAGTGAAATACCGGGCCTTGATAGGTGAATAGACATAAGCACGGTAGAATCTTTGAATTTATTTTAAGACTAGACCCTTCTTAACATCCCTACATGCTCAACAAAGAAAAGCTCAATAACCTTGCCCAAGAGATTTGGAAATCCGCCGAAAGCTTACGCGGCAAATTTAAAGCCTACGACTATCAAAACATCGTCTTGCCGATGATCACCATCCGCCGGATTGAATGCGTATTGGAAACCTGGCGCAATCAGGAACGAGCAACTATTGAGCAAAAATTCCCCGGGGATACCCCTGAGCAAATTCAAGAACGTTTGAAGAAAAGGGAAAAAAGCAGCTTTCGTTTTTGGAACCGCAGTGACTGGACCTTAAAACACCTGAGTGAGGAAGCGCCGCAGCTGTTGGAAGAAAACTTCCGTGAATACTTAAAAGCCTTCTCGCCCAACATTGAAAGCATTATTGATCACTTCAACTTTAGGGAAACCCTGGGCAAGCTGAAAAAAAGCGGACGACTTGCCACAATTGTTGAGCAATATGCCAGCGAAGATTTAAGCCTGGATCGGCTTTCTAACCTTGAAATGGGCTATGTTTACGAAGAGCTGTTACGGCGCTTTTCTGAGCAAAGCGGTGAAGAAGCGGGTGAACATTTCACGCCGCGTGAAGTGATCCGTTTAATGGTCGAATTGCTGGATATTCATTTTAACCAGGACTTGGAAAGCCTTGCCATTTACGATCCGGCTTGCGGTACGGGTGGAATGTTGTCGGTAGCCAAAACCCAATTACTCGACCAGATCGACGATGCTCAAAAACGCCAGACCGCTGAAAAGCTCATCACGCTTTACGGCCAGGAACTGCAACCGCACAACTTTGCTATTTGCCAGGCGGAGATGCTGTTAAAAGAAGACCAAAGCTTTATCTACCTGGGCAATTCCTTAATCCCTTACAATGAAAACAGGGACGACAAAGGCGACCAGCTTAATAAAGAGGAAGACCGCTTTGATTACATGCTCAGCAATCCGCCGTTCGGCGTCACCTGGAGCGATTACAAAACCCAGGCGGAAAAATTCAACACCAGCCGCTATAAAGCCGGAATGCCGCGCAGTAATGACGGCGCGTTCCTGTTTCTGCAAACCATGTTAGCCAAGATGAAACCGGCTGAACAAGGCGGCAGTAAAATCGCTATTGTGTTTAACGGCTCACCGTTGAGCAATGGTGATTGCGGTTCAGGAGAAAGCGAGATCAGGCGCTGGATAATCGAAAATGACTGGCTGGATGCCATCGTCATGCTGCCCGACCAGCTGTTTTACAACACCGGAATTTTTACTTATATCTGGCTGTTGACCAATAACAAACCGGACAGCCATAAAAACCAAGTCAAAATTATTGACGCCCGCGAACAATACGAAAAAGAACCCAAATCCTTCGGCAATAAACGCAACCGTATGAACGACGCTCATCGCCAGTGGGTAAAAGAGGCTTACCAAAACCATTGGCAAACTGGTGACAATGCCAAAATCAAGCTCTTCAAGCCCTATGATTTTGCCTTTCATAAAGTCAGCGTGGTGTTTTGGCAAACTGATGAAAA
>Ga0209391_10000626_pt1 | contig 17117 bp, 16 predicted proteins | sample PPLLak3March2015_FD_187246 | JGI IMG/M metagenome (GOLD analysis project Ga0209391, IMG submission 187246) | Freshwater sediment microbial communities from Prairie Pothole Lake near Jamestown, North Dakota, USA - PPLs Lake P7 Core (1) Depth... | ecosystem: Environmental > Aquatic > Freshwater >... | reverse complement strand
GGTGCCGAAGGGCAAAGCGACGACGTGGAACCAGATGGGAAACGGAAACTGGGCGACCGACCCCGTGTACGCGTCGAAGATTCTGACGCTGTACGCTGAAGCGAAGACGTTCCACGGCGTGCGATAGCCTCACCGTGTCTGGGCCGTCCGGGTTCGCTGGCCCTCCGCAGCCGGGCCGTCCGGTCACGGGGACTCAGTTCACCTGCCGGGCGGAAGGCGAGCAGGGACCCCCGTTCATGCGTCCTGTCGTCTTACGGGTGTTTCGAACCGCGTCCGCGCAGCGATCAGTACAATAGGGCGTAGCGCGACGCACATGCCGATCAGTCAACAAGAGGTTCACGCACCATGAACACCCGCTCTCTCCGCCAGTCCGGTCCCGATAAGTGGCTGATCATCCCCCGCTTGATTGCCGCGTTGCCATTGGCTGGATTCGGTTCTTTTCACCTGACCGGGATGACCCCGCTGATGCAGATTCTCGAGGGGGCTGGCATCCCGTTTCCGCAGGTCAACTATTTCCTGGCACCGTTCTTCATGGTCGTGGCGGGTCTTTCCATGGGACTCGGGTTTCACGCTCGTGCCGGCGCCGTGATCGGTTCGTTTGCGATGCTGGTGGCCGCCTACAGCAAGCTTGTCATCGAGCAGTGGCCGGGGCCCATGGAGCCGCCCCTGGCGCTTCCGCTGGTGGTTCTTGCCGCGTGCCTCGTGATCCTCGTCAAGGGTGCCGGCAACTGGAGCCTTGATCGCAAGGCGACGGTGTAACCTGTGTCGATCTGGGCTCCCCTCGACGGAGGCCCTGCCCCCGCGACATGGTACCTGATGGAGTTTCTTCGCAGCGGGGCCGAACTGGCCCGACTGGTAGACGGCTGCGCCTGCCGGCGAGAATGTGAACGACTCAATTGGTTCAGTGAGCGTCGTGTCGAGGTCATTGTGGCGTCAGGCTCCCGCAGGATGTTGCTGCCGATGACCTTCTCCGGCGGGACGCCATAGCTGCACTCCGCCCGAACTCCACGCTGGTCATGCCCGCGTGGGTGGCCATGAGTATTTCGAGAAGCGCGTGGTCACCGGCTGCTCGGGGAACTGGACCGAGCCTGCGTGAAACTATACTGACATCAGTTGCTACTAACATCACTTGTAAGTTAGCATTTGATCATGGCACGGTTCGTCAACAGGGAGCGTGAGCTCGCTGCGCTCGGCGCCTGGTACTCAGTCGACCCGCCGAATGTGGCGCTCGTCTGGGGCCGGAGGCGTGTGGGCAAGACCATGCTCCTTCAGCGGTTTGCCCACGACAAGGCCGCCGTCTTCCACACCGGGGCCGGCCGGCCGGCCGTCGACGAGCTCCGGCTCTTATCGGACGCCGCCGCCGCGCTTCGACTCGGCGGGATCCGAGACCTGGCGTCCAGGCCGTTTACCGACTGGGATGACGCGCTCGATTCTCTCGCTGCCGCTGCCCGATCCTCGCCGGTGCTGGTCGTCCTCGACGAGTTCCCGGAGCTGAAGGCGACGTCGCCGGAAATCGAGGGGGTCGTGCGTGCGTTTTTGGATCGAGCCCGGGGGGCGACCAAGCTGCGCCTGCTTCTCTGCGGCTCGGCCGTCCGGACCATGGAGGCGCTGCAGGAGCAGCGCGCACCGCTCTACGGACGGTTCGGCCTGTCTCTGCCCGTCCACCCGTTCGCGCCTCACGAAGCGGCCCGCATGCTCCCCGGTCTGCGCCCGGCCGACCGTGCACTCGTGTGGGGGCTCGTCGGAGGTGTTCCGCTATACCTGTCGTGGTGGGACCAGCACGCGCCGCTCCGCGACAACCTCCTCAGGCTCTTCTGCACGCCTGCAGCCCCCCTGCTGACAGAAGGCCAGCTTGTGCTGGCCACGGAAGGGGATATCAGCGGCCTGGCCGGTATCGCCCTCAGGGGTATCGCCGCCGGACGCACCCGGCACGGCGAGATTCAGAGCGCCCTGGGTGTCGAGCCATCCCGTCTGTTGGCCCGGCTCGCCGAACTGCAAATCATCGAGCAGGTCACCCCCGTCACCGAGAATCCCGCGCGCACCAAGCGCAAGCTCTACAGGGTGGCGGACAATTACCTGGCGTTCTGGCTCGGGCGAGTTGAACGGTATCGGTCGCAGATCGAACGCGGACTGGGTGCGCCCGTGGCGCGGCTCCTCGAGTCCGGCCTGAACGATGACCTCGGCGCACCGTGGGAGGACGCCTTCCGGCGTCACCTCGTGCGGGAGGCCGCGGCTGGCCGCTTATCCCGAGACATCGTTGCGTTGGGCTCGTGGTGGAACGAGATCAGTTCGGTCCAGATAGACGCAGTCGGGCTGTCCGGCCGGGCTCACACTCCGGTCCTGTTCGGAGAGGCCAAGTGGGCTCGTTCAGCGAATGGAGCCGCGCTGGCGCGAGCTCTCGAACGCAAGGCCGATATCGTGCCCGGCGCCGCCGAGGATCGCCTCTACGCTCTCTGTGCCCGCGAGCAGCTCCGGGACACACCCGCCGGCGTGATCACCGTGACGGCCGACGACATCTTCGGGTAGAGAGTGAACGACGGCTCGCCCCTAATCCCCAGCCTCTAGAACGCGGTGTGCTCCGTCCTCCTGATGATCTCGTCCTGGAGGGCTTCGGACAGATCGCAGAAGTAGTCGCTGTAGCCGGCCACGCGGACGATGAGGTCGCGGTGCGATGCCGGGTCGGCCTTGGCCTCGCGGAGCAGATCGGCGGTGACCACGTTGAACTGCATGTGGTGGCCGTCGAGCTTGAAGTACGAGCGGACCAGGCTGTGGAGGTTGTCGATGCCGCCGTCGCCCTCGAGCAGCGCCGGCGTGAATTTCATGTTGAGGAGCGTCCCGCCGGTCTTCACGCGTCGAGGACGCAGCAGAGGCGTCTCTGCTCGCCTGCCGCGCGCGAGTTGAGGCAACACCCACGATCGGACGCCGTGGGCGCCCCCTCCGAGCCCAGGCACAGTTGCTCTCCCCAGCCGAGTCGGCCAGGGCGGAGCAGGCCACGAACGAATTCCAGACCGCGCTGCCGGGCAGGCTGCGGTCCGCAGGCCTATCGCTCGTCCTCGTAGATGATGCTCCGTCCGCTTGAAAGGGCCGCGAGCAACTGCCGCTCCTTGCCCGCGTCGAGATAGAGTCTTGCGATCGCCGCGTCTTTGACCATCGTGCGGGTCGCCCGCTCGGGCGTGGCGTAGATGTTGGCGATGAGCTCCCAGCGCCACGGCTTCCTGCTGAGCAAGTGGCAGTTGGCTACCTTCCGCAACGTGTCCCGCAGGCTGGCAAGCGCGTCCTTCTGAGAGTCCCTTTCTGGGTGCAGCGCCTCGTAGCACGGCCGCTCAGCAGGGTCCCCCACCGTCAGGGGGTGCCGGTTCCCGGCGGCGATGGAATTGTCCACAATCGTGTACTGATTCCTCGAAAAGTGGAATGACCACTGACAGCTGTAGAAATAACTCATGATGTTGTGGCGATCCGGTGTGAGCTGCACGGTCTTCTGGACCCCGCCCACATTGACGACGAACGAGACGGAGCCGTTCACCGGATCGCACTTGTCACCGTTGGCCTCCTCCAGGACCGTGCCGCCGGCATCGGGCGGGGTGTCGAGGATGGCGGGGACGATTCTGCGATCGCCGTCGAAGCAGCCGAGCGGGTCCTCGTTGGGGTGCGTCGCCACCCAGTCGCTAATCTTCTTTGCAGCATCCAGCCGGCTCTCCGCGACGTAACTGTCCCAGCCGAACGTGTGGGGCAGGTGGAAATAGTGGCCCAGTTCGTGGCCCAGGAGCGGGCCGCCGCCGAACGAATGCGGCATCGCCACGTACAGCAGGTTCTCCCCCGAATGGCCACCGCTGGCGTACTTGAGGACATAGTGGGTCTTCGCCCACCTGACGTACTCCGAACCGCCGCGGCTGTACACGACGAGCCTGTTGGGACGCAGCAGGGCATACGCGTTCCTGGCCGCGACGACCGACGCGTCGTTGCACATGGCCCGGTAGTCTCCGCCGTCCACCGAGCCGTCGCCGTTGACGTCCTCCCTGGTCTGGCTGCCGATCGTCGTCTCGTTCCAGCCCGGCTGCAGCAGGCAGTCGTGGTTCATCGTCGTGTTCCGGATGACGGTGGAGAAATCCGACTCCGGCGCCATTTCGAACATCACGTCTCCGCCGTTCGCGCGGAAGATCGTGTTCGCGGCGACGATGGCCGCCTGCGCGTTCGCCTTCGTCAGCGTGCTCGCCTTCGATCCGTCGTCGTCCGCCAACCGGACGAACAGGACCTTCAGCCTGTACTTGGGCGCGACGGCCATCTTCGACGCCACCTTCGGGGCCGTCTGCTGAATGGGCTTCTGCCCCGGGGCGCCGTGCAGCGCCACGGCGAGGAGCGTCATCGCCGACGCCAGACACACGAGCGCAGGCTTCCTCATGTTGCTTCTCCTTGTCAGCCAGAGGCCTTCCTCGAGCACCGTCCGCCCTCGCGCGGGATTGGCACAACTTCACCGGCCCGGCGGTAAAGCCGAGGGGCATATTGTAGGACCAACCGCCCGAAAGATCCGCCTCGAAGAAAGCTCCTCGAAGAAAGCAGACGCCACCATTTCGTCTCCCTGGTGTTCCTGCCCCCGATCCTCTAGGATCTCGGCGTCGGACAGGAAAGGAGCCCGGAGTGAGCCAACGCAGGATTGCACGACGCGGTGGATGGATGTTCGCTGTGCCGGCCGTGGCTGCGCTCGCCGCGCTGGCGCTCACGGCCGCCGTACTGGCCCAGGCTCCCCAGACCAAGACGCTCAAGCCGGCGGGCGGCTCGTGGTTCGACGCGCTGCCTGCGAACCACGCGATCCAGGTCGGAGAGAGAACACTGACCAAGGCGCAGTTTCTCGGCGAGTACGACAAGCTCAAGCGGGACGCAGGGCCGCTCTATCGCCCCCGACCTCTTGCGAATCTCGAGGCGTCGCTGAAGCGGGAGCACGACGCAAGGGTGTCGGCCGACAACGCGAGGATCGAACAGGCGTGGGCGAAGACCGCCAGGGCGGGACTGCCGCCGGCAAAGCCCCTGGCCACTGCCGATCCGACGATCGAGCGGCTCGCCGAATTGCCGCCGATCAGCCCCGGCGAAAAGTTCTATATCCTCGGCCATTCGTTCGGTGAACGCCCGGGAAAGGTCGAGTTCGTCTTCACGGCGCCTCCGCGGCGCGTCTCCCTGACTCCAATCTACTGGAACCCGAAGGGCACCGCGTTGGAAGTGGCCGTTCCGTCAGGTCTGCAGGGCCTCGTAAGCCAGCCGGTCGCGGTGCAGATCACGCGAACCGATGACGTCCGGAGCAACGAAGTCTCGACGACGTTCAACCCGACGACGAGAGCGCAGTCCTTCAGCTTCCGAAGATCGACCGAGACGTGCAGTCCCTCGGTGGCCGCCGCAGGCGCGGGAGGACGAGACCGGGACTCCAATGTCTGCAAAGACGACGAGGACTCGCCCTTGGAGGCCTATCACAACTGGGGGCTCGCAGATCTGGGGGTGGACATCATCAAGCTCCCGGCGCTGATCAACGGCTATCAGTACTGCGCGAGCAGCGCGCAGCACGTTTGCGATGCCCGCGTGTGGTGCAGGGTGGACATCACAGGGTTCGTCGAGGGGTCGGCAGGCCCACTGACCATGTCCGTTCCCTGGTATTACACGAGGCCGGACGCCTCGACGCAGGGTATGAGTTACTGGCTCTACGTCACCGTGTGCGGGCCCGAGGGCGTTCCGTACGCCGCGACCATGAGTGGCGGCTGAGCCGGAGGCCGCTCTGGCCGACGATCTCCCGGACCTCGAGGATAAACCGCCATGTCCCGCTGCTTCGGTGTCGAGCTCGTGGCGTGTGGCGTACTTGCCGTGACCGTCCCTTTGCTCAGCCTCGCGCAGGCACCGCAAGACGCGCCCGTGGCGATCGCTGACGATCCGCTCGGCACCGCCTATACCGCGTCACGGGGAGACTGCCGCATCGTCTGGGTGGTCGCGTACGAGGGGATCAACCGGGGCGTCATCATGCACCGGCCCCACTGCCGGCAGCCGCTCGCGGAACAGGCGCCGTTGTTCGGCCGGATTCTCGAGGCAATCGCCCCCGAACCGGAGCGGTTCCAAGCGATCCGCACGGTGCATTGGGGCCGGCTCTTCCCGGACGGCGCGACCGACGGAACGCTCTCCGTTCGTGTCGCACTCGCCGCCTGGCGGTCGCCGGACTGGGACCCAAGAGCCGGCCGGCCGCGATCTGGCGACATGAACGGCTTCATCCGCGGGCTGGTCAACGAGACCCGGTTTGCCCCTGAGATCGAGGCGGTGTTCGAAGCCCACGGCCTGGCCGTTACAGTCGCATCCGTCGAGAAGGTGCTGGTTGCGCAGGCCCGGGACCTGCCGTTCTTCGACGCCCTCGGCGGCGAAGGCGTGAAGCCGGACGATCACGTGCCCTGGGACGCGCAGGTCTGGTTCTCGGTCCGCGAAGCGTCGGCGAAGCGGTGAGGCGGCCCCGCAACGCCTCACCGCTTCACCTGGGCAGCGGCCCGGAGTGAGAAATCCACCGCTGCGGTTGTTCCGGATTCGATCGTGATCGTGCGCTTCTGGCCGAGGTAGCCCGGGCGCGACACCGACACCTCCCGCGATCCGGGCATCACACCGTCGAAGTGGAAGCCGCCGTTCCGGTCCGTCGTCGCGGTGCCGGCTTGGGCGACGGAGACCGTCGCGCCGGCAATCGGGCGTCGAGTCTGTGCGTCCATCACGCGTCCTCGTAGCTGCCCTCTCACCACGCGCGCCGTCGTGCTGGTCGCAGGCCTGGCGGGCGATGTCGCCACGGGCTTGGCGGTCGCCGGCTCTGCCGCGGGTTTCGCCTTGCCTGACGTCACAGGCGCCGGGGGCGCCGCAGAAGGCCGGGCAGTCGTTGCCGCGGTCGACCGCCTGGCCGGCTCGACCTTTCGCATGGCGTCGACGAGCGCCGTGACCTGCTTGAGTGTGAGCTCGATTTTCTCCTCGCCCTTCGGCTTCAGCGTGATATTGCGTGTCTCGGTCGCGAAGCCAGGCCTGGCAATTACCGCGCGGCACGCGCCAGGGCTGACGTTGCGCAGGTTGAATCGGCCGCTCCTGTCGGTCAGCACCGAGAGCGTGCTGCCCCCGCGGAGCAGGCTCACCCTCACGCCGGGCAGATCCGTGCCGTGCTGGTCTCGGATGCGCCCGTGCACCCGTCCCCCTGTGCTGTCGAGGGCGACGAGGCGTGGCGCGGCCGCTGCCGCGGGACGGGCATGCGCCGCCGGGAGCAGCCTCACGATCGCGATGGAGGAGGTTCTGCCGGCGACGACGGTCACCTGCAGCGATGCGGCACCCCGGCTGGTGTGACGCGCGCTGAGGGCGTGGATCCCGGCAGGTGCGCCCGACATCAGGAACTCGCCGCGCGTATTGGTGCGGACGATGCCGACCCCTGGCATGCTGACGAGCGCGAGCGTGACCGGGTTCCCTCGAACATCGAGCACGCGGCCCTTCAGGGTGCCGGCTTTCGGGGTTTTGATGCGAGGCATAGCCGTCGAGCCCAGCACACCGAGCCGCGTGCCAGTCACGCCGCTCTTCTGCAACTGGAAGTCCGCGAGGCTGGCCCGACCGGGAGAGACGGGGACCTGACCCTTCGCGACCAGGACTCCGCGCCGCTTCACCGAGAGCGCGCCGAGCAGACCCGGGGGCAGTGGCGCGAGCGTGTACGACCCGTCGGAATCCGTGGAGGTCGTTACGCCCGTCGATGTCTCGGTCACCTCGGCGCCACCCACCGGGTCTCCGTCCTGCACGACGACGCCGGTCACGCTGCCGGGGGCCTGCTCCACAGGTTGGGTGCCCATCGAGGGGTCTTCGGGCGCGTAGCCGGCGCCCTGCGGATCGCCGGCGGCCGCGGCCTCGTCTTCCGCGCCGCTGACCAGCGACTGGAGCTCCTGGATCTTCTGGACGAGCGAGAGCAGGTCGCTGGCGAACGTGTTCACGCGCGACATCACGCCCTCGGATGGCGCGCCCGACTCGCCCGCCGGCAGCGCCTCCTGTCCCTCCACCTGCGCCTGCACAAGGGCGTCCACCGACGTGCGGAGCGATCCCTTCATCTCCGCGATCGTCCGGTCAGTGGCCTGAGTGTCCTGCCCGCGTGCCAGTTCGTCGACTTTCTGTGTCAGCGCCGTGTTCAGCTGCTCAAGCCCGTTACGCACCTGATCGGCGAGCGCTGGCGCCGCGCCGCCGTAGTTCGCGATCGCGTCCTGCGCGTCGGCGACGAGTTGCTGCAGTTCGACGTCCGCTTCCTCCGGCGAGGCGGCCGTTTGTTCCGCGGCAGCCGGATCGCCCGGAGTGGCTTGCGCCGTCGTCATCGCCGTACCGGAGACGACCTGGTAAATCCCCTCCGACAGCCGTCCGACTGCATCTCCAAGTGCCCGCCCGACAGGTGACTCGCGAAATGCGGCCGAGGCGGCATCAGCCGATGCCGGGTCGGGAATCCCAAGTCCCTGCTCCGGCGCGGGTGCCGTGGCATCGACCCTCAGCGTGCGCGTCTGCCCGCTCTCGAGCGCCACCACGTCGGCGTAGAGCGAGACCGTGAGGGTCCTCCCGTCCGCCGAGGAGGCGATCTCGACGGGCAGGACGCCGCCCTGAACGACGTACTTCACCGCGTGCTGTCTTCCGAGTACCTGCAACAGCTCGATGGTGGCCGGTTCATCGGCGGTGCCTGCCGCCGCGAGCTGCTTCGGCAGCGTGTCGCGGTGCTGGGACAAGAGCCGCTGGCGGACCAGTTGGGCCACGCCAGGCCCGAGGCCCGGCACGCCGGCGCCGCTTTCGTCCCGGAAGGGGGTGATGCCGACACTGATCACCACTGGGCTGGGATCCTGGGCACGACGCGCCTCCCCCTGCAGGGTCGTGGCGTGGCCGGCGACCGCCAGGCACGCCAATCCGCCGGCAACGAACCGAAGCCGCAGTGTCACCACGACGTCGTCCCTCCTCCTGGTGCCGCTCCTCGGCCGCTCTCACCCCGCCCCCGGTCGCTCCGTTGCCGGCGTCAGTGTTTCTTCTTGACGGCCGCCGCCCCGGCCGGAGAGGCGAGTGGTCTGGACGGGAACTTGACGAAGAAGGTCCCGCTCGTCCCCTTCAGCTTCTTGTCGATCGTCGAGATGCAGATCCGCAGGGAGTTCTCGGCGGTCTCGTTGATCGTCCAGTCATAGCTGCCGGTGTTCTGGGCCGGGAACGCCCCGGCCGCGACCTTGCCGTCGGGCCAGCAGACGCTCAGCCAGACCGTCGGCTGATTCGCGATCCGGGCCGTGTCCCACTGGATCTTCACCGTCGAACCGATGTCGTAGCTCTTCCCGGCTACGGGCGACGTGATCCGGATCGAGGCGATGGGCGAGGGCAGAGCGGGTTGTCTTCCGGCCTCGATCGTGAACGGCTTGCTGATGGCGCAGGTCCCCCTCAGCGGCGCGTTGGGCTTCGCGAAGTACAGCACGTACGTGCCGGGGGTGATGTTGGCGATGGTCCACGTGTACCCGCGCGACAACACGTCCACCGTCGTCATCGTCCCGACCCACTTGGCCGAGTCGTGGTGGCGCAAGAGAATGTCCATCTTCTTCTCGTCAGCCGTCTTGGGGTAGTGCTCCAGGAAGGTGTAGTCCCACTTGATCGTGAGGACCGCGCCGTTCCTGTACGTCCCGCCGACCGGGTCCGTGATGCGGACCTCGTCGGCGCGTGCGTCCGTCGACAGCGCGAGCATGCAGCATGTCACCGCGAAGAGCGGCGTGGCGCGCATCGGACTCTCCCAGCCGGGGGCGGCGCGCTCATTCTACTCCCCCATGCCCCGTCGAGGCGCAAGCCCGGCCCAGGGTTCGTCCGCAACTGCGTCCGGAGGACGCCGCGCGGCGGAGCCAGTCGCGCCGTGACCCGGCCGTTCGGCTATAGTGGCGGCAACATCCAGCGGGACTGGCGAGGGAGGTGCGCAGGTGAACAGTCGATGTCTGGTGATGACGTCGCTCGCGCTGCTGGCAGCCGCTGGCGCAGGCGGCGCCCAGCAGTCGTCCGCGGCGGGCGCGGGTCCGGTCAAGCAGGCCCCCAGGGAGACCACGGCCGGACGGGCGACGACCGCCGCCGCGCCGAAGGCGGCCGTCGTGATCGAAGCCGAGTCGCTGCTCACCACCGCGGTGGTGAGCTATCAGGCGCAGCCGCCGATCAGGCAGGAGATGGGGGGGTACGGGCCGGGCTGGAGCGCGAATGCGCAGCTTTTCTGGCGCCCGCCGGCGCCCGTCGATTCGCCGACGCGCAACTGGCCGCATGTGAAACTTCACCCGAGGATCGCCGCGTCGGGCACGTACGCGGTCAGGCTCGTCTACACGCAGGCGCCGGACTTCGGCAACGCACGGGTGTTTGTCAACGGCCAGGCAAGGGGCGACCTCGCGGGCCATGCCCCGACGGTCCGAACGGCGCGCATCGACCTGGGTGACGTCGCGCTCCGGGCCGGCAACAACGAAGTGCTCGTCACCGTGTTCGGCAAGGCCGATCAGTCGACCGGCTTCGCAATCGGCCTGGACCGCCTGGAGGTGACGCGGAAGTAGGGGGAACTCCCCGCGCGGCCCGGCACCTCGACCTCCTCGGGCAGCGCGCCGACGCGGTGCCCCCGGTGGTCGCTGCACGCCGACGATTACACGCCGACGATTACTTGTTGACACGGACGCAGGAGTGTTGACAATGGGGCTGGTCGCACCTTCCTACCGGACCGTCCGCGCTGGCAGCCAGTGCCTCGTCGAAGCGCGCGCCCGGCGTGGAGGCACTTGGCGGGTGTGTGCCGCCATACCACGAGGAGCCGTCCATGAACCGACTGGCACTCCTTCTGACCACGATCGTCTTCGCACTCATCTTCTGGGCCCCGGCGGGCCGGATCGCGGCACAGTCGCAGCGGACCCTCGACAGGGCGGCGCTCGCCCGGCAGGCGAAAGTCATTTCGAGCAGCAACTACATCCGCTTCGTCCGGGGCGAGGGGCCCTGCCAGACGGGCGATGCCAGCCCGGGCACGCGGACGATCTGGGCTGCGACCCTCGGCTGCATCCAGACGACGTCTCCGACGATCTTCTGCGCGCTCCGCCTGCCCGTCATGACCTCCGGCGCCGCGGCCCCGGACGCGAAGGTGGCGGCCACCTTCGTGGTCTCGCACATCCTCGGAGCTGCGCACTTGATCGCGAGTGCGCACATCCCGGACTCCACCGCCACACGAGGAGCCCAGGCTGTCTTCATCTCGAAGCCCGGCACCTACACGGTGACGGGGAAGCCGTTCGCCATGGAGGCGAACCAGCCGTATCACGCGGCGGCCACCGTGTATATGCTCGACGGTTGCGAGTCGGCGTGTGCGATTGTTGCGAAGGTGACCGACCTCAAGTGGGTCTTCTGAGGCCGGGCCAGCTGTTCAAGGGGTGTCGCCCCGAGTGGCGTTCCGAGAAGCGCCTTTGATGGGCTTCGTGGGCGTGACGACAATGCCGTGACTTCACACGAGGGAATCACTGATGCAGGCGCATCAGCTTGTCGCTCTCCGCGCCGCCGTTTCGCCCGCACGTCGCCCCCGTTTTGCTGTTTGCCGGGTTCCTCGTCGCCTCAATCTACCGGTTCCGGAGGGCATACTGTGAGCAGCAGAGTGGGGGCGTCCAGCACCGTGACCTTCCACCTCGAGGGCGTGGACGAGCACGGCGCGGTCGTTGACTCGACGTTCGACGCAGGCAAACCGCTGACGGTCGTCATGGGAACGGGCGCGCTAATGAAGGGCCTGGAATCGGCACTCTTCGGGATGGAGGCAGGCGAGCAGAATTCGGTCGTCGTCAGGCCCGAGGACGGGTACGGTCAGCGCGACGAGACGCTCGTGCGGGACGTAGAACCCGCGCGGCTGCCCAAAGGGTACAGCAGGCCCGCGGCAGGCGACGTGCTGCAGATCGAGCTCGATGGCGGGCAGCAGCGGCCCGTGACCGTGCTGGGCGTCGAGCGCGGCCGCGTGTTGATCGACTTCAACCATCCGCTCTGCGGGCGGACCATCACGTATGCCGTCACCATCGTCAGCGTCGACTGAACCTGTCGACGCCGGACCGGGTCTCAGGGAGTTTCCGGGCCGGCTTGCGGCGATGATGTCGCAGGCGCTCGGTCTGTTTGCCTTCGAGCATCACGGCGAGCCGGTCGAGGTGGACGGGATGCGTCTGCGGCGCGGACGACCGCCGGCTTCCGGCGGCCGAGGACCGCGAATCCGATACGAAGCGCCGCGCACGTTCCGGCATAGCGAACCTCGCATCGAACTGCTGGTGGACCTGTTCGGGAGGATGGCGGCCGCGTTCGAGTTCTGCCGCGGCGGTCAGCCGGTCCAGGTTGATGCCGTCAGGCTGGCGAACCTCGAGCGATGGGCGCGATATCCCTACGACGACCTGCTGTCGAACTTCTCCCCCATCACCACGGCGTGCTCCGCACGTTGCGTATTCTGCTACCGGAAGGGTTCGCTGGACGGGAAGTTGCTCGGCATGAGCGCGAGAACGCTTCGCCCGCTGGAGGCCGCAACGAGGGCGAGGTACTGGCGGGATGCCGAGCGGCGCGGGCTGCCGGTCCACCGCGCGGACCTTGGTGAAGCCTTCAGCAACAGGTGGTTCTTCGACATCCTGGAGATCGCCAGGCGGGCCGACCCCGGGGGCGTGTTCACGCTCACGACGAACGGGGATTTCCTCGACCGGCCCACCATCCGGCGCCTCGCCGCTTTCAAGCCACTCGTCATCGCGCTGTCGATCAACAGCACCGACACGGTGAGGCGAGCAGCCGTGATGCGTCCCCGCAGCGTCGACAACGGTGTGCGTGCGCCAGCCCTGCTCCGAGAGGCCGGTATTCCCTTCGTCGGTAGCATCGTCGCGGACCAGCGGCTCGGCCTTGCTGACATCGATCGGACGATCCGTGATCTTGATGAGCACGAAGCGGTCAAGGTCAGGGTGCTGCTTCCGGGCTACACGAAGTACTCCGCGCGGGAGGCGCTCCCGGGGCTCGACGAGTGGTGGAACGAGGTCGCCGCTCTGGTGTCGCACGTGCGCCGCAGCGTCGAGGTGCCGGTCCACCTCGGCCCGGCGTTCGTGCTGGACCGGGACGTCACCCCCGTGATCGACGGACTCTACCGGGATTCCATCGCTCGGAAGGCGGGCCTGCGGATCGGAGACGCCGTGCTGGACGTGGATGGGCGCGAAGTCTTCACGAAGACCGACGTGATTCGGCTTCTCGAGAAAGCGCAGGCAGCCGCCAAGGCTTGCCGCCTCAGGATCCGGCGTGACGGATCAGCATTTAGTGTCGTGCTTGGCCCGGATCACGGTCCCGACGCGCCGGCGTTTCCGTCGGCCGACGACACGATCCGGAGGCCCGCGTACGGCATCTTCATGAACCAGGGGCTCGAAATCGACGGACTGGCCTGGATCAACCGGTATCTCGCGCGGTACCGGAGGGGGATCCGGGCGCTCCTCTTCTCCACGCCTCTGGCCCTCCCCCATGTACAGCAGCTGGCCGCGCGCTTCCGCGCGTTTGGCGATGGCCACGACGTCCGGCTGACGATCGCGCCGCATGAGTTCTGGGGCGGCAACATCAAGATCGGTGACCTGCATGTCGTGAGCGACTACGTACGCCACATCAAGCGGGTCCTGCGGACCGGCTGGAGACCTGACGTGGCGTTCATCCCCGCCTCCTTTCTCTCGGGCCGGTGGGGCCTGGACATGACTGGCGTTTCGAGTCGGCGTATCGAACGGGAGACGGGCGTCCGGATCCTGCTCGTTCCGGTGACGCGGATCATGGAGTGAGGGATGGAAGACGGACAGCGGCAGGAAGACGATTACGTCTGGAGGTTCTCACTGGAGGCGCCCGCCGGCGAATCCGATGATCCGCTGGCGGACATGATTCGCAGCTTCATGGAGGGATTCCTGATGATTGGGTCCTTCACCCGCAACGGGAAGGACGTGCACGTGGACGGGTTGCGTCTGAGCGACCGGAAGGGCATCATCGCGCTGACGATGAAGAAAGGAGGCTGATCGATACGTCCCGTCGGGATCTGAGCCGTCTGAGGCCGCCGTGGAGGCGGAAGGAGGTGCAGCTGCGATGCGAATCACCGAGCCACTACCCAGGAGGAGCTGGTTGAAGATTGCCGCGGCAAGCGGTTCCGGCGTCCTGCTGGGCGGATACAGCGTGCTGGCGTCAAGCGTCGCCTCGGCGCAGGCGCCGGTCGCACCCGAGACCCTCACGCTGAAGCTGGCCAAACTCCGCTTCGAGCGGAGGGTGCTGACAGCGGACAGTCAGCGTGAGGTCGCGGACTCGCTCGCGCCGGTCTTCCTGAACTTGGCCAGGCAGACTGGCCCGCTGGATGGGACCGATGAAGAGCTTCTCGCAAAGGTCCGCCGCCTGACGAGTGTCAAAGGCTCGTTATTGAGCGTCGGCAACAGCGCGGAGACCGAGTTGAGCGTCAGCGGCCTAAAGTCGCTCCGGACTCGATCCCAGCTAGACAAGGTCCAGCCGACGAAGGTGCAGGAGGCCATCAAGAAGTAGTCAGAGTGAGGAGAAGGAGACGGGGCGCCGCGCAAGCGGCCCTCCGTCTCCGTGGTCGCCGCCGCGCGGCTACCACGGCCAGTCCACCAGCGGCATGACGCCCTATGAATACCCCTTCAGCGTACGTCGCGCGCGGCATGGACGTCTGTCTCCTGCTGACCTACGAGTGTGACTTCGCCTGCCGTCACTGCATGTGCGACTGCGCGCCCGGCCGCACGGGATTGATGCCCGTTCCTCTGGCCTGCCGCGCGATTGATCAGTTCAACATGTCGCCGCGCTTCGACGGGCACGTGTCGCTCGCCGGCGGAGAACCGTGGCTCGTGTACGACCACATGCGGGAGATCATGGCCTATGGCTGCGAGCGCTACGGCAACACCTTTACGGTCTCCACCAACGCGGCCTGGGCCAGGACGGCCGCGACGGCGGAGTCTCTCCTCCGGCCGTTGGTGTCACGTGGGCTGACCGCACTGCAGATCAGCCTGGACGATTATCACCTGCAGTACGGCTCGGCGCAGTCGGTCGGCCACGCGGTGACGGCTGCCAAGGCCCTTGGCTGCGAGGTGGCGATCCAGACGATCTACACGAACCGGAGCAGGCGGAAGGACGAGTTGGCCCGGCTGCTTCCAGGCGACGCCTTGCGGCTCGTGGATACATGGACGGAAGGCAGCGTCATCCCCGTCGGCCGGGCGGCTGCGTGCATTCGCCCGGACGACGTGCCCGATGAGTGGCGCGGCGCGAAGGGGATGTGCACGCTGTTCCTCACGTGGACCGTGATGCCGGACGGTGAGATGAGCCCATGCTGCTCGGCGAACCTGTCCGAAACGAAGCCGTTCGGCAACATCTTCACGGAAGAACTCGAGGCTGTTCTCGCCAGGCACGACATGGACCCAATCCTCAACGCCATCGGATCGTTCGGCGGCCCGCATCTCCTGCTCAAGGCACTGCACGCGCTGGGGCCGACGGACGTACGGGACCGGGGATGGTCCAATCACTGCCACGCCTGTCTCGACATCCTGCGTCAGCACGAGGCGGTCGCCGCCTGCAGGGAATACCTCCGGGGGTGCGAGGCCGACTTGCTCCTCCTGAGACTGCACAATTCCGAGCAGATGCTGCGGTTCCTCCACGGGCGGCTGACGAAGGAGCAACTCTCGTTCCCCGACTTCGACGTCGAGAGCAGGCAGTTCTACTGAAGCCAGCCGCCTGAAGAACGGTCGCACTCTCCGTTCGACCACGCGCTGCGCGAACGGAGGGCCGCCCGCGGAAGGCCCTCTGCCCGGGCTTCGCCGGTCACATCGACTCCGAGGACACCCGTCGGGCGTCCATGACGTCAGGGGCATCCCATGGTCGGGTATCTTCTTCAATCCGGCCAATGTCGCGCGCGACGTCGGGACACGGGAACGGATGCTGCTCGTCTGGATCGCCGGCGGCCTGCTGAGCCTCTTCTACGCCGGCCAGACGATGTCGCTCGGCTCGACGTGCGCCGACGGGGCGGATGACTGCCTCCAACCCGAGACCTTCTCGCTCCTGACCCTCGAGGCCTCGCTGGATCTCACGCGCAGAGGCCTCTTCGATGCCATGCGGCCCCAGGCTTCGAATGGCCCGTGCGGCGCGGTCCGCGGCAACTCGTTCGTCATCTCGCCGGACGGCGGGCTGTCGACGTGCTGGGAGGAGGTGAACAGTCCCGATCGATATGTTGGCCACCTGCTCGAACCCCAGAGCGAGTTGATGGAGCGCAACCGCCGCGCATGGGCGGCGTACGATCCATTCACCCTCGAATGCGGTGACTGCCGGGTGCTGCCGATCTGCCTGTCGCGCTGTCCCCGCGTCGTGCGTGAAACCGGCGCGCCGGCGTGCCCCGGCTGGAAGCACCACCCGGACGGACACCTGCTGAACGAGTATCGGCTGCGCCAGCTCGATCGTGAGCGGCAGGTCGCGATTGGGCTTGCCGAACTCAGGGATACGTTACATCAGGCTGCCCGGAGCGGAGGTTGAGCCCGCGCCTCACTTGCGGATGGGCTCGCGCAGGACGGCGAGCCTGATCGTGATGTTCGGGATGCGCACGCTCGCCCACGGGATCGGTGTGGCTCCGGGCGCCGCCGCCCAGTCGAGCTTGAGCACGATGGTCCCGGTGAGCGAGGGCGGCAGCTGCCACGAGTAGCTGGCATCGGCCATCACGCCCTCGTGCAGCGGCATCCGCACGTCGCTGATCTGCGACCAGGACTCGCCGCCGTTCGCGGAGTACGACAGCCGGATGACGCCGCTCCCGTTCCAGATCATCCAGCGGATCTGCTGCGTGCTCCCTTTGTCCCAGCGAGAACCGGGAACGGGGTTCGAGACCCTCAGCAGCGAATCGGGCAACTCCACCGGGGCCTTCCACACCCGACAACACACGCCCTCCGCGACGTATTTCGCCGGAACTGCGGGACTCAGCGAGTAGAAATGATCCTGGATGAGCCCATAACGCTCGTCATAGGTGCTATGAGGAGGCCGCGCGAAACGGTAGAGCGGCACGGTTCCGGGAATGTCGCGGTCCGCCGGGACGACGTGCCCGGCGAAACCCTCGCGGTTGAACCCGTTGGCGG
>Ga0209391_10000625_pt1 | contig 17126 bp, 18 predicted proteins | sample PPLLak3March2015_FD_187246 | JGI IMG/M metagenome (GOLD analysis project Ga0209391, IMG submission 187246) | Freshwater sediment microbial communities from Prairie Pothole Lake near Jamestown, North Dakota, USA - PPLs Lake P7 Core (1) Depth... | ecosystem: Environmental > Aquatic > Freshwater >... | reverse complement strand
CGGGCGACTGGTCTGTGCGGCGACCCAGCGTCCGACCACGTTCACGCGCCGTTGCGCATCGGCATCGCCCCACAACGGACGGGCGCCGAGGATGCGACCGGTGATCTCCGGGCCGAGCGCCAGTTCCTCGGCAGCGAGTTCGTCCTCGGATTTCGGCATCGCCTTCGCAGCGCCCCCCAGCATCGAGCCCACCTCTCCGCCCAGTGAGCCGAACAGGCCGCCGACGGCCTTTGCGGACGCGGCCATCGACGACGTCGATTCCGCGGCCGCCTTGCCGCCCGACTTGCCGCGCTTGGCTTCACCGTCGTAGGCCACGCTGGTCGCCTGCCAGCCGCGTTCGCCGGCATAGGCGGCCGCGGCGGAACCGTCGACTCGCTGGGCGACCATCCCATCCAGTTGCGTCCGGTCGAATGCCGCGGATTTGAGGTCGCTTTCCTCGATGCCGCGCACGCCGGCGGTTTCGGTGACCCGGCCCTGCCCCGCCTTGCCGCCCATCAGCACGCGCACGTTGGCCGCGCCGTCCTCGACGCCGGCATAGGCCAGGCGCACGTCGTTGACGCGCACGTAGCCCGTCGCGTCCGCAGGCATTCGCAACGCGTACCACAGCCCCTGCTGGGCCGAGACCGTCACGGCGGTGTCGCGCTGCAAGGTCGCGACCTTGGGTGCGTCGAAGGCGGGCTGGGCGCGCACTTCCACGACGGGCTTGTGAACGACGGCCGGCAGCTCCGCCGCGCTCGCGCCCGAGTCGCCCGACGCAATCGCCGCAGCCACGATCAAGGTCACACGGAAAGTGAGCATCATGATCCCCCCGACGTAACGTCCGTCCGAATCGACAAGGTCTCGCGACGCGCCAATGGCCCTTCGGTCGAAGTCGCCAGTACTCGGCCCACCAGCTCGCGTAGCCGCAGGCGCTCGGTCTGCGCAGAACCTTCGGCGGCATCATCGATCTCGGCGCAGGCAAATGCCAGACGCACGCTGCCGTCGTCGGGCAGCCGGGCGTCGTAGGCCGCCAGCTCCTGCTCGAGCCTCGCGAGGTCGTGCAGTGCGGCCGCGCGCGCCGCGGCTTCGCTGTCGCCGGGCCACACGAGCACCATCAGGTCGTTCAGCGCGTCGTGCAACCAGCTCTTGCGCTCGACCACGCCCTCCAGCATGACGGCATCGCTGCCCGCATACAGGAAGCGCCGCAGTCGGCGCCGGTACTCGCGCAGTCGTCGCGCCGCAGGCGTTGCGCCGAGTTCGGCGTCGGGCACGAAGCGCAGCCGTGCGACGGCCAGCCAGCGATCCCGGTCCGGGGCGTACTCGCGCAGGAAATCGCCGTTGCCAACTGCGCGGCCGCGCTGCAGGCCCGCGTACAGGCGACAGGAACCGAAGATCAGGCTGACGAACGCAACGCTCGCGAAGATATCGAAGAAGAAGCCGAAGAAGGTGAGGCCTACGAATGCGGCGCTCACCAGAACCAGGTTGGTGGCGACGAAGATCGAGTCGATGTCGGTCGCCGGTTCGCCGCGGTGGAAGGCAAACGTGGTGAGCAGGACGAGCACCGTGGCGAGGACGTACTTCAGCCATGCCGGCGGCGTCCGGATCGCGCTGCCGGCCAAGAGCGCTTCGGTGGCCTCGGCCAGGACTTCCACCCCCGGCATGACCGGGTCGACCGGCGTCGGCTTGGCGTCGTTCAGTCCGGAGGCGGTATAGCCGACCAGCGCCACCCGGCCCTTCAATTCGGGAACCGCCGACGTCGAGTCGCGACAGACGGGCTCACCGCCAGTCAACAGGTCCGCGGCGCTCACGTGGGGCAATCGACTGTGCTGCCGCCAGTTGGGCCGCACTGTCGAGGCACTTGCTGCAACTGATCGTGGTGCGGCAATCGTCGACAGGCGCAGCGGCAGCGAGGGCACGGCCCAGTCCCCGGCGGTCACCCACAACGGAATGTCGCGCAGCACACCGTCCTCGTCGCGGGTGACGTTTGAGATCGCGCTGTATCGGCTCATCGCCGCGCCGTACGGCAGCAGCAGCGCGAGCGGTGGGTCGCGCTGCGGATCCGCCGCGAGCGGGAACGCCGCCGGGGCCTGCGAGGCCCGCAACGACGATCCCTCGTCGTAGTCCGGATGCAGACGCGCCGAGCCGAACACGAAGCGACCGGCGCCACCCTTGGCCATGGCGTCCAGGACACTGTCGCCGAGCGGGTCCTCCTGCGAGGGATCGGCAAACAGCACGTCGTAGCCCACCGCGCCGACGCCGGCGCGATCGAGTTGCTCGAGCAGGTCCGCGTGCCGTTGGCGGCTCCACGGCCAGCCACCTTCGCCACGCGCGCGGAAGTGCTCGATCGAGCACTCGTCGATCTCGACCACGACCACGAGGCCGGACGGCTTGGGCTCGAACGGTCGCCACTGCACGACGCGATCGAAGATCGCGTTCTCCGCCGCGGCGAGAGAGCGATCGTGGCTCCAGTCCCAACCGAGCCACGTGATCGCGCCAACGGCGAGCAGCGGGTAGAAGGCGAACTTAAGACGGAACGCCAGCCGTGACAGCGGCCGCCGGTAACTGCGCTCGACCTTGGTCCACTCGCGAATGAAGCCGTGACCCAGCGCCGCCAGGCCTGCGTCGATCCAGGAGAGCACACGGTCCACCGGCCTGCCGAGCATCGACGATCCCCCCGGCGCAATGATCGCAGGATTCACCGGGGCACGGCACCGCGCCTGGCTCGAGAATCGAGCCAGGCGCGGGAATAGCCTTCAAACGGTTGGTGGAGCGGAAGGGGATCGAACCCTCGACCTTCGCATTGCGAACGCGACGCTCTCCCAGCTGAGCTACCGCCCCACACGAGGGCGCGCATTGTAGCACCGGCCCTGCGACCCGCAACCGGACTCTCGAGCGGCGCTATGATGCTGCGATGAGCATCTGTATTCGAGCCGCCCGCACCGACGATGCGGAGTTCCTCGCGGCCGGCAACGTCGCGATGGCCTGGGAGTCGGAGCACAAGCAACTCGAACCGGCCACGGTGACCCGCGGCGTACGGGCTGTACTCGACGACGACGCCAAGGGTCGCTATTTCATCGCCGAGCGGGGCGGCCAGCCGGTCGGCCAGCTCATGGTGACCTACGAGTGGAGCGACTGGCGCAACGGCAACTTCTGGTGGATCCAGAGCGTTTACGTGCTTCCCGAGGCGCGGCGTATGGGCGTTTTTCGGTCGCTGTACGCGCACCTCGAGCAGCTCGCGAAGGCCGATGCCACCGTGTGCGGCATCCGCCTCTACGTAGAGCGCGAGAACAAGCGCGCGCAGGCGACCTATCGGCACTGCGGGCTCGAGGACGCGGGCTACGTCGTGATGGAAGTGGACTATTCAGGCGCCGTCCAGGCGGCGCGAGGGAACGACCATGCTTGAGAAAGGCTCACAGGCCCCGGATTTCGATCTCGTGGATCAAGACGGTCGCCGTCACACGCTGAAATCGCTGCTGAACGACGGGCCGCTGATCCTGTACTTCTATCCGGCGGACTTCACGCCCGGCTGCACCAAGGAGGCCTGCAGCTTCCGCGACCTGCACCAGGAACTGGTGAAGGCGAAGTTGCGGGTGGTGGGCGTGAGTCCGCAGGACGTGGACTCGCACCGGCGCTTTGCCGACCAGCACCACCTCAACTTCACGCTGCTCTCCGACCCCGACAAGACCGTGGTGAAGGCCTACGACCTCGACGGCCCGCTCGGTTTCGGGGTTCGGCGGGGCACGTATCTCATCGGGCAGGAAGGACGCATCCGCGATGCGGTGCTGGCGGACCTGCGCATCGCCGAGCACGAGGCCTTCGTCCGCTCGGCCATCAAATCCGGCGCGGTGAAGTAGCTTGCTTTCAGTACTTTAGGACGAACTCCCCGACTCGGCCTCAACCTCAGCGCGAGGTCCGTGGCGGCACCGGTGCGTCGCCGTAGCGGAGGCGCAGCAGCGTCGGCTGTCCCGGGCTCGGCAGCACGACGACCAGGATCGACCCGAAATCGTCCTCCTCGATCGCCACCGTTGCCCCTCCCAGCTGATTGGCAAGGCTCTGCAGGGTCGCGGCGTAGCCCACGACGACCACCGTTGCACCGCGGTGCTCGCGCCTGATCCGGCTGGCGAGCCCCGCCCAGTCGCTGCTGCCGAGCAGGTTGATGGGCAGCTTGAACTGGTTCGCCACCGAGGCCGCGGTCTGCTGCGAGCGCCGCGTGTCGGCCGCATACAGGTGATCGACCTCGCCGGCCGGAAGCGCGTCCTCGAGAAAAGGTCCGAGGCGGCGGGCACGTGATTCGCCGATCGGACTCAGGTCGGGATCGCCCGTCTGGGAAGACGCCGCCTCGGCGTGGCGCACCAGCACGACGACCGTGGTCCGGGTCCACAGGCTGAGCGCGAACACGGCGACGCCTGCGGCGAGCAGCGCGAGCAGCGGCAGCAGCAAGGGCGCCAGCAGTGGTCGGCGGCGCATCCGGATCTGCGGGTCGGTCATCGCGGGATCATAGCGCCGGGGGCATCGGCCGGCGAAAAGGCTCGAACGCCTTGGTCGCCGACTCGAGCAGCGACCCGTCCGCCGACCGGGTAATGAACAGCGCCGCGAGGTCGAGCCGCCGCGCGAGCGCCATGCCCTCCTCCGGACCCAGGACCACGAGAGCCGTGGCCCAGGCATCGGCCGTCGCCGTCGATGGGTGCAGCACGGTGACCGAGGCGAGCCCGTGGGTCACTGGCGCCGCCGTGCGTGGATCGATCGTGTGCGAGAGGCGGCGCCCGCCGACGTCGCGAAAGTCTCGATAGTCGCCTGACGTGGACACACCCATGCCATCGAGCTCGACCAGCGCATAGGGGCGGCGCTCCCCTGCGAGCGGCGCCTCGACCGCCACACGCCACGGACGGTCCGCCGGACTGCGCCCGCGCGCGCGAACTTCGCCGCCGAGTTCGACGAGGTAGTCGCGGACGCCGAGCGCCTCGAGGCGCTCGGCGATGCGATCCACCGCGACCCCGGGCGCGATGCCATCGAGATCCACGTGCAAGGTCCCTGCGTTCTTGCGCAGCGCGGGCGGACGGCGCCTCGACTCGAGGTTCCGGTACCCGACCGACGCGCGCATTCGTTCGAGCTCGGCAGGCGCAGGCGCCGCAGCCGACTCCGTTGCGCCCGCGCCGAATCCCCATGCGCGCACCAGCGGTCCTACGGTCACGTCGAAGGCGCCGCCCGACGCGCGGCTCACGGCCTGGGCTTCGTCGACCGCCTCGACGAGCAGCACGGACGCCGGGATCCAGTCAGTGCCGCTGGCGGCATTAAAGCGGGCGAGCTCGCTTTGCGGGTCCCAGCCCGACAGGTGGCCGTTGACCTCGGCCAGCACGGCGTCCACCGCCGACTGGATCGCCGGGCGGGACAGGTTGGCCGACCGGTGCGTCACCACCACCTCGTAGGTGGTGCCCATGGTATCGCCAGCGATGCGCTCCGGGGATGGACGCTGCGTGCAGGCGAGCAGCGCGAGGGCCGCGAGCGGCAGGAGCTTCGAGCGTCCCTTCATTGCCGCAGGCGAACGATGGGAACGAAAACGCCCCGCGATGGGGGCGTTACGCTCGATTTGGCGGAGAGGGTGGGATTCGAACCCACGTACACCCGTGAAGATGTAACTGGAATTCCAGTCCAGCGCCTTCGACCACTCGGCCACCTCTCCGGATGCTAGACGCGGGGCGCAAGGGTACACGGCAGCCTCGGACACGGCTAGCCCGAGCCGGACCCGGGCCACGCCGTTCAGGCGAGCGCTGCACCGCAGGCCCGCAACGTGGCGAGCACTTCGGCGTGGTACGCCTCGGACAAAGGGGTGAGCGGCAGCCGCTGTCCGGGGCCGATCAGCCCCATCCGGACCAGCGCCCACTTGACCGGGATGGGGTTCGGCTCGACGAACAGCGCACGGTGCAGGCCCATCAGTCGCTCGTTGAGCCCGGCCGCCTCCTCGGACCGACCCGCCAGCGCCGCCGCGCACATCTCGTGCATCGCCCGCGGCACGACGTTGGCCGTTACCGAGATCACGCCGCGCGCGCCGGCGCGCATGAGATCCGCCGCCGACGGATCGTCCCCGCTCAGCAGCACGAACCCGGGCCGGCAGTCACGCAGGATCGGGGCCGCGCGTGCGAGGTCGCCGGTGGCTTCCTTGACCCCGACGATGCGGGCATGGCCCGACAGGCGCGCAATCGTCGCCGGCAACAGGTCGCAGGCCGTCCGGCCCGGCACGTTGTAGAGCACGATCGGCACGCCGACCGCGTCCGCGATGGCGTGGAAGTGCCGGTACAGGCCCTCCTGCGTCGGCCGGTTGTAATAGGGCGTGACCACGAGCAGGCCGTCGGCGCCGGCCGCCTCCGCCGCCTGCGACAGCGCGATGCTGTGCGCCGTGGAGGCGCTCCCGGAGCCCGCGATCACGGGCATCCGCCCGCCCAGCCGGGCCTTGGCGCGACGCACCAGCGCCTCCAGTTCTTCGTGCTCGAGCGTCGGCGACTCGCCGGTGGTTCCCCCGACGACGATGCCGTCGGTGCCCTCGCGATCGTGAAAATCGAGGAGCCGGTCCCAGGCCTCGAAATCGACGCTGCCGTCCTCGCGCATGGGCGTGACGAGCGCCGGGATACTGCCCTGGAACATGCTGGCCCCTCGGTCGTTGCTCGCAAGGACGCTATTGAACCGCTGCCGCGCCGCATTGCACAAGCGCTCGTGTACGCCGTCGCCCCGCCCCGCTACACTGCGCGCGGAAGCGAACCATGAAGCAACTGATCGCCATCTCCGCCATCGGCAACGACCGGACCGGGCTCGTTTACGACCTGACGCGCGTCGTGGTCGACTGTGGCGGCAACATCCTCGAGAGCCGCATGACCGCGCTCGGCAACGAGTTCGCCACGCTGCTGCTCGTCGCCGGCAACTGGCACACGCTCGCCAAGCTCGAGGGCGAGCTCGCGAAGCTCGCCGAGGCCTCGGGTCTCACGATCACGAGCCGCCGCACCGAGCCGCGCCCGCCGCGCATGGACATGGTGTCCTACTCGGTGGACGTGGTCTGCCTCGACCAGCCGGGGGTGCTGCACGCGCTCGCCGGGTTCTTCTCCTCCCGCGGCATCGACATCGGCGACATCAGCACGCGCAGCTACAGCGCGGCGCACACCGGCGCGCCGATGTTCTCCGTGTACATGGTCGTGCACGTGCCCACTCGCATCCACATCGCGGCGCTGCGCGAAGAGTTTCTGGATTTGTGCGACCAGTTGAACCTCGACGCGATCCTCGAACCGCTGAAGTCGTGAGGGACCATGCCTGAGAAGACCGTGAGCGTCGGGCGCAAAGTGCCCGATTTTTCCCTGCCTGCGACCGGCGGCGGAAACTGGAAACTGTCGGCCGCCCGCGGCAGCAAGATCGTCGTCTACTTCTATCCCAAGGACAACACCTCCGGCTGCACGAAGGAAGGCGTTGCCTTCGCCGACCTCGACAAGGCGTTCCGCAAGGAGGGAGCCGTGGTGGTCGGCGTGTCGCCCGACTCGCTCGCCTCGCACGAGAAGTTCAAGTCCAAGATGGGCTTTCCCTTCGAGCTCCTCGCCGACGAGGACAAGAAGGCCTGCCAGCTCTTCGACGTCTGGAAGGAGAAGAGCATGTATGGCAGGAAGTACATGGGCGTCGAGCGCAGCACCTTCCTCATCGACGAGCAGGGCGTGCTGAATCGCGAGTGGCGCAAGGTCAAGGTGCCTGGCCACGCCGACGAGGTCCTCGACGCCGTCCGCGACCTCTGAGCGGCGTGCTGCCGGCCCGCGCCACCGATCGACCTGCCGCTCCCGCCTCCTGCCCTCCCCGGAGCCCGCCGTTGCCGTCGAAGAAGCCGACTGTCCAGCGCCGCATTTTCGTCCTCGACACCAACGTGCTGATGCACGACCCGACTGCGATCTTCCGGTTCGAGGAACACGACATCTTCATCCCGATGACGGTGCTCGAGGAACTCGACGCCGGCAAGAAGGGCCTGTCCGAGGCGGCTCGCAACGTGCGCCAGGTGAGTCGCTTCCTCGACGAGCTCATGGCCGGAGCCAGCAAGCAGCAGATCGACCGGGGCCTCGAGCTGCCGCCCGCGAAGGGACCGAACGGGGGCAAGAAGCCGCCGCGCGGGCGGCTGTTCTTCCAGACTCGCCAGCTCGCGGCGGGACTTCCCGACACGCTCCCCGGCCACGGTGCCGACAACGCCATCCTCGCCAACACCGTCGCGCTGCAGCGCGAATATCCCAAGGCACTCGTGACGCTGGTGTCGAAGGACATCAACCTCCGCATCAAGGCCGCGATCATCGGTGTGCACGCCGAGGACTACTACAGCGACAAGACCATCGAGGACGCGGACCTCCTCTACACCGGCATCCAGGAACTGCCCGCGAACTTCTGGGACCGCTCGGGCCGCCACCTCGAGTCCTGGCACGAGCAGGGCCGCTCGTTCTACCGCATCAAGGGGCGCGCCGCCGCGACCTGGGTGCCCAACCAGTTCGTGTTCCAGCCGGGAGAGCACGGGCTCGAGGCGATCGTGCGGCGCGTCGAGGGCGACTCGGCGGTGCTCGAGGTGGTGCGGGATTTCCGACGCGAACGCCATGGCGTGTGGGGCATCGTGGCGCGCAACCGCGAGCAGAACTTCGCGCTCAACCTGCTGCTCGACCCCGAGGTGGACATCGTCACCATCCTGGGCCCGGCAGGCACCGGCAAGACGCTGCTCACCCTCGCCGCGGGACTCGCGCAGACGCTCGAGACCAACCGCTTCAACGAGATCATCATGACGCGGGTCACGATCCCCCTCGGCGAGGACATCGGCTTCCTGCCCGGCACCGAGGAGGAAAAGATGGAGCCGTGGATGGGCGCGCTCATGGACAACCTCGAGGTGCTCACGCAGAGCCAGGAGGGCGGCAGCTGGGGCCGGGCCGCCACCAACGACCTGCTGCGCAACCGCATCAAGATCCGCTCGCTCAACTTCATGCGCGGCCGCACGTTTCTCAACCGCTACATCATCCTCGACGAGGCGCAGAACCTGACGCCCAAGCAGATGAAGGCACTGGTGACGCGGGCGGGCCCGGGCACCAAGCTCGTCTGCCTCGGCAACATCGCCCAGATCGACTCGCCCTACCTGTCGGAGACCACCTCCGGGCTCACTTACGTCGTCAACCGCTTCCACGGCTGGTCGCACCACGGCCACGTGACGCTCACCCGCGGCGAGCGCTCGCGCCTGGCCGACTTCGCCTCCGACGCGCTCTGAGCGCGCCCGGTCGCGTCGCAAGGAACCGGCCCGCCCCGCCCGTGTCCAACCTGTCCATGCGCCTCCCCTCGTCCTCGAACCGGGTCGCGGCCCTTGCCGGACTACTGCTCTCGTGCTGGCTGCTGCTGCCGGCGCCGCTGGCGGCGCAGTCCAACGCACAGGACCAGCTGCCGGACATGGGCACCGCAGCCCAGGCCACGCTGAGCCTCGAGGACGAGTACCGCATCGGGCGCATGGTCATGCGCGGCCTGCGCGAGTCGGGACGCGTGCTCGACGATCCCGAGATCGGGGAGTACCTTCAGTCCCTCGGCCTGCGGCTCTCGAGCCTCGCGCACGACGGCAACCGCAACTTCAACTTCTTCCTGGTGCGCGACCCCGCGATCAACGCATTCGCGCTGCCGGGCGGTTTCGTCGGCCTGCACACCGGCCTGTTGCTCGAGACCGCCACGGAAAGCGAGCTCGCCGCGGTGCTCGCGCACGAGGTGGCGCACGTCACGCAGCGCCACATCGCCCGCGGCCTGGAGAACCAGTCGCGCGCCAACCTGGTCTCCACCGCCGCCACCCTGGCGGCCATCCTGCTCGGTGCCGTGGCCGGGGTCGGCTCGGACGCGACCATGGGCGCCATCTCGGCCGCCCAGAGCCTGGCAATCCAGTCGCAGATCAGCTTCACGCGCGAGAACGAGCACGAGGCCGACCGCGTCGGCATCGGCATCCTGGCGTCGGCCGGCTTCGATCCCGACGCCATGGCAGCCTTCTTCGACACCATGGGCCGGCGCACCCAGCTCGGACCGAACCAGATGCCCGAGCTGCTGCGCACCCACCCGGTCACCAGCACACGCATTGCGGAAGCACGCGACCGCGCTGCGCAGCAGTCGCCGGTGACGCCCCGTCCGAGCCTGGGCTACGCGCTCGCCAAGGAGCGCGTGCGGGTGCTGAGCACGGCGGCGGGCACCGATCCACGCGCCTACTACACGGCCGTCATCGCCAATGAGCCGGACGCCTCGACGGCGCAGGTCTACGGACTCGCGCTCTCCCAGGTGACGATGGGCGACGCGACCGCCGCCATCCCGACGCTCGTGCGGCTGCGCGACGCGTACCCCGGCGTCATGGCGTTCCACACTTTGCTCGGACAGGCCCAGCTCGCGGCCGGCCAGAACCGGGCGGCGCTCGAGACGCTGGAGCGGGCGCGCGAGCTCGCGCCGCGCAACATCCCCGTGACGGTGCGCTACGGCGAGGCGCTGCTGCAGGCCGGCCGCCCGAAGCGCGCGCACGAGGTGCTGCTCGACCTGTTCAACAACGTCGCGCCCACGCAGGAGCAGATCCGTCTCACGGCGATCGCCGCGAACGCGGCCGGAGACGTCGCCGACGCCTACTCGTACATGGCGGAGTACCACGTGATGAGCGGCGACCTGCCGCTCGCCATCAACCAGCTCGAGCTCGCGCTGTCCGTGCCCGGCATCACCGGCGTGCAGCGCGCCAAGTTCAGCGCCCGCCTCAAGGAATTCCGCGAGGCCATGCCGAAGGAGCGGGCGCGGATGCAGCGCGCTCCCGAGCCACAGCAGCTGGCGCCGGGCCGCTAGCGCCGGGACACGGTAAGATCACGCCTCGCGCTCGCGCGCACCCCGGAGACAGACCGCAATGACCGCCCTCTTCGTGGCGCGCGCCTGGCGCGCCACCCTGATCATCTGCGCCGTTGCCCTCGGCGGCTGCGCCGCCACCGGCGAGCGGCACCCGGGCGATCCGTTCGAGCCCGCGAATCGCGACGTGTTCGCGCTCAATCAAGGGATTGATCGCGCCGCGCTGCGGCCAGCGGCGAGGGTCTACAAGGAAGCCCTGCCCGCCTGGGTCCAGACGAGCGTCAGCAATTTCTTTGCCAACCTGTCGAGCCCGCGGACCGCTCTGCACTCGCTGCTGCAGGGCAAGCCCGGCGAGGCCGGCCAGGAGACGCTGCGTTTCTTCCTGAACACCACGCTGGGACTCGGCGGCCTGTTCGATCCGGCCGCCGACGCCAACCTGCCCCGGCACAACGAGGACCTCGGCCAGACCCTCGGCGCCTGGGGCGTCCCGCCCGGGCCGTTCCTGATGATGCCGCTGCTCGGACCCACCTCGCTGCGCGACCTGCCCTCCTCGATCGTGGATCGATTCACGGAGCCGCTGTACTGGTACAGCGGCGGCAGCAATGCGCGCTGGACGGCGCTCGGCCTCAGCGTGCTCGATACGCGGGCCCGGCTGCTGCCGCTCGACGCCACGCTCGCCAAGGCCTACGACCCGTACGGATTCGTACGCGACGCCTACCTGCAACGCCGGCTGTACCTCGTGCACGACGGCAATCCGCCCGAGCAGCTCATGGAAGACCCGATGGAGGATTTCGAGGATCCGGAGGCGATGCCCGAGGACCCGCCGCTGGATCAGTCGCCGGACTGACCGAAGAGCAAGGGCTCGAGGTCCGAAATTCGCGCGATGGCGCGCAGCTGGGCGGGCGCCGCCTCGAAGGTCAGCGAGCCGCCCCGTTCCGCGGATGCCGCGAGCCACTCGACCAGCACGGCGAGACCCGCGCTGTCGGCGGCGGAGACGCCGCCCAGGTCGACCGTGCATCGCCCACCTTTCGCCAGCAATGCGAGCCCGGCCCGCAGGGCTTCAGCCGCCGTTGCGAAGCCAAGCTCACCGCAGGCCCGCAGCCGCTCGGGCCCGTCCGCCTCGATGCTGAACTGCGCCAAGCTCACCCGGACCTGGCAGCAGGCGTCTGGGCCGGCGCCGACGGCGGTGCCGATGGCGGGCGCGGGGCCGCACCCGCGTTCTGGGCCTCGAGGCGCTGGATGAGGTGCTCGAGCCCCTGCTGGTTCACTTCCGTGCCAAAGTCGTTGCGGAAGTTCCGTGCGTAGGAGATGCCCTCGATGGTCACGTCCCAGACCTTCCAGCCACTCGGCGTGCGGCGCAGGCTGAAGTTCACAGGCACCACCTTCCCGTCGCGCATCACCTCGGTGCGCACCGTGGCAGTGCTGGCGGCCGGATCGCCGCGGAACGGCAGAATCTTGAGCTGGTCGCGCTTGAACTGCAGCATCGCGTCGCCGTAGTCCTTCATCAGCGACTGGTAGAACGCCTCGATGAAGCGCTTGCGCTGCGATTCGCTCGCGTTGCGCCAGTGCAGGCCGAGCACCATGCGCGCCGCATAGTCGGTATCGAAGTGCGGCAGCAGCAGCCGGTCGATGAGGGCTCGCAGCTTGGCGGGATCCTTCGAGAGCGCGTCGCGGTCGGCATCGATCGCCTGCTGCATGTCGCGGGACACCTGCTCCATCAATTGTTGCGGCCCCGGTCCCGGGGTTGCGGTCGCAGTCGCGCCCGAGACCAGCGCCGGGAACGCGCCGAGGAGCACAAGCAACGGATAAACGAGGGCTCGCATGGTGGCGTCGATCACTCCGTGGTCGCGGGGGCTGCGCCGTCGTTGTCCGGCTTGCCCGCCTGGCTGAAGAGGTACTTGCTGATCAGGTTCTCGAGCACGATCGCGTCCTGCACGAATTCGACGCGGTCGCCGTCGCGGAACGGTTCGTCCGAGCCGCCGGGCGAGATTCCGACGTACTGGCCGCCGAGCAGTCCGGCGGTGAGGATGCTCGCGTCGCTGTCGTTCGGAATCTGGTCGTAGCTCGAGTCGATCCGCAGCGTCACCACGGCCTTGAACAGGTTCATGTCGTAGCCGATGGACTCGACGCGGCCGATGGTCACGCCCGCCATGGAGACCGGCGCGCCGGCCTTCAGGCCGCCGACGTTCTCGAACTGCGCCTGCAGCCGGTAGGACTCGCTGCGCAACGAGAACTCGCGGTTGGTGATCTGCGTCACCAGGAACAGGATCGCCGCGAAGCCGAGCAGCACGAACAATCCGGTGGACACGTCGATGGTGCGGGATGGCCGCATGTTCGCCTCGGGTCAGAGCATGAGCGCCGTGAGGATGTAATCGAGCACCAGCGTCACCACGGCGGAGATGACGACGGTGCGGGTCGTAGCGCGCCCGACCCCCTCGGCCGTGGGCTGCGCATTGTACCCTTCGAACACGGCGATGAGGCTGCAGGCCACGCCGAAGACGATTCCCTTGATCAGACCCTCGGCGACGTCGCCGAGTTCGACGGCGCCGCGCATCTGCGACCAGAACTGGCCCTGGTCGACGCCGAGAAGCTGCACGCCCACGAGCTGCACGCCGAACAGCGCCACCGCGATGAACACCGCCGTGAGCAGCGGCATGGAGATGACGCCTCCGAGGAAGCGCGGCACGACGACGCGGCGCATCGGGTCCACGGCCATCACCTCCATGGCGGAGAGCTGGTCGGTGGCCCGCATCAGTCCGAGCTCCGAGGCGAGCGCGGTGCCCGCACGGCCCGCGAACAGCAGCGCGGTGACCACTGGCCCGAGCTCCTTCAGCAGCGAGAGCGCCGCGCCGGTGCCGAGCGCCTCCTCGGAGCCGAAGCGCTGCAGGAGGTCGTGCCCCTGCAAGCCGAGCACCATGCCGACGAACAGTCCGCAGGTCATGATGATGACGAGCGACAGCGCGCCCGAGTTGTATACCTGCTCCACGACCAGCCGCGGCCGCAGCACCGCCGCCGGCGATTGCCAGAGCACCTGCCCTGCGAAGCGGGTCATGGCGCCGAGGCGCTCGAGGAACCTGCCAAAGCTGGCGATGAGATCGCCCGGCAGACCCTTCACGCGACCTCCGAGCGGTCGAGCAGCTGCTGGCGGTAGTCGGGCGCCGGGTAGTGGAAGCTCACCGGTCCGTCGGCGAGCCCTTCCATGAACTGGTGCACGACCGGCGAGGGGTGTTCGCGCAGCTCCGTCGGCGTACCGCTCGCCACTACCCGCCCGTCCGAGAGGATGTAGCTCGCGTCCGCGATCTGCGAGATCTCGCGTACGTCGTGCGTGACCACGACGCTGCTGATGCCGAGGGCGTCGTTCAGCGAGCGGATCAAGCGCATCACCACGCCCATCGAGATCGGGTCGAGGCCGGCGAACGGCTCGTCGTAGAGCAGGATCTCGGGATCCATGACGATGGCCCGGGCCAGCGCCACGCGGCGACCCATGCCGCCGGAGAGTTCCTGCGGCATCAGCCGGGCGGCGCCGCGCAGACCGACCGCGTGCAGTTTCGTAAGCACCAGGTTGCGCACCAGCCGCTCGGGCAGCCGGGCGTGCTCGCGCAGCGGGAAGGCGACGTTCTCGAACACGTCGAGGTCGGTGAGCAGCGCGCCGTTCTGGAACAGCATGCCGATCTTCCGTCGCAGCGCGTAGAGCTCCTGGCGATCCAGCCGGGCGACGTCCCGGCCGTCCACGACGACGCTGCCCGCATCCGCACGCAGCTGCCCGGTGATGAGCCGTAGCAGGGTGGTCTTGCCGGTGCCGCTCGGACCCATGATCGCCGTGACCGCGCCACGACGGATCCCGATGTCGAGCCCGCGGAAGATCGCCTTGCCGCCGATGGAGTAATCCACGCCGGTCAGGACCGCCAGGTTCGGGTCGGCCGCAATCGGTGTCCCGGCGCCATCCGCCGTGGGGTGGGAGTGGCTCACGTCGTGCCCGGCCGGCAGATTCAGGCCGCCGCCTCGGGAGCCGCCTCGCAGGGGACCGCGACGCCTGGCGCCGCCGCCGGCAGCGCGCGCCGGGTGCAGCGGAAAGCGGCTCCGAGATCACTGCGATACACGTTCAACCTCCGGCGAGGGCGTCCGGCGGTTGCCGGAGAGCTCGTTTCGACTGACGAAAGTCTAGCAGGTTCAACGCGGTGGACCCGTGAGGCGCCGGGTGCTTGGCGTCAGGCCGCCTATAGGACTAAAATTGTCCCAATTGGAGGACGACCCGCGTGTTGCGCATCAGCAAACTGACCGACTACGGCACCGTGATCCTCGCCAGCCTCGCGGCGCGGCCCGGCGATCGACACACCGCGACCGCGGTGGCGGAGCGCACCCGGCTCGGCCTGCCGACGGTGAGCAAGCTGCTGAAGAGCTTCCACCGCGCCGGGCTCGTGACCTCGACGCGCGGCGCGCACGGCGGCTACCAGCTCGCCCGGCCCGCGGCCAGCATCAGCGCGGCCGAGATCATCGACGCCATCGAGGGCCCAGTGGCCATCACCGAGTGCAGCGGGGTGCACAGCGCCTGCGACTTCGAGAACGTCTGCAGCACGGGCAGCGCCTGGCAGCACGTCAACCTCGCCATCCGCCGTTCGCTCGACGAGCTGTCGCTCGCCCAGCTGAGCGGCCAGGAAACCGTGCTGGCGTGGCGACCCGAACTGTCGACGGCAGCCGCCCGGCCCCTGCCCGCCGTTCGTCCGGGCCGACCCTGAGGTATCGAGCATGTCCACGACCCCCACCGATCTCGACGCCCTGGTCGCACAGAAGTACCAGCACGGCTTCGTGACGGACATCGAGTCAGACACCCTGCCCCCGGGACTCGACGAGGACGTGATCAGGCTGGTCTCCCGAAAAAAGGGCGAGCCCGAGTTCATGCTGGATTGGCGCCTCAAGGCGTTTCGGCACTGGCTCACGATGCGGGAGCCCGACTGGGCGCACCTGCGCATCGCGCCCATCGACTACCAGGCGATCTCCTACTATTCGGCGCCGAAGAAGAAGGACGGCCCGAAGAGCCTCGAGGAGGTTGACCCGAAGCTGCTCGCGACCTACGAGAAGCTCGGCGTGCCGCTGCACGAGCGCGCGCGGCTCGCCGGCGTCGCGGTCGATGCGGTGTTCGACAGCGTTTCGGTCGCAACCACCTTCAAGGACCGGCTCGCCAAGGCGGGCGTGATCTTCTGCCCGTTCTCCGACGCCGTACGCGACCACCCGGCGCTCGTCGAGCGCTACCTCGGCAGCGTGGTACCCCACACCGACAACTACTTCGCCGCGCTCAACTCGGCGGTGTTCACGGACGGCTCGTTCGTGTTCGTGCCGAAGGGCGTGCGCTGCCCCATGGAGCTGTCGACCTATTTCCGCATCAACGCAGCGAACACGGGCCAGTTCGAGCGGACGCTGATCGTCGCCGAGGAAGGCAGCCACGTGAGCTACCTCGAGGGCTGCACGGCGCCGATGCGCGATGAGAACCAGCTGCACGCGGCGGTCGTGGAGCTCGTCGCGCTCGCCGACGCGCAGATCAAGTACTCGACGGTGCAGAACTGGTACCCGGGCGACGAGAACGGCGTCGGCGGCATCTACAACTTCGTCACCAAGCGCGGCGAGTGCCGGGGAGCCAATTCGCGCATCAGCTGGACGCAGGTCGAGACGGGCTCCGCGATCACCTGGAAGTACCCGAGCTGCATCCTCACCGGCGAGAACTCGGTGGGCGAGTTCTATTCCGTCGCGCTCGCCAACCACTACCAGCAGGCCGACACCGGCACCAAGATGATCCACATCGGGCGCAACACACGCTCGACGATCGTCTCGAAGGGCATCTCCGCCGGGCATGGCCAGAACACGTACCGCGGGCTGGTGAAGATCCTCCCGTCGGCCGAGGGAGCGCGCAACTACACGCAGTGCGACTCGCTGCTCATGGGCGACCGCTGCGGCGCGCACACCTTCCCGTACATGGAGATCAAGAGCCCCACGGCCGTCGTCGAGCACGAGGCGACCACCTCGAAGATCGCCGACGACCAGCTCTTCTACTGCCGCAGCCGCGGCATCTCCGAGGAGGACGCCGTGAACATGATCGTGAACGGCTTCTGCAAGGCGGTGTTCAAGGAACTGCCCATGGAGTTCGCGGTCGAGGCCCAGAACCTGCTGGCGGTGAGCCTCGAAGGCGCCGTCGGCTGAACACATCAAGGTGAGATCGACATGCTGAGCATCCGCGACCTGCACGCCCGCATCGGCGAGCGCAAGATCCTCAAGGGCCTGAACCTCGAGGTCGGCGCCGGCGAGGTGCACGCCATCATGGG
>Ga0209391_10000624_pt1 | contig 17139 bp, 18 predicted proteins | sample PPLLak3March2015_FD_187246 | JGI IMG/M metagenome (GOLD analysis project Ga0209391, IMG submission 187246) | Freshwater sediment microbial communities from Prairie Pothole Lake near Jamestown, North Dakota, USA - PPLs Lake P7 Core (1) Depth... | ecosystem: Environmental > Aquatic > Freshwater >... | reverse complement strand
GATCTGGACGTCCTGCGTCAGGTCGAGCTGCGAGGCGAGGAGCGCGGCCGCACCCACAGCGCCGACGACCACCGCCAGCGCGATGGCGATGGCCGGGCGTGCGATATGCCGCGCGCGCTCCGCCTCCTCGTCGGGTATCTCCGGCGCCCGGCGGGTGCCCGGATCGCGCAGCTCGGCGTACATGCGCGTCACCAGGAACTGGTGGCCGGCCAGCAGGAATCCGCCGTAGAGAAACCCTCCGATCGTTGCCACGGTCATGTACAGCGCGACGAGCGGCAGCACGCGGTGCACATCGATGCCGGCCCAGTCGAGCCCGGCGTCCGACACGTATCGGCTGGCCCAGGTGATGGCGATCGCAATGGCCGTGATGGTCAGCCACCAAAGGAGCAGCGGTGGCACGATGTGCGCGAGCCGGCGGCGTGTCATGCCTGCGCTGCTGGCGAGGGCCTGTGCGGGAGACGTGCCCTCGAAGGCCAGGATCGGCACCGCGAACAGCCAGCGTGCGAGCTGCCAGGCGGCGAGCAGCGCATAGCCCGCCGCGAGCAACGCGACGATCAGCAACGCGCGCCGCCACTCTGGCGGATGCTCGGCGAGGTAGTAGTTGATGTCGTGCCCGCGGAGCGTCGCGAGCCACACGACTCCCGCCGCCGCGAGGAAAGGCAGGGCAAGGATCACGAGACGCAGGAACACCCGCGTCGAGAGCCGCAGCAGCCGCGGCAGCTGGCGCGCCACGAAGCCGATGGTCGAGGCGGCCGTGACCGGACGGCGGGCTATGGCGTGACCGGCGATGTAGCTGTGTCCCGTGAACTCCGCCAGCAGCAGCGCGATGCCCAGCGCCGCGGTCACCAGCACGAAGGCCGCGCCGGTCGGCGAAAGGACGAATCCGGCGATGTCGAAGTTGCTGATCACCGGCTCGCCGGCGGCGAGCACCAGCCGGCGACCGACCCAGGTGGCGAGGGGCGTGAAGATCGCGAAGCCGAGCAACTGTACCAGCAGGTGAAACGCGAGCGCCGCACGCCAAGTGGGGCGGAGGTCAGCCCGGGTTCGGGCCAGCAGACCGTCGGTCATCGGATCCTTCCAGAGCGTGCGCGAGCTGGCGCGCACTCTACCGCGTCGCCGCGGGGCGCGTCCCAGCGGGCACCGCCCTGACTCAGGGGTCGAGCCCTTTCCTCCGTCGAGGTTCGCTCAGTTCCAGCCTTCCTTGCCGGGCTCCTGGTTCATCAGTTTGCGAAAGCGGGTGAACAAGTAGCCCGCCATGACGATCATGAACAGGATGGCGCCGAGGCTGAGCAGTCCGACGTCGGTGGTGAAGAGGAGTTTCAGCGCTTCCACGAGGGCTCCCATTGGCGGGCGGTTGTATCCGCCAAGGCTAGCTTCGGATGAAGCGGGCCGATCTCGTGGCAAACCGAGACGCGGGGCCTCCGATGAGGGTCAGGGTGTCGCCGCCCGGCTCCGGTCGCGGATCGCCCGGAACTCGTTGTCCTCGCGCCAGTTGGGCCACTCCTCGGTGTTCGCGACCGCAAGCCCCACGTCGTAGTACACGGCGAGGTCCTGCAGGGTGCCGGTCACGTCCCAGCCGGGGTCGTACTCGTCCGAGGGCTTGTGGTAGTGCTTCGCGACGTACTCATCGAGCCACGCGCGGCCTGCTTCCACACCGCCCGTTCGCAGGTCCACGCCCGCCTTCGGGTAGATCATCGGTACGCCCTGCTTGGCGAGGTTGAAGTGATCCGAGCGGTAGTACAGGCCCTTCTCCGGAGTGGGCTCGCGAGCGAGCACGCGATCCTGCTTCGCCGCCGCGCGACGCAGGTGCTCGTCGAGCTCGGAGGCGTCGTAGCCGATCACGGCCAGATCTCGCGCCCGGCCGAGAGGCGAGAGGTTGTCCATGTTGAGCCCGCCGGCCATCTGCGCGACCGGCACCGGGGGATTCGTCGCGAAGTACTCGCTGCCGAGCAGGCCGGATTCCTCGGCCGTGACGGCGACGAACATCAGCGACCGCTTCGGTCGCGGCCGCGTCTCGGCGAACGCGCGGCCGATCTCTACCAGAGCCGCCACGCCCGTGGCGTTGTCCGCGGCGCCATTGAAGATCGCGTCGGCTCCATCCTCCGCAACCGGCAGCGTGCCGAGGTGGTCCCAGTGGGCCGTGTACACGAAGATCTCGTCCGGACGCTCGCTGCCACGCACCAGGCCGACGACGTTGTGGGACTCTCCCCGTGCGACGTCGTTGCGAACTCCGACGCTCGCGGTCACGTCGAGCGCTTTGCCGCGGAAGCCGCGCTTCGCCGCCGCGGCCTTCAGCGCCTCGTAGTCCTCGCCCGCCAGCGCAAGCACGCGGCCCGCGGCCTCGTGGGTCACCCAGCCCTCGAGCGCCAAGCGCTGCGCGGCCGGGTTCTCGAGCACGAGGTCGAACTGCGGTTGCGCCGCCCCGTTGCGCACCACCGCCCAGGGGTAGGCGGCCGGCGCCGTCTCGTGGATCACGAACAGACCGGCGGCGCCCTGGCGCAGCGCTTCCTCGAACTTGTAGGTCCAGCGGCCGTAGTAGGTCATGGTGTTGCCGCGGAAGAGCGCCGGGTCCTGCGTGGCGAAGCCCGGGTCGTTGACCAGGACCAGGACGACCTTGCCGCGCACGTCGAGCCCGGCGTAGTCGTCCCAGCCGTACTCGGGCGCGACGATGCCGTAGCCGGCGAACACGACCTCGGCATTCTGGACCCGTGATTCGGGTACGGGGCGCCGGGTCCACACCACCATGTCGTCGGCGTAGCGCAGGGCGAGGTCGCCGCCCTGGCCGCGAAGGTCCATCGTGGCGTCGGCGTGCGTCGTGATCTCGACGAGCGGCACCGGCTGCAGGTAGCTGCCGCCGACCCCGGGTTCGAGTCCGGCCTTGCGGAATTCCTGCTCGATGTACTCGAGCGTTTTCTTCTCGCCCTCGGTGCGCGGCGCGCGCCCCGCGAACTCGTCGGAGGCGAGGCGCTCGATGTGGGCGCGATAGCGGGATTCGGAGAAGTGCGGCGCGACTGGGGTGCTCGCGCGGTCAGGGATGCCGGCGCAGCCGGCGAGCAGGGCGAGAAGGCCCGCGCCGACGGCGCGGGCCAGGATGGCTGGTGTGGTCATCGGCGAAGCGTACCTGCCCGGAGGTCCGGTGTCAGGCCGCTCGCCGTCGGGTCAGAAGCGGTAGATGGCTCCGAGCGCGATGCGGTTCACGTTGACGTCGCCGTTCGCGTCCGAGTCGCCCACGTCGGTGAACTGCTGGAAGTCGAGCCGCACCGTCCAGTCGCCGCGCGTGTAGCCGGTGCCCACGCCCCAGACGAATTCCGTCGAATTGGACGAATCGCTCGCCTGCTCCGACACTCCGTCGATCGAGAGCTGCGCGGTGGCGTCGTTGCCAGCGAAATACACCCCGGCGCGGCCATACACGTCCCAGCCGGAGGAGAACACGGGGAGGATGCCGAGCACCGACACGGTCGGTCCCGAGCTCTCCGCGGTGAGCTGCGCGTTCATCCCGGCGGTTGCCAGGCCGTCGGTGACGGTACCGCTGGCCTTGTACTCGGCGTCGCCGAGGTCCACATAGGCGGCCTCGACGGCGAGATACGGCAGGATCTGGTAGCCGAAGATGATGCCGTAGGTGAAGCCGTCTTCACTGGTTTCGGAACTGCCGTTGATCACCGTGAGGCCGACACCCGCCAGCGAGTCCTCCACCGTCCGGTCGAGATCCCGCTGGTCGAGATCGTACGCATACTGGCCGGCATCGAGGCCGAAGTAGAAGCCCCGCTCGGCGGCAACGGCCGGGGTGCTGACCAGGGCCGCGAGGCTAAGCAGGGCGATCGTGCGCTTCATGACGGATACTCCGTGATTCGAGGTTGAACGCGACCGCCGCCGGGCGGACGGTCGGGGCGAAAGTACCCGAAGTCTAGGGACTCCGAACGAGAGCCGCATCACGGAATGCCGACCCTGCGGCGCCCCTTGGGATCAGGCCGCCACGGCCTCCTCGGCCCTCGCCGATGGAACCGCCTGAGCCGACGGGACCGCGGTGGCCGCCGGAGCCGAGGCGCGGATCAGGTGGTCGAAGGCACCGAGCGCCGCCTTCGAGCCCTCGCCCATTGCAATGATGATCTGCTTGTACGGCACCGTCGTGGCGTCGCCGGCGGCGAACACGCCGGGAAGCGAGGTCTGGCCGCGGGCGTCCACCTCGATTTCCCCGCGCGGGCTCAGCGCGATCGTGCCCTTGAGCCACTCGGTGTTGGGTAGCAGGCCGATCTGCACGAACACCCCCTCGAGCTCGACGCGGTGCGTCTCCTCCGTGACCCGGTCGCGGTAGCTCAGCGCCGTCACCTTGCCGCCAGCGCCGTGCACTTCGGTTGTCAGCGCCGAGACGATCACACGCACGTTCGGCAGGCTGCGCAGCTTGCGCTGCAGAACTTCGTCCGCCCGCAGCTGGGCGTCGAACTCGATCAGCGTGACGTGCCCGACGATGCCCGCGAGGTCGATCGCGGCCTCGACGCCGGAGTTGCCGCCGCCGATCACGGCGACGCGCTTGCCCTTGAACAGCGGTCCGTCGCAGTGCGGGCAATAGGCGACGCCGCGCCCGCGATACTCGCGCTCGCCGGGAACGTTCATCTCGCGCCAGCGGGCACCGGTGGAAAGGATCACGCTACGGCTGCGGAGCGTCGCGCCACTGGCGAGCTTGACGCTCAGGAGGCCGGTTTCGTCGTCCCGCGTCAGTTCCTCGGCTCTCTGCAGGTTCATGATGTCCACGTCGTAGGTCTTGACGTGGTTCTCGAGCTGGGCGGCGAGCTTCGGGCCCTCGGTCTCGGTTACGGAGATGAAGTTCTCTATTCCTAAGGTGTCGAGCACCTGGCCGCCGAAGCGCTCGGTGACGACGCCGGTTCGGATGCCCTTCCGCGCGGCATAGATCGCCGCCGAGGCACCGGCCGGGCCGCCGCCCACGATCAGCATGTCGAACGGGGCCTTCTCGTTGATCTTCGCGGCCTGGCGGGCGCCGGCATTGGTGTCGAGCTTGGCGAGGATCTCCTCGACGGACATCCGGCCCTGGCCGAACGGCTGGCCGTTCAGGTGCACGGTGGGTACGGCCAAGATCTGCCTGGACTCGACCTCCGACTGAAAGAGGGCGCCGTCGATCATGGTTGCGCGCACGCGCGGGTTCAGCACCGCCATCAGGTTCAGCGCCTGTACGACATCCGGGCAGTTCTGGCAGGACAGCGAGATGTACACCTCGAATGCGAGGTCGGCATCGAGCGCCCTGATCTGCTCGATCACCGCGGCGTCGGCCTTCGGGGGGTGACCGCCCGCCTGCAACAGCGCGAGCACCAGCGAGGTGAACTCGTGACCCATCGGGATCCCGGCGAAGCGGATGCCCATGTCCGCGCCGACCCGGCTCACGGTGAACGACGGTGCGCGGACGCTGCCGTCGGCGTCTCGCTGCCGGAGCGTGATCAGCGACGACAGCGTCGCGATCTCCTCTAGCAGTGCGCGCATCTCGCCTGCGGCGTCCGTGCCGTCGAGCGTCGCGACGATCTCGATCGGCTGGGTCATGCGGGCGAGGTAGGCCTGCAGCTGCTGCTTGAGGTTGGCGTCGAGCATTTCAGATCACCGTTGTTCGGAAAATCCCCCTCCCGGCAAGCCGGGAGGGGGACGGGGGACGGGCAATACGTGACTTAAATCTTGCCGACCAGGTCGAGCGACGGGGCCAGCGTCTTGGCGCCCGGCGTCCACTTGGCCGGGCAGACCTCACCCGGGTGCGCGGCGACGTACTGGGCAGCCTGCACCTTGCGGAGCAGTTCCTTGGCGTCGCGGCCGATGCCGAGGTCGTTGATCTCGGCGACCTTGATGACACCCTCGGGATTCACGACGAAGGTGCCGCGCAGCGCCAGGCCCTCTTCCTCGATCAGGACACCGAAGTTGCGGCTGATCGCGTGGGTCGGGTCGCCGACCATCGGGTACTCGATCTTCTTGATCGTGTCCGAGGCGTCGTGCCAGGCCTTGTGAGTGAAGTGGGTGTCGGTCGAGACGCTGTAGATCTCGACGCCGAGCTTCTGGAACTCCTTGTAGAGGTCGGCGACGTCGCCGAGTTCGGTCGGGCAAACGAAGGTGAAGTCGGCGGGGTAGAAGAAGAACACTGACCACTGGCCCTTGAGGTCGGCGTCCGACACCTGCACGAACTCGCCGTTGTGGAAGGCGGTCGCCTTGAAGGGTTTGACGGTCGTATTGATGATCGAGGTCATGTGGGTAGCTCCGTAGATGGTTGGGGACAGGCAATCCGTTCGATGGCGTGAAGGTTAGTCGAGGCTGAGTGGTAGAGCCAATCGATTGATACACTCGAAGTAATAGAAAAAGCCTATGAGCCCCCGCGGCCGAACGGACAGCGGCCCGCGATCCCGCCGTTGTCGAGAGATTCCGGGTTCGCGGATGCCCCGGCTGAATCCGGCGCGACTGCACGGCCCGGCGGTTACACTCCGCCCCAACTGAAAGGCACGCGAATCGGAACCGATGGAGCAGGCGGGAGACGGACTCTGGCAAAAGCTGCGCCGCCGCAAGGTGGTGCAGTGGGGCATCGCCTACAGCGGGGGCGCCTGGGGCTTCCTGCAGGGCGAATACCAGAAGATCGCGGAGTCTTCGACTATCGACTCCAGCACGCACGTGCACAGGGACTCCGGCTTTCCGCGCATCCTCAACTCACCCGCCTCAAGGCCGTGCTCGAGCGCCTCGGCATCCCGGCCTACTGGCGCGAGCACGGCTACCCGCCGCAGTGCCGCGCAGTAGGCCAGCGGGACTTCACCTGTGACTGAGGCCCCATGAAGACCATCATCGAGCCGTTCCGCATCAAGGTGGTCGAGCCGATCCGGCTCACCACGCCCGAAGAACGTCGCAGGCTGCTGGAGGGTGTCGGCTGGAACCTGTTCGGCCTCCACTCGGACGACGTGATAATCGACCTCCTCACCGACTCGGGCACGAGCGCGATGAGCGCCGAGCAGTGGGCTGCGGTGATGCGCGGCGACGAGTCGTACGCGGGCTCGCCGTCCTTCTACCGATTCGAGACGGCGGTGCGCGAGCTGATGCCGTTCAAGCACGTCATCCCTACGCACCAGGGGCGGGCGGCCGAGGCGATCCTGTTCTCGATCGTCGGCGGGCCCGGCAAGCTGATCCCGTCGAACACGCACTTCGACACCACGCGCGGCAACATCGAGGCGACGGGCGCCGAGGCCGTGGACCTCGTAATCCGCGAGGCGCACGACCCGGACGACCTGCACCCGTTCAAGGGCAACATCGACCTCGCGCGGCTGGAGCAGCTGCTGCTCGACTCGGGCGAGCGGATTCCGATCGTGATGCTGACCGTCACCAACAACGCCGGCGGCGGCCAGCCGGTGAGCCTCGAGAACATCCGCGCCACGGCGGAGATTGCCCGGCGCCACGGCAAGCCGCTGATCATCGACGCTTGCCGGTTCGCCGAGAACGCATGGTTCATCAAGTGCCGCGAGCCCGGGCAGGGCGCGCGCAGCGTCAAGGACATCGTCCGCGACATGTTTGCCGTCGCCGACGGCATGACCATGAGCGCCAAGAAGGACGCCTTCGCCAACATCGGCGGCTGGCTGGCCGTGAACGACGACACGCTTGCCGCGGCCGCGCGCAACCGGCTGATCCTCACCGAGGGCTTCCCGACCTACGGCGGCCTCGCCGGTCGCGACCTCGACGCGATCGCCGTGGGCCTCGGCGAGATCGTGGACGAGCAGTACCTGCGCTACCGGGTGCGCACCAACGAGTACATCGGCGAGAAACTTACGGCGCTCGGCGTGCCGATCGTGCGGCCCGTGGGCGGTCACGCGGTGTTCGTGGATGCGCGCCGCTTCCTGCCGCACATTCCTCCGCTCGAGTACCCCGGCCAGTCACTGGCCGTGTCGCTCTACGAGCTCGGCGGTATCCGGGCGTGCGAGATCGGCACCGTGATGTTCGGCCAGAGGCCCGACGGGACCGAGGTGCCGGCCGACATGGACCTCGTGCGCCTCGCGATGCCGCGCCGCGTGTACACGCAGTCGCACGCCGACTATCTCGTCGAGGTGTTCGAGGAGGTCGTGAGACGGCGCGCCTCGCTGCGCGGCCTGCGCATCGTGTCCCAGCCGCCGCAGTTGCGGCATTTCACCGCGCGCTTCGAGCCACTCGGCTGACGGCGACCCGAAACCGAACAGATCGGAGACCGGACGATGATGCGACGAGCCCTGATGATTGCCCTGACAGGGCTGCTACTCGGTGCGTGCGCGAGCCTCCCGAACAAGGATCCCCTGCAGGTGACCGTGGCGGGCATCGAGTCCATCCCGGGCGAGGGAATGGAAATGCGCATGCTGGTCAAGCTGCGCGTGCAGAACCCCAACCAGGCGCCGATCGACTTCTCGGGCGTGTACGTCGAGTTCGACGTGCAGGGCAAGACCTTCGCGACCGGCGTGACCAGCGAGGCCGGCACCCTGCCGGGATTTGGCGAAGTCGTGGTCGCCGTGCCCGTGACGGTGTCGGTCCTGCGCATGGTGCGGCAGGTCATGGGCGTGCTCGACGGCCAGCCCGTGGACACGATCCGCTACGAAATGAGCGGCAAGCTGAGTAGTGGCGTGTTCAACACCCACCGGTTCGGGGCCAGCGGTGAGTTCGAACTTCCAACGTCCGAGCCAGACCCGATCGGCTGACCTGATCCGCGGGCGCAGGTTCCAGCGATGTCCATTTGGGTCGATGCCGACGCCTGCCCGCGCCCCGTCAAGGAGATCCTGTTCAAAGCGGCCGAGCGCACCGGCATCGACTTGACGCTCGTGGCCAATCACTCCATGGCGGTGCCGAGGCTTCCAAACGTGCGCCTGCTGCAGGTGCAGGGCGGCTTCGATGTCGCCGACCAGGAGATTACGAAGCGCGTCGGGCCCGGTGACCTCGTGATCACGGCGGATATCCCACTCGCGGCCGACGTCATCGCCCGGGGTGCGCAGGCACTTAACCCGCGCGGTGAGATGTACTCGGCCGACACCATCCGCGCGCTGCTCACGATGCGAGATTTCATGGACACGATGCGCGCGAGTGGCGTAGTGACCGGCGGGCCGCCGCCGCTGACCCAGGCCGACCGACAGGCGTTCGCAAGCCAACTCGACCGCTGGCTCGCTCGTCGTCGGTAGTCAGCCCCGCCTGCGCGTCCGGATCGTGCGATGGCGACGGTCCGCGCCCTTCTGCTACCGTGGCCGTGGCCCGACCTGCCGGAACTCGGGTCCTGCGACTCGCCACTCACCCGAAGGAGAGCATCATGGGTTTGATCATCAGCTTGATCATCGGCGGCATCGTCGGCTGGCTGGCCAGCATCCTCATGAAGACCAACGCCCAGATGGGTCTCGTCGCAAACGTACTGGTCGGGGTCGTGGGATCGGCGCTCGGCTTCTGGGCCGCCGGCCTGCTGGGGCTGGCGCCGTCGGCCGGCATCCTGCGCTTCGTCGTGGCAATCATCGGCGCCGCCCTGCTGATCTTCATCCTGCAGAAGGTCGGCCTATTCAAGAAGGCGCCTTGAGTTTCGGGGCGCCGTCGGCGGGTCGCGTCCCGGCGCGCTGAGCGGCGCGAGGTTATCCGGTGTACTACCGGCTGCTCGCGGACCTCGTCCTCCTCGTCCACGCTTTCTTCGTCGCATTCGTGGTGCTGGGCGGCCTCGCGGTGCTGCGCTGGCCGCGGATCGCCTGGGTCCACCTGCCCGTCGTGGCCTGGGGCGCCGGCATCGAGTTCATGGGCGGCATCTGCCCGCTCACGCCGCTCGAGAACCACTGGCGGCGGCTCGCGGGCGAACAGGGCTATGGCGGCGGCTTCGTCGAGCACTACCTGCTCGCGGCTCTCTATCCCGACGGCCTGACGCGCGGCGTGCAGGTCACGCTTGGGCTCGTCGTGCTCGCGGTCAACGCCGCGATCTACGGCTATATCTGGAGGCGAAAAAAAACGAGCCGGACCTGAGATCCGGCTCGCCTTTGAGTCACCGTCGTACGACTGGCGTGGGCTCAGTCGTAGAGCTCTGCCGGCACGTTTCCGCCGTTCTCCGCAATCTGCTTGAGCACGGTCTTGTGCAGCCACATGTTCATCTTGGCCGAGTCGCCCATCAGCTCCGGCGGGCAGCCCAGCTCGACCGCGAGTTCCTTACGGGCACTGAAGCTGCTGTCGATGTCGAGCAGCTTGAGCAGGTCCACGATCGAGGTCTTCCAGTTGAGCTTCTGCGGGTTTGCGGCCGCCAGCGATTCGAGCTGCGCCACCACATCCACCATGGGGATCTCCACGGGCGGCGGCGGAGGGGGCGGCTCGGCCGGAGCCTGCGTCGGAAACTGGGCCTGAGCGGGCGGCGGCGGAGGGGGCGGGGCGGCCTTCGCCTTCTTGATGCCGAGCTTTTCGAGGATGTTGCTGAAGAATCCCATTCGCTAATCTCCTGTTGCAGCAAAAGTCCAATGAGCGGCAGGGCCGGTACGAACACGACCGCGCTCGCTCAAAGACGAGACCCCCGTTGGAACAATAGCCGAGTCGGCTCGAAAGTCCCATAGTGGACAACGCCAAGCGCTCGTGTGTGCCGACGCTCGCAGCGCGCTCCCGCGTTCGCAGGCTCCCGGTCAGCCGCCGCGGCCGAGCACGTCCGGCAGAGGCTCCCCGTCCGGCGTGAAGGTGAGCGAGGCCGAGTTGATGCAGTAGCGCTGCCCGGTGGGCGGTGGGCCGTCGGGAAACACGTGGCCCTGGTGACTGTCACAGCGCGCGCAGCGGATCTCAATGCGCACCATCCCATGGCTCGTGTCGCGGATGGACTTCAGGTGCGCGTCGTCATAGGGCGTCGTGAAGCTCGGCCAGCCCGTGCCGCTCTCGAACTTCTCAGTCGCGCGAAACAGCGGCAGGCCGCAGAGCCGGCAGCTGTAGATGCCCGGCTGCTTCTGGTCCACGAGCGACCCGCAGAACGGCCGCTCGGTGCCGTGCTCGAGCAGCACGTGGCGCTCCTCGGCCGTGAGCGTGGCCTCGAGGCGGCGCCGCTCTTCGGGCGTGACGGGCGCGAGGTCGAAGCGGCTCATGGGGCGTCCTTGAGCAGGTCGCCATGGACCTTGCGGAGCTTCTCCACCTTGGGCGCCGCCACCGCGCGAATATAAGGCTGCTGCGGGTTCCGCGCCGCGTAGTCGTGGTGGTATTGCTCGGCGGGGTAGAAGCCTTCGAGGGGCTCGAGCGACGTGGCCACCGGCGCGTCGAAGACTTGTGCCGAGTTGATCTCGGCGATGTAGCGCTCTGCCATTTGCCGCTGCGCATCGTTGGCGTAGAAAATCGCCGAGCGGTACTGCGTGCCGACGTCCGCACCCTGGCGGTTCAGCTGCGTCGGGTCGTGGGCGATCGAGAAGAAGATCTTCAGGATCTGGCCGAGCGCGACGCGGGCCGGGTCGAACACGATCTCGATCGCTTCCGCGTGGCCGGTCCTGCCGGTACAGACGTCGTCGTAGTTCGCCGTCGCCGCGGAACCGCCCGCGTAACCCGGGCGTACCGAGAGCACGCCGTCGAGCTGGGCGTACACCGCCTCGGTGCACCAGAAGCAACCGCCGGCTAGCACGAGCGTGTTGCCCGCGTCGCCGGTGTCGGGGACGGGCTCGGGATCCGGGAATGACCAAGGATCGATTTGGAGTGGCATGCGGCTATTCTACCGGTACATCTCGAGGAGGCCGCATGCGCCGAAGCATCACCCTGTTACGTCGGCCCACGCGCCATTTCGGATTCACTGCACTTGCGACGTGCGGGTTCCTGGCCGCCAACCACGGCGGTGCGGCCGCCGCGGCGCCATCGCCCGATGAGATTGCGCAATCGTCCGCCCGCATCGAGGCTGACGTGCGCTTCCTCGCCGACGACCTGCTCGAGGGTCGCGAGGCAGGAACGCGCGGTTTCGACCTCGCGGCGTTGTACGTGGCCACCCAGTACCGCCTGCTCGGGCTCGCGCCCGGCGGCGAGGACGGCTCGTTCTTCCAGCGTGTCCCGATGGTGCGCGGCGTTCGCGAACGGGAGGGTGCACGCTTCGCCATCACCCGCGACGGACGCACGCAGGAGATCGCCTTCGAGACCGAGTTCCTGCCCGCGATCAACTTCACGGCCGGCGCCGCGGCGATCACGGCGCCGATGGTGTTCGTCGGGCAGGCCGTCCACGCCCCCGAGCTGCAGCACGACGACTTCGCCGGCGTGGAGGTGAAGGGCAAGGTCGCGGTGGCGCTCAACAATGCGCCGGCGCGCTTCCCCATCGACCAGCGGGCGTTTCATGCGTCACCGACCGAGAAGCTGCGCGAGCTCGAGCGACGCGGTGCGGTCGGCGTCATTTTCCTCGCAGATCCCGAGAACGAGGTGCGGCGCCCCTGGGCACTCGATGCGCCGAACTGGCAGCGGCCGGCCATGCGCCGGATCGACGCGCAGGGGCTGCCGGCGGACGATTTCCCGGGGCTGCCGGTGCGGGTCGGCGCCAGCGTCCACGTGGCAGAGGCGATCTTCGCGGGCTCGCCTCATACTGCAGCCGAAGTGTTCGCGCTGCTCGAGACAGGCCAACTGCGCGCCTTCGATCTCGCCGGCGAGGCGACGCTGGCGACCCGCGCACGGCTCGACCGCATCGAGAGTCGTAACGTAATCGGGCGGTTGCCCGGCAGCGACGCGCGGCTCGCGGGCGAGCACGTCGTCTTCACTGCCCATCTCGACCACTTGGGGCTCGGCGCTCCCCACGACGGGGATTCGATCTACAACGGCGCGCAGGACAACGCCGTCGGCGTCGCCACGATGCTCGAGTCGGCGCGGCTGCTCGCGGCCGCGCGCAAGCCGCCGAAGCGCTCGATGCTGTTCATTGCGCTCACGGCCGAGGAGAAGGGCCTGCTGGGTTCCTATCACTTCGCCGCCCAGCCGACGGTGCCGCGCGAGTCGCTGGTGGCGAATGTGAATCTGGACATGCCGCTGCTGATCGGCGAGGTGAGCGACGTGGTACCGATTGGTATCGAGCACTCCACGCTCGAGACCGTGGCGCGGCGTGCCGTGGCGGGGGCCGGCCTCACGCTGACGCCCGATCCGCTGCCCGAGGAAGTCGTCTTTGTGCGCAGCGACCAGTACCCGTTCGTGCGCGAAGGCGTGCCCGCGATCTACCTGAAATCCGGCATGACGCTACGCGACGGGAGCGACGGGTTGGCGAGCTTGAAGGCGTTCCGCTCGCACCGCTATCACCTGCCGAACGACGACTTGAACCAGCCGATGCATTGGCCGTCGGCGGCGCAGCTCGCCCACGTCAACTTTCGCATCGGGGTCCTGATCGGCAACGATCCGGGCCGGCCGGCCTGGAAGCCAGGAGATTTTTTCGGCGAAAAGTTCGGTACCAGCGACCCTGATTGAGGGCGGCCATCCATGGCCGCCCTCCGTGGACCCTCACTCCAGGCCGCCGTCTGCAGGCTACTCCAGCAGATCGCCCGGCGTCGGGGGCAGGCGCGGCATGATCTGCTGCGGGAACGGTCCGGTCAGCGCGCCGAGGAACGCCACGATGTCGCCGACCTCCGCATCCGTGAGTGACTTGTCCAGCTGGGTCGAGGCCATCACCCGCACGGCTTCGGGCAACGTCTTCACGGCACCGTTGTGCATGTAGGGCGCCGTGAACTCGAGGTTGAGCAGGGTCGGTACCCGCCACATGCCCCGGTCCGCCTCCTCGTGGGTGGCGCTGAACCGTCCCGGATCGTCGGCGAGCTTGTATTTCGCGACGTACGGGCTGTCCGGATAGGTCGGGAACTTCATGAAGAAGCCCGTGCCCGCCGGCATCGCCGGTCCGTTGAAGGCCGGGCCCTGGTGGCAACTCGTGCAGCCGACCGCGGCAAAGGCTTCCATGCCGCGCACCTGCTCCGCGGTGAGGGCCTGCTTGTCGCCCTTGGCGTAGCGGTCATACGCGCTGCCCGGCGTGATGAGCGTGCGCTCGTAGGCGGCGATGGCCCGGGCCGCGTTGTCCATCGTCACGACGTTGCCGGGGCCGAAGGCGCGCTCGAAGTACGGCTTGTAGCCAGGGATGTGCCGGACCCGATCGATCACGGCATCGAGGTCCGCCATGCCCATCTCGACCGGGTTCACCGGCGGGCCCTTGGCCTGCTCCTCGAGCGACGGCGCGCGTCCGTCCCAGAACTGCACAGAATGGAAGGCCGAATTCCAGACGGTCGGGGCGTTGCGTCCGCCTTTGGCGCCGTGCACTCCGGCCGAGGTCGTCATGTGATCGTCGCCGCCTTCCATCACGTTGTGGCAGGAGAAGCACGAGACGGTGCCGGTGGAGGAGAGCCGCGGGTCGAAGTAAAGCATCTTGCCGAGCTCGACCTTGTCGGCGGTGGTCGGGTTGTCGGCCGGTGCCGGGACGCTGTCCGGCAGCGGCTGCCACGCGCCCTGCGCGTGGGTCACGCCGACGGCCAGGGCCATCAGCAGGGCGGAACACAGGACGCGATAACGCATGACGACTCTCCACTCATCTCGGGGGACGTGGCGAGCATCGTCGCTTTGCCTTAACGCATCCTTAAGTCGGGCGTTTTGCCTGCAGCGGCAAACACGTATGTCGATCAGCCCGCGGGGGGCGACGGGAGCCGCACCTCGACCAGGAGACCGCACCCGCTGCCGCGGCGATACCGGACCGTCCCGCCGCATCCTTCCGCGATGCGCTGGACGATGGACAGTCCTGGACCACGTAGGTAGGCGCCAAGGAAGGACCCCGCTAGCGCCAGCGGAACACGCGCGTCGGCAGGTCCCAGATGAGCCGCCTGCCGGTGGAAGTCGAAGTCTGCATCGGAGTCCCCTCTCGTCGTCGGGTCGTCGGCACCGTGCCCACTTCCCGGAGTAGGCTATGCGGCGAGGCTTAGGGGTTCCTTAACGGTCCCCTGGGAGAACCCCTAGGAGACACGAGATGCCGCTCGAGAGCCTGGACTCCGCCACCGCCGAGGCGCTCATCGGCATCGACACGCTGTGGGGCGGCGACGTCATGAACCCGTCCGGCGTCGGGCGCTTCATCGCCGACTGCTGGTTCTCCGACGAACCGCTGCCCGTCGCCTACACGGATCCCGCGGCAGCCGTGCTGCGCGCCAACGGCGGTGTCGGCGCGAAAGTGCCGGATCGCGCCGCGGTCGCGGCCTACCTCGCGGCCGTGGACGTGCACGGCGCGATCGGGCGGCTGCTCGCGGGCGCCCGTGCGACCGGCGGGCTGCGCGGCGACTACCTCGAGGGTCTGGGGCTGTGCTGCGAGGTCATGTGGGACCTCGCGATGGAGCTCGTGGGCCAGGGGCCCGAGGTCCCCTACGAACGTTGCGTGCGGACCATCACGGGACGCGCGCCCGAGCCGTCGCAGCCCGCCGCGAAGCGCGCACGGGTGACGGACTTGCTGGCCGCCGCGGGCTATCCCTCGAGCGATTCCGACTCGCTGCTCGCGGCGGTGGACCTTTGGCGGGCGGCGCGGCGCGTGCCTGCGAAGTCCATCGCGGCGGTCGGGGACGCCTTCGTCGCGCAGTACGACGCGCTGTCGGCGCGGCACCTGCTGCCGTACCTGCCGGTGGAGTTCGCGCGCGTGCCGCGGGCCAACGTGCGCTTCCTCGCCATCGAGAACGCCTGGTTCTCGGGATCCATGAACTACCTCGGTCACGCGCGCCGGCCGGACGGGTCGCCGGAGTACGAGGCCAGCTACGAGCTCAACGCCGCGCTCGAGATCTCGGTGCCGGAGTTCCAGCAGCTGGTGAGCCACGAGGTGGTGCCCGGTCACGTCACCACCTTTGCGTACCTGCAGCACCTCTTCGTGCGCGGGCTCGCGGGGTTCGAGGCCTCGGTGCTCACGATGAACACGCGCGCGAGCGTGCTGTTCGAGGGCATCGCCAACAACGCCATCCTCATCGCGCATGGCGTGACCGAGCCCGCGGATCTGCCGGACCGCGATCTGGAGCTCGGTGTGCTGCTCGCGCTGCTGCAGGACGATGCGAAGAACGAGGCCTCTTACCTGACGTGGCACGGGGGCCTGCCGCAGGCCGAGGTCGCCGCGACCCTGCGCCGGGAGTTCCTCGTCTCGGCGGAGCGCGCCGACAAGCTCTCCGGCGCCTGGGGCCGCCATCCGCTGCTCGGGCGCATGTACCTGCCGGCCTATCGGGCCGGCACCGAGCTCGTTGCCGCGCTGCGCCGTCGCCACGCGCCGGGCGTGATCCTGCCGACGCTGTACGGCGCGAGCGGGCTGGTGGACGCGCTCACGCTGCCGCGGGTGCTCGAGTCCTCGTCAGAATGACGAGCCGGGCTGCTTCAGGAACTCGAGTTCCTCGGCGGTCGAGGCACGGCCGAGCACTGCGTTGCGGTGCGGGTAACGGCCGAAGCGATCGATGATCGCCTTGTGCCGGCGCTCGAAATCCAGGTTTTTCTCCAGCCCCGGCGCCGCGAACAGGCGCAACGCCTCCTCGTGGATGAGTGCCGATTCGCTGTGCATCCAGGGCAGGTAGAGGAAGGCGCGCTCGGCGGGGGGCAATTCGCGATCGCAGCCGCGCGCGACGGCTTCCTGCGCGAGGGCGAGTGCCAGCGCATCGTTCGCGAAGGCCGCCGCCGTGTCGCGGTGGATGTTGCGTGAGAACTGATCGAGCACGATCACCTCGGCCAGCCGCCCGCGCGCCGACTCGCGCCAGGCGTGAAGCTCGCAGCGTGACGCGGCTGCGAGCGTGGGGCCGAAACGGTTGGCGATGCGCTGGTCGAGCGCCGGGTCCTTGCGCCACCAGTCCTCGGCCGTCAGTTCGCCGAACCAGAATTGCAGCACGTCTGCGGGTAACACGACGATTTCACTGTTCATGCCTGTGCCTCATTCCGGGGACGTGGCGAGCGTGACATCGGACGCGATCTTGTCGAGAAAGGTCCGGGCGGCCGCCACGGTCGCCGCGGCGTCTTCCTCGTGCGGCACGTGACCGAGCGCCGAAAACACGACCAGCCGGCTGCCCGCGATATCGCTGCGGAACTGCTCGCCGTACGCGGGCGGGATGAGCCGGTCGCGGCCGCCCCAGAGGATCAGCGTCGGCACCTGCAGTTCCGCCAGCCGCGCGGAGTTGCCCGAGTGCCGTCCGTCGGCGAAGCGCTTCGCGAGCGCAGCCCGGTTGCCCTCGCGCAGCGTGA
>Ga0209391_10000623_pt1 | contig 17141 bp, 10 predicted proteins | sample PPLLak3March2015_FD_187246 | JGI IMG/M metagenome (GOLD analysis project Ga0209391, IMG submission 187246) | Freshwater sediment microbial communities from Prairie Pothole Lake near Jamestown, North Dakota, USA - PPLs Lake P7 Core (1) Depth... | ecosystem: Environmental > Aquatic > Freshwater >... | reverse complement strand
CCGGCTGCATCATGATGCGCGTCTGCCACCTGAACACCTGCCCGGCCGGCATCGCGACGCAGGATCCGCGACTGCGCGAGAAGTTCAAGGGCAAGCCCGAGCACGTCGTCAATTTCATGCGCTTCATCGCCGAGGAACTGCGCGAGATCATGGCGCAGCTCGGCATCCGCACGGTCGAGGAGATGGTCGGCCGCGTCGACAAGCTCGAGCCGCGCCAGGCGATCGAGCACTGGAAGGCGAAGGGCCTCGACTTCACCAACCTGCTCTATTCGCCGGAAGTGGATCCGGACTGGGGCCGCTACTGCCAGGACGAGCAGGATCACGGCATCGACCGCTCGCTCGACGTGACCGTGCTGCTCGACCTCTGCAAGCCCGCGATCGAGCGCGGCGAGGAAGTGGTCGCGGAACTGCCGATCCGCAACGTCAATCGCGTGGTCGGCACGATCACGGGCAGCGAGATCACGCGCAAGTACGGCGCGAAGGGCCTGCCGGAGGACACGATCCGGCTGCACTTCCGCGGCTCGGCCGGCCAGAGCTTCGGCGCGTTCATTCCGCCGGGACTGTCGCTGTCGCTCGAGGGCGACGCGAACGACTACGTCGGCAAAGGGCTGTCGGGCGGCAAGATCGCGGTATTTCCGCCGCGGGAGGCGACCTTCGCGGCCGGCGAGAACGTCATCGTCGGCAACGTCGCGCTGTACGGCGCGACCCGCGGCCAGGCCTACATCCGCGGCGCGGCGGGCGAGCGCTTCTGCGTCCGCAACAGCGGCGTGGACGCGGTCGTCGAGGCGGTCGGCGACCACGGCTGCGAGTACATGACGGGCGGGCGCGTCGTCGTGCTCGGCCCGACGGGGCGCAATTTTGCGGCCGGCATGTCGGGCGGCATCGCCTATGTGCTCGATGAGGCCGGTGACTTCGCCGGCAAGGTCAACGCACAGATGGTGAGCCTCGAGCGCCTGGAGGACGCGGCCGAGATCACGGCGGTGCGCCGTCTGGTCGAGCGGCACCTCGAGCACACGTCGAGCAGCCAGGCGCGCCAGGTGCTGGATGCGTGGGACGAGAGCGTGCCGAAATTCGTGAAGGTCATTCCGCGCGACTACAAGCGCATGCTGGCCGCGATCGCGCGCGCCGAGGAGCAGGGGCTGGTCGGCGAGGAAGCGATCATGATGGCCTTCGAAGAAAACGCCCGCGACCTGTCGCGCGTCGGGGGCAACTGAGCGGGCCTCCGGGCCCGGGAAGAAGACGATGGGAAAGCCAACGGGATTCATCGAGTACCTGCGCGAGTTGCCGATCGATCGCGCCCCCCTGCAGCGCCTCGGCGACTGGAAGGAATTCCATCCTCACCTCGAGGAGAAGCGCCTGCGCCAGCAGGGCGCGCGCTGCATGGACTGCGGCGTGCCGTTCTGCCACACGGGCAAGCTGATCAGCGGCATGGCCTCTGGCTGCCCGGTCAACAACGTGATCCCGGAGTGGAACGATCTGGTCTATCGCGGGCTGTGGCGCGAGGCGCTCGACCGCCTGCACATGACGAACAACTTCCCGGAGTTCACCGGGCGTGTCTGCCCGGCGCCGTGCGAAGGCTCGTGCGTGCTCGGCATCAACGAGCCACCGGTCACGATCAAGAACATCGAGGCCGAGATCATCGACCGCGGCTGGGACGAGGGCTGGGTGCTGCCGGAGACGCCGAAGGCGCGCACTGGCAAGCGCGTCGCAGTGATCGGCTCGGGACCCGCGGGCCTCGCGGCCGCCGAGCAGCTGAACCGCGCCGGCCACCTCGTGACCGTGCTCGAGCGCGACGACCGAGCCGGCGGACTGCTGATGTACGGCATCCCGAACATGAAGCTCGACAAGCGCGAGGTCGTGCTGCGCCGGCTCCAGGTCATGGAGCAATCCGGCATCAAGTTCATCTGCAATGCCAGCGTCGGCGACAACGTCGAAGCCCAGCTGCTGCTGCGCGACTTCGACGCGACCGTGCTGTGCACCGGCGCGACGCAGCCGCGTGACCTGGCGCTGCAGGGGCGTGACCTGGCCGGCGTGCACTTTGCGATGGAATACCTGACTGCGAGCACGAAATCGCTGCTCGACGGCGGCCCGGACCAGAGCCCGATCCACGCGCGCGGCAAGGACGTGGTCGTGATCGGCGGCGGCGACACCGGCACCGACTGCGTCGGCACGGCGCTGCGCCAGGGCTGCAGGAGCCTGCTGCAGATCGAGATCATGGCGCGGCCGCCCGTCGAGCGCGCCGCCGACAACCCGTGGCCGGAGTGGCCGAAGGTCTACAAGCTCGACTACGGCCAGGAAGAGGCGGCGGCGAAGTTCGGCCACGATCCGCGTGTTTACCTGACGACCGTGAAGCGGTTCGTGGGCGACGCCGATGGCCGGCTCAAGGAAATCGTCACGGTGCAGGTCAAGTGGGAGCGCAACGAGAAGGGCCAGGTGGTCCCAGTCGAAGTGCCTGGCACCGAGCAGGTTCGCCCGGCGCAGCTCGCGCTGCTCGCGATGGGCTTCCTCGGGCCCGAGCAGGCGCTGCTCAAGGAACTTGGCGTCGAGTGCGACGCTCTAAGCAACGTCCGCGCGGAGCACGGTCGCTACACAACCAGCCTCAAGGGCGTCTTCGCCGCCGGTGACTGCCGGCGCGGCCAGAGCCTCGTCGTCTGGGCAATCAACGAGGGCCGCGGCGCCGCGCGCGAGTGCGACCGTTACCTGATGGGCAGGACCGATCTGCCCTGAGACTGGCTGCGATACAGGTGTCATATTGACCAAGCTTGATTCCGAGCGCGGGAAGGTCCGCTTCCCGCGCAGCCTGGGCATTTCGATCGCAGTCTGGCTCGTCTCCGGGTTTGCGCTGACGATCGCCACGTTCGTGACCGGCAGCCTGCTCGCGGGTCGCGGCGCCGACCATGCCACCGACGAACTGATCGAAGTTCGCTCGGAGATCGAGCTGCTGACGAGCACCGCGCGCGAGCTCGGCGAAAGCTCGACTGCGTTCGATCGAGCCGTGCTCGCCTTCCTTGGCACCGATTCCCCGGAGAACCGCGCGACGCTCGTGGCGGCTGGCGCGCGGCTGTCCCGGGCAGCCAACACCGCTCCGCAGCATGGCGCGCTGGCCGACCAGATCGGGGGCGACCACCTGAGCGAGCAGATCGCGCGTCACCAGGCGCTCGGCTTCCGTGTGGCGCGGCTCCGTGAGGCGCGCCGGTCCACGCTGGTCAGGCTGGAGTCGGTCTACGAGGTCATCACGCGACGCCTCGAGGCGGGCGGCAGTTCCGGGGTCCGCGTCGGCGAGAACGTGCTGACGCGCCCGACGATGAAGGAAATGGCGGCGGCGCTCGACGCGGCCCGCGGGGACGCAATGCACGAGTTCGACCTGGGGTCGGCGCGCGCAATCCGGGAGACCCCAGGCGAGACGCAATTCCGCGGCGTGCTGCAATCACGCGAGGCCGAGCTGAACCAGTCGCCCGGCACGGCCTGGCTCGCGCTCGTCGTCGAGGACTTCGACAGGGCCGTTCAGCTCAGGCAGACCGCCCGGGTGCTGCGAACCGAGGTCGAGGCCGGTCGAGCGGAGTTCTCGGCCGCGGGCGAGCTGCTGGCTGCACAGATCCGCGAGCAGTACGAAGTCCCGGCCTGGAGCCTGTTCACGACGGCAACGGCCTCCGCGTCACAGTCACTCCAGAGTGCCGCGCAGGACGTCAAGGATGCGACTGCGAAAGCCGTGCTGGCGGCCCTGTTCGTGCTGGCCGTGACGACGATCGTCGTCACGTGGCCGATCCGGCGCTTGACCGCCAGCGCCCGGCGCCTCGCGGACGGCGACCTGTCGACGCGCGTGCGGCCGGGCGGCGCCAGCGAACTCGCGACGCTTGCGCGAGCCTTCAACCAGATGGCGACCGGGCTCGATGGTGCCGAGCGCGAGGTTCGCAGCTACCAGGCGCTGCTCGAACAGCGCGTCACGGAGCGCACGCAGCAGCTGCAGCACCTCGCCGAGCACGATGCGCTGACCAACCTGCCCAACCGACGGCAGCTGTTCCGGTACCTCAGCGACCGGATCGCCGCAACCGCCGAGTACGGCGACCGCCTCGCCGTGCTGTTCCTCGACCTCGACAATTTCAAGACGGTCAACGACAGCCTGGGTCACGAATTCGGCGACCGCGTCCTGACCGAGATCGGCGAGCGACTGCGGCTGCTGGTGGGGGATTCGGGTTTCATCGCGCGCCTCGGCGGCGACGAGTTCACGCTCGTCTTCCCGTTCTCCGGCTCCGTTGCGGAGATCGAATCGCGGGCCGCGACGCTGGTCGCCCGCTTCCAGCGTCCGCTGCACGTGGATCGCCGCGAAATTTCGATCGGCGTCAGCGGCGGCGCGGCCATCTTCCCCGACCACGGCGACGATGCGGCGTCGCTGCTGCGCGCCGCCGATGCCGCCCTGTTCCGCGCCAAGGAACTCGGCCGCAACCGGCTCTGCATCTATGACCCGACGCTGCTCGTGGCGGCGTCGAATCGCTTCCGGGTGGAACAGGCGCTGCGCCGGGCCATCGACGCCGGCGAGTTCGTGCTGCACTACCAGCCGCTGGTCTGCCTCGGGCGGCTCGAGACGACCGGCGTCGAAGCCCTGCTGCGCTGGCGCCAGAGCGACTCGGTCATCCTGCCGGCGGGCGAATTCATCGGCATTGCGGAACAGTCGGGCCTGATGCTGGACCTGAACACGTGGATCCTCGACCAGGCGGCGAAGGACGTGCGCAGCTGGCGCGACGCGGGCTGGACCAACGCGAAGGTCGCCATCAACGTCTCCGCGCAGCAGTTCATCTCCAGCGACTTCCTCGGTGACGTCGAGCGGCTGCTCGAGCTGCACGGCCTGCCGCCGGACGCGATCGAGCTCGAGCTCACCGAGAACATGCTGCAGACGGGTGCCATCACGGTGGAGACGCTGCGAGCGCTCAAGATGATGGGCGTCATGACCGCGCTCGACGACTTCGGCACGGGCTACTCCTCACTGACCTCGCTCGAGCGACTGCCGTTGAGCCGCGTCAAGCTCGACCGCAGCGTGCTGGCCGAGGTTGACTCGAATCCGCGGGCCGCATCGATCGCCAACTCCATCATTGCGTTGTGCCGCAGCCTGGGCCTGCAGGTCACGATCGAGGGCCTCGAGCGGACCAGCCAGCTCGACTTCCTGTCGGCTTGCGGCGACGTGAGCGTGCAGGGGTATCTGGTCGCGCGCCCGGCCGACGCGAGCGAAATCCTCGACATCGCCGGGCGGATGGGACCGCGGATGCGCGCGTTGCTCGATGCTGCCGAGGGTGGCCGGGTGCAAGGCCTGGGCGACGACCCGGACGGCACCGTCCGCCGCCTGCGCCGCCGAGGTGCCGGTGTTACGGTTCGGTCGGATTTGCTCGCGTAGCCGCAAATCCGACCGAACCGTAACACCGGCACCTCCTACACGAACGGCTGCGCCCGCTCGAGCAGCTCCTCGAGCCCGGGTTCGCTCGAATCCCACGGCTTGCCGGGGTGGATGATCGACAGCTGGCAGCTCTCGGCAGCCTCGACGAGCTGCCGGAAGGTGCCCGCCTTCAGGTCGGCAATGTAGGCCTGCTTGTTCCCGTCGTAGGCGAACATCCGCGGGTTGACCTGCGTGCATTCATTGCAACTCGAGCAGCGGATGGTCTCGATGTAAGGTTCGTCGGGATTGCGGGCCGGCTCGGCCTCGGCCACCGGCGCCGCAGCAACCACGGGCTGGGCAGCGACCGGCGCAGGTGCCGCGGCGGCTTCGCGCCGATGCGCCTCCTCCCACGCTTTCCTCTCGCGCTCGAGCAGCTGCGCCGTGCGGGAATCATTCACGCCGCCCAGTTCCTGCAGCCGGTGCCACGCCTCGCGGCACTGCTGCGCAACGCGCATCAGCCGTTCATCGACCACCAGCCGACAGAGCAGATCGGCGTCGTCCACGGCCAGGACGAAGGGCACGGCAGTGCCGGGATCCCTCGGCGGATCGGCGAGCCAAGCCCGCGCCGGGATCATCCCCTCACTCCAGGCCGCGCGCGGCGCGAGCTCGAAGTGGCGGGCATGGCGCGGGTCGCACATGGCGAAGTCCGCGAACGTGAATGCGACCTCTTCGGTGACCGTCTGCAGTTCCTGGTCGGCGTACCGGAAGCGCTCGATCGGCCAATCGACCCCGAGCTGCGGATTGTTCTCGAGCGAGAAGCGCGCCGCGAGGTCTGGCCCGGCGGCGGGGTCGTAGGTGAACACAGGAAACGCGCGCGACTGCATTGCCGCTGCCGCCTGCAGGTAACCCGGCAGCACGCCCCCATCCGGAGGCGCATAGACGCTGAACAGCGCCGGACCCGCGTAGCGCAGCCCGCGCTCGATGCGATCTCGCACCTGCAGCAGGTTCGAAGCCGCGGACTGCAGCACGAACACGTCGTCGAGGCTCATGGTCGCGCTCGCCAGCCGTGACGCCCGCAATCCGAACGCGAAGCGACCGGCGCCCAGCATCCCCTCCTCGACCAGATCCGTGACCTGCACGAGCACCTTGAGCGGCACGCCGGACGACAGGGCTTCGGTCAGCCGCCCGTGCTCCCCTGCGCCGTCGCCCGCAAGGCAGACGAAGTAGTCCGGGAAGAATTCCAAGTCCTGTGCGCCGATGGATCCCCCGTCGAACGCCGCGAAAATCGCGTCGTGCACCACCGCGGCGTAATCGCCCGCGACCTCGAGTTCCGCGACCTGCAGGGCCTTCAGCAGTTGGGCCACTTGCGGCAGTCGCCGGCGGAAAGCCTCGAGCGCGGCGTCGACGCTGTCGAACTCGAACTCGTGCGCCCCCCGGCCAGCGGCCGCATCGCCCGCGGACCCGGGGGTCGGGAAGAACCGCTGCGCCTTCAGCACCGCGAGCACGTCCTCGATCCGGCGGCGGCGAGGCGGGTCGAGCCCGCCGCGCGAACCGCCGCGCGACAGCAGTTGCGACATCGCCTGGAAGTCGAACATGGCGTGATGCGCGGACCCGAACGACGCCTGCAGAACCGGCGCCGCCAGGGCGGCCTCGGATCGCGCGAAATCCGCGCGCAGGATGTTTTCCAGCCGGATGACCAGCTGCTCGATGCGCTCGCGAGCGGCGCGCGCCTTCTGCTGCTGGACGGCCCGCCACGCGTGGCGCACGAAGCGCGCGGGCAGCGACGCATCGCAGTGGGCCACTTCACCGTCGATCGCCAGCGACTCGCGCGCCCGGCCCGCGTCGCGCGCGAAGGCCTCATCCGCGCTCGCCCCCAGTGCTGCCACGGCCTTGTCCCAGAGCTGCAGCAGCGTGCCACGCGTGCCGCGCGCCGCGAGCTGGCGGATCTCGCGTTCGATCTTCAGCGCCCGCCGTCGCAGGCTCTCGCCCGACACGCCCGGCGTCGCAACGGCGCGCAGCGCGGCGTCCACGACGTCGGACAGCGGCTGGGCAAAATCGCCGTCGCCGTGCACAAGGATCACCGGAAAGTCGTAGCGCAACGATTCGAGGTCGCGGTACCCAGCCATCAGCGCAGGACGCAGGCCGACGAGCGTCGCCGGCTGCGCCTCGTCGTGCCCACGGCGGCCCGTCAGATGAAAGACGACCTGTGCCCTGAGTTGACTGTCCATGCTGTTACGGCCAAACGGTGAATTTGTCGAACTCCGACTCGAGCGTCGAGCGGATCGAGCCGGTCGTGCGTAACATCCCGGCGCGGCGCAGGTCCTCATAGCACGGGACCTCCGGGTTGCGGTACAGGATACCGACCGGGATCGGGTCCTCGCTCGAAGCGATCTCGCGGGCGCGGTCGATGTTCGAGGGATCGTGCTCGATCTGGTTGCGGTAGATCTTCTGCAGCGCGGGGCTCACCTTGATCCCGTCCTCGTGGCTCAGCATCAGCATGCGCTGCGGATCGTGCACCCACGGCTCGAACATGTTGCCGACGAACTCGGGGCAGCGCTGCAGGATGCGCACGAACGACAGGCCGCGGTGACGGAACGCCGCCGTGATGATCTGGAACAGCACCTCGGGGATCCAGTCCACGGCCTGAGCGACGAACGAGGCGTTCTGGATGCCGAGCGTCACCGTGAGCGGACTCATCGCGTCGAGGTACGAGCCGCGCGGCGTCGTGTTGCTCTTCGTGCCGATCGGCGACGTCGGGGAAGCCTGCTTCTTCGTCAAGCCGTAGATGTGGTTGTCGTGCAGCAGCACGGTCAGGTTCATGTTGTAGCGGATCGCGTGGATCCAGTGCGCGGCGCCGATGCTGCAGCAGTCGCCGTCGCCGGTGTTGACGAACACGTGCAGGTCCGGGCGCGCGAGCTTGATGCCCTCGGCGATCGGCAGCGCGCGGCCGTGGATGCCGTGAAAGCCGTAGGTGCGCATGTAGTGCGGCAACCGGCTGGAGCAGCCGATGCCCGATACGAACACCGTCTTCTCGGGGCGCAGGCCCTCGTCCCGGCACAGGCGCTGCACCGCGGCGAGGATCGCGTTGTCGCCGCAACCCTTGCACCAGCGCGGCATGCCGCCCTGGTAGTCCTCGAGCTGGCGGCGCTCCTCGAACAGGTGATGCAGGCAGTTCGTCGCGGTGCTCATGGACGGGATGCCCCCTGCGCCAGCCGGCGCCGCAAGACCTCGCAGATCGTGCCGGGCTTGATCGGTCGCCCGCGCACTTCGCTCCAGCAGTCCACATCCACGAGGTAGCGCGCCCGCAGCAGCATCGCGAGCGCCGAGTAGCGGCGGTTGGTCTCGTCGATCAGCTCGTCGCGCGGGTCGTCGGACCAGTTGGCCTCGATCGTGATCACCTGCCGGAAGCGCTGCAGGATCTCCTTGATGCCGGGCTGCATCGGCTGCATGAAACTCAGGTGCAGCGAGGACACCTTGTGCCCCTCGCGCCGCAACCGCTCGACGGATTCTTCGATCGCGCCCTTGGTGCTGCCCCAGCCGACGACCAACAGGTCGCCCTCCGGATCGCCGAAAACGGTCGGCGGCGTCAGCATCCTCTGCAGCGCTGCAAGCTTCAGACTGCGCGCGTGCATGCCCTGCTCGTTGATCTCGGGGTCGTACGCCACGCGGCTCGACCGGTCGTGCGCGAGGCCGGTCAGCGTGTGCATGCCGTTCGGCTGCCCGGGCACGAACCGTCGCGACAGGCCCGTAACCGGGTCCCAGTCGTAGGGTTTCGCGCCTTCCGGAATGGGGCTCTGGTCGATCGGCGGGGCGAGCCAGTCCTCGCTGAACTCGGGCCGCCTGAACGGCTGCTGCGCCGTCGCGAGGCTCGCGTCCGACAGCACGACCACGACCATGTTGAAGGTCTCGGCGATGCGCCGCGCCGTGATGATCGAGTAGAAGCAGTCTTCGATCGTGCTCACCGCCATCACGACCTTGGGCGCGTCGCCATGGCTGCCGAACATCACGGTCAGCAGGTCGCCCTGCTCCACCTTCGTGGGCTGGCCGGTGCTCGGCCCACCGCGCTGCACGTTGACGACTACGAGCGGGATTTCGGCCATTACCGCGAGGCCGATGCCCTCCTGCTTCAGCGAATAGCCCGGGCCCGAGGTGATCGTGACCGCGACCTTGCCCGTATAGGAAGCGCCGATCGCGAACGCGCAGGCCGCGATCTCGTCCTCGGCCTGGTGGACGATGCCGCCGGCGCGCTCGAAGACGTCGCTCAGGTAGTGCGAGGCCGACGTGGCGGGCGTGATCGGGTACATCGCGCAGATGTCCATGCCCGAGGCGAGGACGCCGAGCCCGATCGCGGTGTTGCCGTTGATGACCAGCTGCGGCTCGGTGGCCCGCTCCGCCGGCACCCGGAAACCGAAGTCGAGGTGTTGCTCGGCCCACGCATGACCCGCCTCGAGCAGCGCGACGTTCGACTGGATCATCTTCGCAGACTTCTTGCCGAAGATGAACGCGATCTGCTCGCGGGCCAGGTCCATGTCCAGGCTGTAGAGGTTGCAGAGCATGCCGAGCACGAACATGTTCTTGCCCTTGCGCGGGTCGGACACCAGCGCGCGGCATTCGTGCTCCATCGGCACCTCGTACACCCGGTAACCCTCGGCGACCAGGCGCGCGAGGGTCTCGGCGTACTGCGCGGCGATCTTCGGGTCGGGACTCTCGGCCCAGATGCTCTCGAGCAGGATGATGCAGCCGGGCCGCAGTTCGCCGGCGTTGACGCGCCCGAGCAGCACCTGCTCGTTGAATGCGACCGCGAGATCGGCCTCGTCGCCGCCGTTGCTGATGGCCCTGGAGCCGATGCGGATCCGGTTGCCGCTGGCGCCCGCCACGCTGCGCGCGGGTGGCTGGATCTCGGCCGGGATGATCTCGACCGTCCACACGCCGTTGCCCATCCGGGCCGCGATCGAGCCGAACGACTGGCCGCACTTCTGCGCACCTTCGCCCGAGTCGCTCATGATCTCGATGACGGCCTCGTCGAGCGTGACGACCTGCTTCGTCGCGGCCGGCGAGCCACTGGGCCCGGCCGGCACGCCCCGCGGCCGCAATTCCGCTGCAGCATTCATCGCATCACCTCTGCAGGCGCACGCGCGCGTACCCGTGCTCGGCGCGGTCGATGCCGAACAGCGTGGCCGCGGCGCCGTCCGGCCGCTCCTGGTAGACGAAATCGGTGTCGCGCAGGCCGAGAAAGGCCTTCATTCCCCGTGCGGCGCGGCGCCCGGCGCCCATCGCCTCGATGACCGTGGCGGCACCGGTCACGATGTCGCCGCCGGCGAATACGCCGGGGATCGAAGTCGCGAGGTCGTCGTCGGTGGCAATGTAGCCGCGCTTGTCGAGCTTCAGCCGCGACGTCTGGCCGATGATCGGATTGGCGTTCGTGCCGATCGCGTACACGACCATGTCGGCCTCGATTTCGAACTCGCTGCCCGGCTCTGGAATCGGCCGGCGTCGCCCCGACTCGTCCGGCTCGCCGAGCACCATGCGCACGCAGCGCACGGCTCGTACGTTGCGTTGGCCGTCGTCGAGGAGCTCGACCGGGCTCACGAGCCAGTGGAAATCGATGCCCTCCTGCTCGGCGTGGTGGAGCTCCTCGGCGCGCGCCGGCGCCTCGGCACGGCTGCGACGGTAGAGACAGCGCACGTGCTCGGCGCCGAGCCGCAGGCACACGCGCATGGCGTCCATCGCCGTGTTGCCCGCGCCGATCACCGCGACCTGCCGGCCCGGCTGCAGCGGCGTGTCGAAATTGGGGAAATCTCGCGCCCGCATCAGGTTGCAGCGGGTGAGCAGCTCGTTCGCGGAGAGCACGCCGTTCAACGACTCGCCGGGAATGCCCATGAAGGACGGGTACCCCGCGCCGGTGCCGATGAACACCGCGTGGAAGCCCATCTCGTCGATCATCTGCTCGATCGTGAACAGGCGGCCGACCAGCGTGTTGCATTCGAAGCGCACGCCGAGTTGCTCGAGCTTGGCGATCTCCGCATCCACGACCGGGTTCGGCAGCCGGAAGTCGGGGATGCCGTACTTCAGCACGCCGCCCGCCTCGTGGAAGGCTTCGTAAACGGTCACTTCGCAGCCCGCCTTGGCCATGTCCGCCGCGCAGGCCATGCCGGCGGGCCCGGAACCCACGATGCCGATCCGGAAGGCGTTATGCTCGATGTACGGGACGTTCGACCAGCCTTCCTTGATCGCGCGGTCGCCGACCCAGCGTTCCAGCCGCCCGATCGCGACCGGCTCGAGCGACTCGCCGACCGTGCAGACGCCCTCGCACTGGTTCTCCTGCGGACAGACGCGACCGCACACCGCCGGGAGCAGGTTCGTCGCCGTGATGACGTCGTAGGCGCCGCGAAAATCCTTCTCGGTGATCTTCTCGATGAAGTCGGGGATCGCGATGTTGACCGGGCAGCCCCTGACGCACGGCTGATCAGGACACATCAGGCAGCGCTCGGCCTCGAGCAGCGCGTCCTCGATCTGGTAGCCGCAGTTCACTTCGTCGAAATTCCGCGCGCGTGCGAGCGGATCCTGCTCGCGCATGGGCGTGCGGGCCTGCGGGATCATGCGGATCGTCTTTTTCTTCTTCTGTGCCATCGTCAGCTCGCCGCATCGGCCTGGCTGCGCAGCCGGCAGCTCTCGTTGAAGCGGTCGCTCGCTTCGCGCTCGGTCGCCTTGTAGCGCTGCAGCCGGACCATCAGGTCGTCGAAGTCCACGAGGTGGCCGTCGAAGTCCGGGCCGTCGACGCAGGCGAACTTCACCCGGTCGCCGATCTTGACGCGGCAGCCGCCGCACATGCCGGTGCCGTCCACCATCACCGGGTTGAGGCTCACGATGGTGCGGATCTTGTGCGGCCGGGTCGCCTCGGCGCAGCCCTTCATCATTACGGGCGGCCCGATGGCCACGCATTCGTCGATGTCGGGGTGCTTCTCGACGGCCTGCCGGATGCCCTCGGTCACGAGCCCCTTGATGCCGGCCGAGCCGTCGTCGGTGCAGAGGATCAGCTCGTCGCAGCAGGCGCGGAACTTATCCTCCCAGAAGACCAGGTCGCGGTTGCGGAAGCCGAGTACGCCGATCACGTAGGCGCCGCTTTCCTTGTACGCACGGGCCTGGGGGTAGACCGGCGCGACGCCGAGCCCACCGCCGACGCAAAGCACCTTCTTCGCTCGGCCGATGTGGCTCGGGATGCCCATCGGCCCGACCAGCGCGAAGAGGCGCGTGCCGACGCGGCAATCGCGCTGCATCTCGCGGGTCGTCTTGCCGACCGCCTGGATCACGAGGGTGATGGTCCCCCGGTCGCGGTCGAAGTCCGCGATCGTGAGCGGAATTCGCTCGCCGTGCTCGTGTGGCATCACGATCACGAACTGGCCTGGCCTGGCCGCTTTCGCCAGCAGCGGGTGGCGAATCTCGAGCAAATAGGTGGCGTCCGAGAAGTCCTCTCGGGCGATGATTTCGAAGCCGGCTCCGCCTGTTGCGTCTGGCACGTTAACCCCCTGATTGTCAGGGCGGTTTAGCGTGGCAAATCCACCGGCACAATCAGGGTATGTGCGGAGGTGCCGGTGTTACGGTTCGGTCGGATCTGCTCGGACCGAGCAAATCCGACCGAACCGTAACACCGGCACCCTCAGATGCGGTGTTCGCCCCGCTCGTAGACGACGCTGGCCCGCCCGACGAGCAACGGGTCGAGCGGGCCGACCCGCTCGAGGTCCTTGTTCGTGTACGGCAGCTTGTGCAGGATGTAGCGCATCGCATTCAGCCGGGCGCGCTTCTTGCAGTCCGACTTGATCACCGTCCAGGGCGCATCCGCGGTGTCGGTGTGAAAGAACATCGCCTCCTTGGCCTTCGTGTACTCCTCCCACTTGTCGAGCGACGCGAGGTCCACCGGACTCAGCTTCCACTGCTTGAGCGGATGCGACTTGCGTTCCTTGAACCGCCGCCGCTGCTCCTTGCGGCTCACCGAGAACCAGAACTTGAGCAGGTGCAGGCCGCTGCGCGCAAGGTTGCGCTCGAACTCCGGCGCCTGGCGCATGAACTCGAGATACTCGTCGTCGTTGCAGAAACCCATGACCCGCTCGACGCCGGCGCGGTTGTACCAGGACCGGTCGAACATGACGATCTCGCCACGCGTCGGCAGGTGCTCGACGTAGCGCTGGAAGTACCACTGGCCCCGTTCGATCTCGCTCGGCTTCTCCAGTGCCACGACGCGCGCGCCGCGCGGATTCAGGTGCTCCATGAAACGCTTGATCGTGCCGCCCTTGCCGGCCGCGTCGCGGCCCTCGAACAGGATCACGACCCGCTGACCGGTCTCCTTGACCCAGGCCTGCAGCTTGAGCAACTCGACCTGCAGCTCGTACTTGCGGCGCTCGTAACTGCGCCGGGACATCAGGTGCTTGTAGGGATAGCCACCCTCGCGCCAGTCGTCGGCCAACTCGCCGTCGACCCGGTCATGCTTGATCCGGCGCGCCGCCTCGTCCTGATGCGACAGCAGGTTGCGCAGCGCCACGACATCGTCGGGCGAGGCACCCGCAAGGATCGCTTCGAACGATTCGGCCAGTTCACGGGAGTCGCCCCGCGCCTCGCGCCCCAGGATGTCGCGGATCGCGTGCGCCTTGGATTCGGTGGCGGCCGCCACCGACTCCTCGACCGAGAAATCGGCAATGCCGCGCCCGGTCAGGCTCGGCGCCACGTCACCCTTGGCGACCGACCGGACTGCCGACCGACGCACCGCCCGTCGCTTACGCCGAGTTACCGCAGGCGCCGCCAGATCAGTCACCGGTTTGTCTCGCTTCGAATCGTCCATTTCCAGCTCCCCTGCCCATCCCGGCATCGTTCACCCGGAACAGGCTAACCACAGCGCAAGCCATCCGGCCTCCGCAGATTCCGCAATCCGGTCACGGCGTCACGATCGCGAACTGCCCGTCCGGCTTGTCGAGCAGCGACAGGAACGACAGCAGCTTGAGCCGGCTGCCCTCCACGTCGAATGCGTCGGACATCACCAGCTCCTTGACGCCCGCGTCCCCGATCCCCAGCCGCAGCAGCAGGTCGCGGGTCAGGCGCACCGTTGCATCGGCATCCGTCGCAGGCTCGGCGCGGCGATGGTGCAGGACGGCATTCTCGACTTCCAGCACGTGCGTCTCGCCGACGTCGGTGAAGACGAAGTTGAACTTCAATCGCTTGCCGTCCGCCCCCGGACCGTCAAGCCGCACGGACATCGAGTCGAGGAACTGCTCCACCGACGTGTTGCGCAGCAGCCCGACCGCACGGCGCGGATCGAGCGCACTGCCCTGGACGCCGTTGCGCAACTCGTAGGCTCCCGACAGGTAGACGTCACGCCAGGGCCCGGACTCGGCGCGGAAGCCGAGCTGGTCGTACACGCTCGCCAGCAGCGCCTTCGCCGCCGCATTGGACGGCTCCGCGAACACGACGTGGTTCAACAACGTCGCCGCCCACTGGTCCTCGCCCGCGTCGTGGGCGGCCTGCGCGAGCTCGACGACCTTGCCCGCCCCGCCCATCGCAGCCACGTACTTCACGGCAGCGTCGGCAGGCGGCAGCGGATCGAGGTTGGCCGGGTTCGCGTCGTACCAGCCGAAATAGGCCTGGTACACGGCCTTGGCGTTGTGGCGCACGGTGCCGTAGTAGTCGCGGTTCGCGAACCGGTTCCGCAACGTGGACGGCAATTCGAGCTGCGCGGCGATTTCGCGCGGCGTGTAACCCTGGTTGGCCAGGCGCAACGTCTGGTCGTGGATGTAGCGATAAGTGTCCCGCTGCGACAGCAGGTATTCGAGCGCGCGCTCGTTGCCCCAGACCGGCCAGTGATGGCTGTTGAAGACCACTTCCATGTCGCCGAACCGCGCGGCTGCGTCGTCGATGTAGCCGCTCCACTTGCGCGCGTCGCGAACCTTCGCGCCTCGCAGCGTGTACAGGTTGTGCAGCGTGTGCGAGACGATCTCGGCGCCGCACCAGGCCTTGTGGTCCGGCAGGTAGAACGTCAGCTCCGCCGGCGCCTCCGACTCCGGCGCATTCTGGAAGACGAAGCGCACGCCGTCGATCTCCATTTCCTGCGGCGTGCGGTCGATCAGCACCGTCGGCTCGCGGATGCTGATCGTGCCGCCCGGCACGCCCTTGCCGAGCCCGGTGTCGACGTGTCCGACCGGACTGCGCGGCAGCGCGAGGCCGTACATGAACAGTGCACGCCGGCCCATCGCCACGCCCGCGAGCACGTTCTCGCTGGTCGCTTCATCCATGAAGCCGGCCGGGGCAATGACCGGCACCGTCGAGGGTCCAGCCGGGAGCACGCCTTCGATGCCGCCGAAATGGTCGACGTGGCTGTGCGTGAAAATCACGGCCGACACGGACCGCTCGCCCAGGTGCCGGCGCGCGAGCGCGAGGGCGGCCGCGGCGGTCTCCTGCACCGTGAGCGGGTCGACGACGATCCAGCCCGTGCGTCCCTCGATCAGCGTCATGTTGGACAGGTCGTAGCTGCGCACCTGATGGATGCCCGGCACGACTTCGTACAGTCCGGGCCGGCCGTTCAGCTTTGCCTGCCGCCACAGGCTCGGGTTCACCGTGGGCGGCGCATCGCCTGTGACGAACGCATAGGATTCGAAATCCCACGCCGTCGTGCCGTCCGACGCCGCAACCTTCAGTGGTGCATCGGTGGCGATGAAGCCGCGCTGGGCATCCTCGAAGTCCTGCATCTCGCCGAGCGGCAATGCACTGGCGACCGCGGCATTGGCCGCGACCGTGTGCCGGGTCGCGGCGCCGCTCGCCTTACCTGGTTCGACCGGCGCATCGGGCACCTTCGCGCATGCGGCCAGCATGGCGAGCGTCGCCGCCATCGGAACGATTCTCGAATGCATCAACGTTGCTTCCGTGTGTGCAGGCCAGGCGGTAATGTACCGTTCGTCCGACATGGAGGGATAGACAATGCGATCGCGTTACTTCGTCGCCGCGCTGGGACTCATGATTGGTTGCGCGCAAGCGAGCGAACCGGTGCTGATGTCCGCCGATTGGGGAGTTGCAGCCTGCGACGCGTGGAATGCCGACCCGGTGCTGACGCAGGACCTCGCCAAGAGCGGCTGGATCAAGAACGACAAGGGCCGCGGCTACAAGATCATGCAGGTGTTCCGCGAAGACTGCGGCGACAAGCCGACGGTCGAGTTGCGCGTGGCACTCGTGGACGGCGCGGCGCGATGCGTTTACGGTGGCCCGGTCCAGCAAGATGCGCTCGATCGCGGCGCCGACTACGTGATGCACGCGAAGACGGCACGCTGGGTCGAGATGGGCAGCGGCGAGTACGGGCCGATGAAGGCGATGATGCTCGGTCGACTCTCGTTCAGCGGGCCCCGCGCCGAGGCGATGGGCAACATGGGACCCTTCACGAACTTCCTGCTGCTGGCCGGCAAGGTGCCGTCGGACACGACGAACTGTCCGCAGTGACGCAAACCTTCGAATCGCAGGGCCTGCGCCTCGCCTACGACGACGTGGGCGACGGAGTGCCGATCGTGCTGCTGCACGGTTTTGCCGCGGATCGCCGCCTCAACTGGAAGCTGACCGGCTGGTACGAAACGCTGGCGGGTGCCGGGTACCGCGTGCTCGCCTTCGACGCGCGTGGACATGGCCAGAGCGACAAGCCCTCCGACATCGAAGCCTATCGACCCGAAGGTATTGCAGTGGATGCGGTGCGCCTGCTCGACCATCTGTCGATCCGCAAGGCGAACCTGTTCGGCTACTCGATGGGCGG
>Ga0209391_10000622_pt1 | contig 17152 bp, 18 predicted proteins | sample PPLLak3March2015_FD_187246 | JGI IMG/M metagenome (GOLD analysis project Ga0209391, IMG submission 187246) | Freshwater sediment microbial communities from Prairie Pothole Lake near Jamestown, North Dakota, USA - PPLs Lake P7 Core (1) Depth... | ecosystem: Environmental > Aquatic > Freshwater >... | reverse complement strand
GGCCGGGCGTGGCGGCTGCGCCGAAACGGCGTACGCGCTGAACGGACCGTGCCAGCCTCGGACCTGCTGCTTGCGATCTCGCAGCTGGCGGTGGCGCTGGCGGGCTTCTCCGGCCTCATCGCCGCGATCCGTACCGCGGCGCCGGACGGCTGGTACCCGCGCGACATCTGGTCCCTTTCGTGGATGCTCGGAGCCAGCATTGGGGCCCTGGTGCTGTCGCTGCTGCCGCTGTGGCTCAGCCTGTTCGCGTGGCCGGACGCGGCCGTGTACCGGATCTCGAGTGCCGTGGCGGCCGTGGCCATCGGCAGCTTCGTGAGCGTGATGGCCTGGATCGGGCGACGCCTGACCCGCGCCGGCTATCCGCCGCGCGTGCGGTACTTTCCGGCCACGATCGTGCTGTTGCTGGGGCTCACCTCGGTCGTGATGACCGTGGGCGCCGTCGGCGGGCTGCGCGGGTCGATCGAGGCGGCCTACGTGGGAACCCTGATTGCGCTGCTGCTGGCGTCCGTTCTCGTGCTCGCGGTGTTCCTGGTGCTGCTCGCCCGCATGACCCAGCGCAGGTCATGATGTCGTCCTGACGCCGGTTGGATCGCGAGGCGAGCCCCGCGACGGCGACAGCAACTCGAGAAACTCAGGAGCACGGCATGCCCGCCCCGCAACGCATGACCCCGTCCGAAGCGCTGGTCGAGACCCTGGCCGCCAACGGCGTGACGGAGGTGTTCGGCATCGTGGGCTCGGCCTACATGGATGCCCTCGACATCTTCCCGGCCGCCGGCATCCGTTTCATCCCGGTGGCGCACGAGCAGGGCGCGGCGCACATGGCGGACGGCTACGCGCGCGCCTCCGGCCGCCACGGCGTGTGCATCGCGCAGAACGGCCCGGGCGTCACCAATTTCGTCACGGCGATCGCGGCGGCGTACTGGGCGCACTCGCCGGTGGTGTTCATCACGCCCGAGACGGGCTCGATGACGATGGGCCTCGGCGGCTTCCAGGAGACCGAGCAACTGCCGATCTTCTCGAAGATCACCAGGTACCAGGGGCACGTGAACAATCCGAAGCGCATGGCCGAGATCGCCGGGCGCTGCTTCGACCGCGCCATGCTCGAGATGGGGCCGACGCAGCTCAACATCCCGCGCGACTACTTCTACGGCGACATCCAGGCAACCATCGGCCCGCCGATGCGCATCGGGCGCGGTCCTGGAGACGCGGCGGCGCTCGACGCGGCGGCGGCGCTGCTCGCAGCCGCCAGGTTCCCGGTGATCCTCGCGGGCGGCGGCGTGATCAACTCCGGCGCCGTTGCCGAAGCCATCGCCCTCGCCGAGCGCCTGAACGCGCCCGTCTGCAACAGCTACCTGCACAACGACTCGTTCCCGGCGTCGCACCCGCTGTGGTGCGGCCCGCTCGGTTACCAGGGCTCGAAGGCGGCGATGAAGCTGATTGCCCAGGCCGACGTCGTGCTCGCGCTCGGCACGCGCCTCGGGCCCTTCGGCACCCTGCCGCAGTACGGCATGGAGTACTGGCCGGCGAACGCGAAGATCATCCAGGTGGACACCGACCCGCACGTACTCGGGCTCGTGAAACCCATCAGCGTCGGCATCCACGGCGATGCCCGCGCCGCGGCTGCGGCGCTCGTCGAGCGACTGGCGGGCCGCGACCTCGCCTGCGCCGCAAACCGTGCCGAGCGCAGGGCGAGGATCGAGGCCGAGAAGGGCGCTTGGGAGCAGGAACTCGCCACGTGGACCCACGAGCAGGACCCGTACTCGCTCGAGGTGGCCAAGGACTCGCCGTACATGCACCCGCGGCAGATGCTTCGGGAGCTCGAGAAGGCCCTGCCGCCGCGCGCCATGGTCTCGACCGACATCGGCAACATCTGCTCGGTGTCGAATTCCTACCTGCGCTTCGAGGAGCCGCGCTCGATGTTCGCGGCGATGAGCTTCGGCAACTGCGGGTACGCGTTCCCGGTGATCTGTGGCGCGAAAGTGGCCTGCCCCGATCGCCCGGCCATCGCTTACGTGGGCGACGGCGCGTGGGGAATCAGCCTCAACGAGCTGCTCACCTGCGCGCGCGAGAAGATCGGCGTGACGGTCGTCGTGTTCAACAACGGCCAGTGGGGCGCAGAGAAGAAGAACCACGTGGACTTCTACACGCGCCGCTTCCAGGGCGTGAACCTCGAGAGCCCGAGCTGGGCGAAAGTGGCCCAGGCCTTCGGATGTGCCGGCGTGACGGTCGAACGACTCGCCGATGTGGGACCGGCGCTGCAGGCGGCGGTCCGCGCCCAGGCAGACGGGACCTGCACCGTGCTCGAGATGATGGTCACGCAGGAGCTGGGCGACCCGTTCCGGCGCGACGCGCTGTCGATGCCGGTGCGCTATCTGGAGAAGTACCGCTCGTACGTCTGAGCGTCGCGGCCGTGCCTCCAGCGCAGGTGCAGCGCCGACTGCGGACAGCATGCTCCGGATCGGGGTACGCTCGATGCGTGTCCCGGTCGCGGTGCCCATCCTGAGGGTCGTCCGTGCTCAATGGCATCGACTTCAGTTCCTGGCAGGCAGTTCTCTCGACACTGCTCGGTCTCTCCTTCGTCACGCTGATCATCGTCGGGATCCGCCTGCTCCTCATGCAGACGGTCCAGCAGCGCCGTGAGCGTGAGAACCGCCAGATCAACGAGCGGCTGCGGACCCTCATCGCTGCATACAAGACGCTCGGTGGTTCGTTCACCGGCGACCTTGCGGTGGATCCGAGTCACCTGCGCGACCTGCGCCTGCGGGCCCGCGGCGAAGCGACTCCCGACCCCCTGGTCCTCGAAGTGGGGTCGGCCGCAACGACGGAGACCATGCCGACCGAAGCCGGTCTGCCGGGCAGCGACCGACGCCGCCGGGTTCGCGACGCAGTGGAGGCCGCGCTGTCGGACATCATCCTGCTCGGTACCGAGGAGCAGGTGCGGTTGGCGGCCAGGGCGGCGAGCGACCTTGCCGCCGGCCGCGCGGTGGAGACCTCCGAGATCGTCGTTTCGCTTCGCACTTTCATACGCGAGGTCCTCGATCTCGAACCCGTCCCGACGGAACTCGTCATCCCGAAGCAGGGCCCCGTGCGTCCGGCGCCGGCGAGCTCCCGCGGCGGCAAGGGGGGTGAGGCCGGCGGCGGACGGGGAGGCGGCGGCCTCGGCGGCGGCGGCGCTGGAATGGGCGGCTCGGGTCCCGGTGCAGGAATCGACACCGACGGTAGTGCCGACCGCTGAACGCGAAGCTCGGACGGACAGGCGCAGGAATTCGGCGTCGGCCGGCCCTCGCCTGTGAATTCGCGGGCGTGGAGATGACGGCCTTGGTCAGCCGATCAGACTATTCGGTTCAGGTTCACAATACCGCTGCCGAATATTAATCCCGTTTCAGACTGTTCGATTTTTATTCACACCTTCGGCGCCTCCATCAGGCGCGATCGCGGTAACCGAGCACGACCAGCACGCAGCTGCCGTCTGCGATGACATTGATGCCGGCGGCCTCGCAGGCCGCCACTGCCCGCTCGCTCTCCGCGCCCGGCTGCATCCAGACGTGCTGGATTCCCCGCTGGATCGCCTCCTCGACGACCCGCTCCGTCACCGCCGGCGGCGTGATGATAGAGAGGCTCTTCACCTCGTCCGGCAGGTCGAGCACGCTCGCCACGCAGGCGACTCCCTCGATCTCCGTCTCGCGCGGGTTGACCGGGATCGCCCGCCGGCCCGCCTGCTGGTAGCAGCGCAGCACCTTGTTGCCGTACTTGTGGCGGCGCGGAGAGGCGCCGACGACACCGTAGGCGGGTGAAGTCAGGAAACGGGCGATCGGGTCAGGTGAGTCGTGCATTCGGTTTCGGCCTGGGCGGGAGGTCCACGGGCGATCATTCTGGCGCAACCGACTCCCTGCGGCGTGAACTGGCGGCAGCTTCGAGCCCCGGGAGGCCGCCCGACCGTTCGCTATACTGCGCGCCCTTCGAGCGAGACCTGAGCGGACATCCGATGGCCAAGACGGTGGCAAAGCCCCCGCGCACGTTCCAGGACCTGATCCTGACCCTGCAGCGGTACTGGGCGGAGCGCGGCTGCGTGATCATCCAGCCGTACGACATGGAGATGGGCGCGGGCACGTTCCACACCGCGACCTTCCTGCGTGCGCTCGGGCCCGAGCCCTGGAGCGCCGCCTACGTGCAGCCCTCGCGCCGTCCCACCGACGGCCGCTACGGCGACAACCCGTTCCGCCTGCAGCACTACTACCAGTACCAGGTGGTCATCAAGCCGTCGCCGCACGACATCATCGACCTGTACCTCGACTCGCTGCGGGCCGTCGGCATCGACCCGACGGTGCACGACGTGCGCCTCGTCGAGGACAACTGGGAATCGCCCACGCTCGGCGCCTGGGGCCTCGGCTGGGAAATCTGGCTCAACGGCATGGAGGTGACCCAGTTCACCTACTTCCAGCAGGTCGGAGGCCTCGACTGCCGGCCCGTGATGGGCGAGATCACCTACGGGCTCGAGCGCCTCGCCATGTACCTGCAGGGCGTCGAGAGCGTGTTCGACCTGGTCTGGACCGACGGGCCGCTCGGCCGCGTCACCTACGGCGACGTCTATCACCAGAACGAGGTCGAGCAGTCGAAGTACAACTTCGAGCACGCGGACGTCGAGGAGCTGTTCCGGCAGTTCGACGCCCACGAGAAGGAGTGCCTGCGACTGCTGGAGTTGAAGCTCTCGCTGCCCGCCTACGAGCGCATGCTCAAGACCTCGCACACCTTCAACCTGCTCGATGCGCGCAAGGCCATCTCGGTCACCGAGCGGCAGCGCTACATCCTGCGGGTGCGCACCCTGGCCCGGGGGGTCGCCGAGGCCTACTTCGCGAGCCGGGAGGCGCTCGGCTTCCCGATGCTGCGGCAGGCCGAGACGCCGGAGCGAGTGCTCGGCGCGATCAAGCTGCCGAGCGTGGGCCTGGCATGAGCACGGCGCGCGATTTCCTGGTCGAGATCGGCACCGAGGAACTGCCGCCGAAGTCGCTGCTCGCGCTCGCCGACGCGTTCGCCGCGGGCATCTCGAAAGGGCTCGACGAGTCGGGACTCCTGCACGGCGCCGTCGAGCGTTTCGCGACGCCGCGGCGGCTGGCGGTCCGCGTGCGTCGCCTCGCCGAACGCCAACCCGACCGTGCCATCGAGCGGCGCGGTCCGCCGCTCAAGGCCGCCTTCGACGCGCAGGGTGCGCCCACGCAGGCCGCGCTCGCCTTCGCGAAGAGCTGCGGCGTGGAAGTCGCGGCGCTCGAGCACCTCGAGACGCCCAAGGGCGTGTGGCTGGTGCATCGCGGCACCGAGGCCGGCGCGCACACGGCGAGCCTGCTGCCAGGCATCGTCCAGGCCTCGCTCGATGCGCTGCCGATCGCTCGGCGCATGCGCTGGGGTGCAGGCGAGGCCCAGTTCGTGCGTCCGGTGCACTGGGTGCTGATGCTCTTCGGCCGCGAGGCGGTGCCCGGGACAATCCTCGGCGCAGCCTCGGGCGACCTCAGTCGCGGCCACCGCTTCATGGCGCCTAAGCCGCTGCGCATCACGTCGCCGGCCGCCTACGTGTCTACGCTGCACAAGCGCGGCCGCGTGCTCGCCGACATCCACGAACGGCGCGAAACCATCCGCCAGGGCGTGAATGCGGAGGCCGCCCGACTCGGCGGCGAGGCCGTCATCTCCGAGGCCCTGCTCGACGAGGTCACGGCGCTGGTGGAGTGGCCGGTGCCGATCGCCGGCCGCTTCGATGAGCAGTTCCTCGAGCTGCCGCCCGAGGTGCCGATTGCCACCATGCAGGATCACCAGCGCTATTTCCCGGTACGCGACGCCTCGGGCGCGCTGATGCCGTGGTTCATCGCGGTCGCCAACATCGAGAGCTCCGACCCCGCGCAGGTCGTGGCCGGCAACGAGCGCGTGGTCCGCCCGCGGCTGTCGGACGCGGCGTTCTTCTGGTCCACCGACCGCCAGCAGCGCCTCGATGCCCGCATCGAGGGCCTCAAGCGCGTGACTTTCCAGACGCAGCTCGGCTCACTGCACGACAAGGCCGAACGCGTACGTGCGCTCTCGAAGGCGATCGCCAGCGCGATCGGCGCCGACGCCCGCCTCGCCGACCGCGCGGCCGAACTCGCCAAGTGCGACCTCATCACTTCGATGGTGGGCGAGTTCCCGGAGCTGCAGGGCCTGATGGGCCGCTACTACGCGCAGCTGGACGGCGAGCACCCCGAGGTGTGCGAAGCGCTGCGCGAGCAGTACCTGCCGCGCTTCGCCGGCGACGAGCTGCCCGCGACGCCCACCGGCATGGCACTCGCGATCGCCGACCGGCTCGACACCATCGCGGGCATCTACGCCACCGGCCAGAAGCCGACCGGCACGCGCGACCCGTTCGGCCTGCGCCGAGCCGCGCTCGGGCTGCTGCGCACCTCGATCGAGCGACGGCTCGACCTCGACCTGCAGTCGCTGATCGACCAGGCCCTGGCCGCACTGCCGTTCGCCGCACCGGCCGAGTGCGCCCGCGACGTGTACGACTACGTCATCGAGCGGTTGCGCGCCTATTACGTCGAGGGCGACGCCGGCCTCGCCGTGACGACGGAGATGTTCGACGCGGTGCTCGCCACGCGGCCCGCCTCGCCGCTCGATTTCGACGCGCGGCTGCGGGCGCTCGTCGAGTTCCTGCGCCTGCCCGAGGCGCAGGCGCTCGCCGCCGCCAACAAGCGCATCGCCAACATCCTGCGCAAGGCCACCGGGCCGGTGGACGACCGCGTGGATCCCGAGCGTCTCGTCGACCCGGCCGAGCAGATCCTCGGCGAGCAGGTCGAGGCGGTCGGGCGCCAGGTCGAGCCCCGGTTCAGGGCTCGCGAATACACCGAGGCGCTCAAGTCGCTGGCGGTGCTGCGCAACGCCGTTGATTCGTTCTTCGACTCGGTGATGGTGATGGCCGACGACCCCGCCCTGCGCGCCAACCGGCTTGCGCTGCTGAAGCGCATGCAGGCGCTGTTCATGCACGCGGCCGACCTGTCGCGGTTGCCCGGGTAGCAAGTCGCCATGCAGTGGGTGCGGTCACTGCTGTTCACCAGCCTGCTGTTCGTCACCACGATGGCCTTCGGCGTGGTGGTGCTGCTGAGTGCACTGCTGCCCCTCAGCGTCGAGCAGCGCTACGTGATCCCGCGCTACTGGGGCCTGTTCGAGTGCTGGCTCGCGAGTGCGGTCTGCGGCATGAACTACGTGGTCGAGGGCCGGGAGAATCTTCCCGCGGGGCCGTTCGTCTCGCTGTGGAAGCACTCGACGGCGTGGGAAACGATGGCGCAGATGTTCGTGGTGCCACCAGCGTCGTGGCTCCTCAAGCGCGAGGTGCTGTGGATCCCGATCGTCGGCTGGGCGGTGAGCACCTACAAGCCCATCGCCATCAACCGCAGCGCGGGCCACTCGGCCGTGAACCAGGTCGTGAAGCAGGGGCGCGAACGCCTCGCCGCCGGCATGGGCGTGGTCGTCTATCCGGAAGGCACGCGCGTGGCGCCGGGCCAGACGCGCAAGTACGGCGTGAGTGGTGCGCTGCTTGCGATCGAGGCCGGTGCGCCGGTGGTGCCGATCGCCCACAACTCCGGTTACCTGTGGCCCCGTCGGAGCCTGCTCAAGAAAGCCGGCACCATCTACGTCGTGATCGGCAAGCCCATCGATCCCACGGGCCTCGACGCGCGCGAGATCAACCGGCGCGCACAGGAGTGGATCGAGTCGACGATCGCCGGGATCCTCACGCGACCGGGCGGCCAGCCGGACTGAGGGAGTCTTCCTCGCGCATTGCGCGCCCGGGCGCGCGTCACTCCGCTACCATGTCCGCCCTGTCACCCGGAGTGAACCCGATGCCCAACGAGCGCGCCACCGCCCGCAAGCTGCTCAGCAGCGCCGAATTCGAGCTCTTCGAGGCCTCGCGCCGCGACGGCATCTGCGTGCTGAGCGCCGCCGAACTTAAGCGCAAGGTAGAGCGCACGCGACGCCTGCGCGACAAGCACCGCGACCTCTACAAGCGGCAGCGCCTCGCCATGCGCGACCTCACCGGCACCAAGCGAGGCAACAGCGGCGCGGCGAATGCGCGCACGAAGGAGAAGGCGGCGATCTTCCAGGACCTGCTCACGCGCTTCCAGGCGCGCTACGACCGGATGACCGCGGCGCCGAAAGCAAGCGCGAAGAAGGCTCCCCGCAAGGTCACGAATAGAGCGGGCACTGCGCGCGGTCCGCGCCGCAGTGTCTCCGCGAAGGCCCCGGCCCCGATGGCCGCCGCGGCCGGGTCGCCGATCGGCAGCGGCGGATTCATGAGCCCGCGCGCCAAGCAGGCACAGGTCCGCATGCAGATGCACAAGACACGTGGCGTGACCATCAATGCACACGGTCGCGCACAGGGCCGGCGCAACCAGGCCAAGCGGGACGGTCGCGGCTGAGTCGAATCCTGCGTCCGCGTCAGCCCGAGCGCTCGAGCCCCAATGGGCTCGTGTGCACGGGCCTGAACAGCGACTTCGCGGTGCGACCCACGGCGCGACAGACGATTGCGTCGAACGACCCGCCGACCACGCCGCCCACGATCGGCACCGCCTTGGAGAGATTCACGAAGCTGCGCTCGCCCGCCTTGGTGAGCAGCCGCACGCCGATGCGCTTGTTGATCTCCACGAGCGCACGCCCCGGCACCTGGTGAATCGCCCGTTCGGTGAGCTTGTTGCCGAGCGGAATGCCGGTGCCCTTCATCGCCTCCTTCGCCACGTCGCCCGCCAGGCTCAGCAGGATCATCGTCCTCACGCGGTCCGCCTCCAGGTCGTGCCCGTAGATGCGGGCGATGGCGCCTGCCATTCGGGCTTGCAGCAGCCAGGAAGCGCCGAGCGCCGACGGGATCGACAGCGGCAGGGAGATCACCCCGCCCAGCCCGGTGATGAAGCCGCTGGTGAAGTTCTTGGTTGTCTCCCAGTTGATCAGGGCGTCGACCCGCTGGTCGTGGTCCTCGTACCCCTGGTCGATCAGGTACTCGGTGGCCAGGTCGACCGCACTGGACAGCGGTGGAACACCCCCCAGCCCGCGTTCGAGCAGGAAATTCGTCAGCTTGGTGGCCCGGGCAGCCGTCGGAGGAAGTCTAGTCATGGCAGCGAGTACCCAAGAATTCTATCGATTTGGAACGAATGTCGTCTATCAGTCGAGATGTTGGCCGAAAAGCATCGACTCAAGGATGGCGAAGAGACGCTGTCACAAAATGATTGCTGCATTGCAATAAATAGAGCGTAGGCTTTCCGTCATCCCCGGGCCAGCGATGCTGAACCGAATCCCTGCCCGGGGTGGAAAACGCAGGACGCAGACAAACGGAGAGCTCATGAATTCCGAACGAAACTATCTTTTTGCGGTTATCACCGCTTTCATCGCCTGCAGTGTGCTGGCCTATAGCACGCTGCACCGCGCCCTGGAGCAGGCGGTCATCTACTGGTAGGCGCCCGTCGGGACCCCGAGGCCAAGACCCGGGTCGTCCGCCGGGCGGGCGGTCATCCGGTCTTCGGCTGCAGAAGCGTCGGGCCCAGGAGGCCCGCCACCACGTAGATCAGGGCACCTTGCGCGCCGTCCGCGTCACGGAGCCTTCATCGTCGCCGCGGCCGCCGGGCGGCACCGTGCTCGGACCCGCCTCCGGCGGCCGTCGGCTGCAAGCGATCCACGGGCCGAGTCGCAGCCTGCACCGACAGGCTGAGCGGCCACTGGGTCCGCTTCTGGGCATACATGAGGCGGTCCGCCTGTTCCCACGCACGCGCGAGCCCGCTCGACGCCTCGCGCACCGCCAGCCCCACCGATGCCTTCACCTGCCACTCGTCGAGCGCATCCCTGAGACGGCCGAGCAGCAATTCCGCGCCCGCGGAATCGCATTCGACCGCGATCAGGCCAAACTCGTCCCCGCCGAGGCGCGCGACGATGTCGACATCCCGGACCACCTCGCGCAGCGCCGTCGCGGCACGCACGAGCAATGCATCGCCGGCCGCATGCCCTTCCGCGTCGTTGACCTCCTTGAGCTGGTCGAGATCGATCACGAACACGGTCGCGGTGTGACCGTAACGGCGGCACCGCTCCTCTTCACGGGCGAGCAGGCGGTCCCAGGCCCGGCGGTTCTGCAGCGACGTCAGCGGGTCGACCAGCGCCTCGAGCTCGAGGTGCTCGTTGCGCCGGACCTCCTCCGACAGCTTCAGATCCGCGTCGAGGATCGCGCTCAGCATCGAGGCGAGCAGCTCGATCAGTTGCTGCTCCTCGACGATGGCATCGGGCTGGCGTGCAGGATCGATCGCGCAGAGGGTGCCGAACAGGCGTCCGTCGGCGTGCGTGAGGGGCACCCCGATGTAGGCCCTGACCGGGACCTGCCGACCGACCGGAGCGGCTGCATAGGCCGGGACCGCCTCGGAATCAGGGGCGATTCGCGGCCCGTTACCCTTCACCATCTGCGAACAGAAGCTGTCCGCCCAGCGGATCACCGTGCCGGGGCTGACGCCGTAGCCCTCGTCTTTCGACTGCAGAACGATGAAGTCGTCCCCCTGGACGCGGGTCACCATCCACAGGCTGAAGCCGAGGCGACCGTGGAGGAACTCGAGCACGGCCTGGCTGGCACGTTCGAAGTCGGGCGGAAGGACATGAGTCATGTGCATCCCTTCGGGTTGACCGGGCCACGGTCAGGGGAGCGGATTCGCGCGCGACGGGCCGGCGGAGTCACGCGGCGGTCGAGGCCGGATCAGCAGCCCACGGAAGGATTGCAGCCTCCCGTGCCCGCGGCCTGGCGGATGTCGTCGACCTGCTGCTTCGACTCGGCGGACTGATTGCGCAAGGTATCCTCGGTCGCGCAGACCAGTTTCGGGATCCGGGTGCCTGCCACGCTGTCCTCGCGGCAGTACAGCATCTGGCCATTGCGTCCCTTGCGGGGGGTGTACCCGGGGAACGGGCTCTCGGCCTTCGTGGCGGCCGGCATCGTGGCCGCTGCGACGGCCGGGGCTTCAGCCGCGCCAGGTGCGCCGGCATCGGGCCTGGCCGAGGGTGTCGCCGAGGGCGTGCCCGCGCAGGCGGACAGGCCGAGCGCCAGGACTGCGCCTGCGACGATCAGGTTCCAGCGTGCCGTCATTGGCCCCCTCCCAGATCTTTGTTTGGCCCGGAGATTCTCACCTGCGGTGGACGCGCACAAGCCGTTGCACCCCGTGGGCGCGGTCAGGGCGCCGACCCCCGCGGCCAGAGCACCCACATGCGCAGCGGCTGGCGCATGCGCCCCGCCTGATCGCCGGCGTTCCCGTCCCAACCCCAGAAGTAGTCGGCCCGCACCGCGCCGACGATGGCACTGCCCGTGTCCTGCGCCAGCACGAGCCGCCGCAGCGGCGTGCTCGACAGCGGCTCGGTGGTGTCGATCCACACCGGCGTGCCGTAGGGGACGCTCTTCGGGTCGACGGCGATTGAGCGTCCAGGCGTGAGCGGCACGCCCTGCGCGCCGCGCGGCCCCACGCCGGGGTCGGGCAGAGGCTCCTCGCGGAAGAACACGAAGCGTGGATTGGTCCACAGCAGTTCGTCGACGCGGTCCGGATTGCGCCGCGCCCAGTCCTTGATCCCCGGCCACGACGCCTGGCCGGCCTGCAGCTCGCCTTGGTCGATCAACCAGCGACCGACCGAACGGTACGGCTGATCGTTGGTGCCGGCGAAAGCGAGACGGACCGTGCGCTCGCGACCGTCCGGCTCGGTGACCCGGAGTCGGCCCGAACCCTGGATCTGCAGTACCAGCGCGTCGAGCGGATCGGCCACCCAGGCGACCTCGCGCCCACGCAGGGACGCCTGCGCAGCCGGGAGCGTGTCGAGCTGCTGCCGCGTCCAGTACGGGCGGCGCGTCGCGAGATCGGCGGGCGGCGAGTACAGGGCCACGCGGAACTCGCCGCCTGGCTTGCGCCGCGCCCGGATCACGGGCTCGTAGTAACCCGTGATCAGGCCGCTCGCGGCGCCGTCGTGCGACTCGACGCGATAAGGCTGGAGGTGCTGCACCAGCCACGCGCGCATCTCGGCGTCGTCGCGCGGCGGACTGCCCGATGCCTTGGCGCACACTGCGGTCCACGCCGCGGCCGGGCGCTGACAGCTCTGCACGAGCGCGGGCCAGGCGGCCAGGGGCACGTCCGCGTTCCACCCGGGCAGCTCCTGCCAGGCCACCGGGACCCAGCGCGACTGCTCGCGGGCGACGCTGTCGGTGGGCGGCTTCTTGACCGGCGGCTCCGGTGGCTTCACGGGCGGGGAGGTGCAGGCGGCGAGTGACGCGAGAATGGCGACTGCGCCGAATCCGGCGGTCCGGCGACACTTTCGTGCGCACGCCTGCGTCGTCCGCAGGGAGCGGAGAATTCGATCACCCAGCGTCAGGACCGTGCCGGCCAATTCCGTTCCCACGCGACCCCCAGAACGGCGACGATAATGCCGAGCCGGATCGCCTGAGTCGATGCCGGCCCGCTCGACAGACTGCGGAGTCGGACATGCATTCTTCCCACGATCCCGCGGGCGACAGCCCGCTCATGGCGCGACTTCCGTCGCCTGGCAGCCAGGCGCACGCAGACCGCGCGGCGCGCTGGAAGCAGGCGACCAGCGAATTCGACCTCGAGCGCCTGCCGCTCACCTTCGACGTCGACGCCGGGGAGACGGCGATGCTCGGCGTGCGCTGGCTGCTGCGCGCCGCAGGGACGGCGCTGCTGCTGCTCGGGGGCTGGGCGTGGCTGGTCGCCGGCGACGAAACCGGGCTCGCGGAGAAGGTGCTGGCGACGGTGCTGCTGCCCGGCACGCTCGCGGGGCTCGCGCTGTGGATCTGGCTGGTTCATCGGCGCACGCCGCGGCGCGAGCGCCTGATGCTGTGGCGCGATCGGGTGCGCTACGAGGATGCGCAGGGCACGTGGGAGGGGCGCATGCGTGACTACGCCGGCCTCGCGCTGCGCCAGCGTCAGACCAGCCACGCCCGCCGCGGACCTCACCGCCGGACCTACTCCGCCGCCGAACGCGAGCTGCGCATGGACCGCGACCTGTGGCTGTGGTGGATCGAGCTGGTGCACGACGATCCCGCGCGCGATCTCGTGCTGTGGGCATCGGATGCGGACTTCGCCAGCAGCGACGGCCTCGATCTCGTCGGTCGCATGTCGGAGACGTTCGGCCTGCCCGTGCTCACGACTTCGGGCATTCGCGAGGCCACGGCGGAAGATGAACGCCGCCTGGCCGAACGCGTCAGTCCGCTGCAGGAGTTGAAGCGACGGGTGGGGCGCAAAGGCGGCGGATCGCCAGCGCGGCACGATTGACCCTCGCTGCGCGGGCTCTTCGCGATCTTCAGCCGCGCCGTCGGGGGTCGTCGGCCATCGCGTGCTGACGCAGGCGACGTGGCTGGTCGATGTGGCGCAGCCAGACCTCCATCGGGTCCCAGCCGCCCTGCGACCGCTTCGTCGTTGCATGCAGAGCCGAGGCCGTTGCGTCACGCATGCCGGCCTGCGGATCCACTGGGGCGGCAGCGCGCGGGAACCACGAATCCGTCGATGTCTCGTCGATCTTCCTGATCATGTCTTTTCGCGATTCCACCAGGACGCTCCGTCGGGTCGTGTCGTGAACCGGTGATGATTCCATCGTTCCCGACATGCCGTCCAATCAATCGTCATGCCGGGTTCGATGCATCTCACTCATGAGAGCAGGCAGGCCTTTCGCCGGGATGCCTGCTCGTACCGCCGGTTAACCCCGCGAGGGGCCCCGCGCCGTTTACAGGGATGCAACACCCTGCAAAACGGAGCCCGAGTCATGAGCAAGCCCATCCCCCGCCTCACGCTGTCGAGCGCTGCGGCCGCGACGGTCCTCGCGATGGCAGTCACCTCGCCGACGGTCTCGAATGCGGACTCGCTCGCAGGCGTCGACATCTACGACCGCACTGCAGGCGAGTCCTTGCAGGTATATCGCCATCACGGACGCCGCTACGTCGCGGGGCGGCCCGGCAACGAGTACGTCATCCGCATCCGCAACAACACCGACCGGCGCGTGCTTGCCGTCGTGAGCGTGGACGGCGTGAACGCCGTCACCGGAGAGTCCGCGTCGCCCGACCAGTCGGGCTACGTCCTGGAGCCAGGCGGCTACGTGAACATCCAGGGTTGGCGCAAGGATCTCCACCGCGTTGCCTCGTTCTATTTCTCCGACCCCGGCGATTCGTATGCCGCACGGACCGGACGCCCGAAGGACCTCGGCGTCATCGGCGTGGCGCTGTTTCGCGAGCGGGCCTACGAGCCGCCGGTCCGCATGAGCCGCGAGTGGCTCCCGGTCGTGCCGGCCGTCCCGGCGCCGACCGAGGCGGGTGCGGCCAGCGAGGCCAGGACCCGGGCCGAGTCGAGCTCCGCGGACCACGCCACGGCCGCACGCCAGCCGTCGCTCGGCACCGGTCACGGCCGCAGCGAGTTTTCGCCGGTGGAGCGGGTTGCGTTCGAACGCGTGAGTTCGCAGCCGGACGAGATCGTCTCGATCCGCTACGAGCGGCGCGAGACGCTGGTCGCGATGGGCGTGCTGCCGGAGCCGCGCCATCGTCCGCGCCACCGCCGGCCGGATCCGTTCCCGGGCACGCTCGGCTTTGTCCCGGATCCGTGAGCGTGGTGGCGATTGCCGCCGCTGCCGGGCCCCTCGATACTCCCCGCCGGATGCAATCACTGCCTGCCGAGCAGGAGTCGCGCACCGACGAGGCCCTGATGCGGGCATACGGCGGCGGGGACATGCGCGCGTTCGAGGCGCTGTACGAGCGGCACAAGGCCGCCACGTACCGCTACTTCCTGCGGCACGCGGGCGGCCAGGCCGCGACGGCGGACGAGCTGCACCAGGACCTGTGGCTCAAGGTCATCGGCGCGCGGGCGCGTTACACGACACAGGCGAGGTTCTCGACCTGGCTTTACACCCTCGCACGCCACCGCATGATCGACCACTGGCGCGTCCGGGGCGGCGTGTCGCTCGACTCGCTGGAGGACGATGACACGATCGCGCAGGTCGAGTCGTTCGTCGCGGCCTCCCACGACTCCAGCCTTGACCCGCTCGGCGCCTCGATGAATGCGCAGGCCCGCGAGCGGCTGGTTGCGGCGCTCGAGGGCGTGCCCACGCTGCAGCGGGACGCGTTCCTGCTGCACCTCGAGGGCGGCCTGTCGCTGGAGGAGGTCGCGACCCTGACGAGCGCGTCCGTCGAGACCGTCAAGAGCCGGCTGCGGTACGCGTACCGCCGGCTGCGCAAGGCGCTGGAGGACCTGCAATGAGCAGCAACCGCGATCGCGAGCATCCAACGCCGCACGGAGAGGACTCGGCCGTGGCCCGCGCCTGGCGCGAGGCCTCGAAGGAACAGCCGCCATCGAGGCTCGACGCCGCGATCATGGAGGCCGCCCGCCGAGCCGGCGAGCCGGAGGATCCGGTCGTCGCGGCGCTACCCGTGCGTCCGCCGGCGCGGAATCGATGGCGGCAATGGCAGCCGCTCGCCGCGGCCGCCACGGTCGCCGGTCTGGCATTCGCGCTGGTGCAGACGCTGCCGCGCGACGGCGAGGTGGCCCCATCCATTCGCCTGGAAGCACCCGCAGCGCCAGCGGCGCTGGAGCACGCAGCGGCGCCGGCCGGCCGCGTCGATGCGCCGCCGGCCGAGTCGGTGCCCGATGTCCCCCACGAGAGGCGCAGCCTTGTACCTGGACCATCAGTAACCAAGTCTCCAGCAACGGTGGATGCCGCACTGTCGCTGCACAACCAGAGCGCAGAGGGCGCGGCGAGTTCACCGGCGGCCGAGGTTGCGGACGACGTGACACCTGCACCGACCGCTGCCCGGGCTGCGCAGGCCGTGGCGACGCCGGATACCGACGACCGGGTCGCCCGGATCGAGGCGCTGCACGCGTCGGGCGATCTCGCCGGCGCGGCGGAGGCGTTGCGTGCGCTCCGGGCGATCGATCCAGACGCGGTTGCGCGGTTGCCCGAATCGCTGAGCGAGTGGGCGCGGACGGTGGACTGAAGGATCGTCGCCGACGGCGCCAACTGCCTCAGGCCTGCGCCTCATTTCGCGCCGGCAGGCCGGCGGCCGGCAGCCAGCGCAGATCAGCGGCCTCGTCGATGTCGTGCAGCGTCTCGCGTATGGCGAGGGACCAGCCGAGGCCACGCAGACAATCGATGGTCTGGCCGGCTACCTCGGCCGTGCTCCAGGGCATCTGCTCGAACGGTCGCCGGTCGAAGCGCCGCAGACCGAGCAGTGCATAGCCGCCATCGAAAGTCGGGTGAATCACGGCGTCGAATCTCGCCAGGAGCAGCGCGGCCTGCTTGAGTCGTGTGGCGTCGAGTTCCGGGCAGTCGGTGCCGACCAGCAGGACGTTCTCGCCGCGGGCGACCGCCCGCTCTGCTGCCTGGGCCAGGCGCGCGCCGAGATCGCCCTCGGGCTGCGCCGACCATTCGATGCCTGGCTGGGGCGGCAGCCTCGACCAGGCGGCGGCGGCAGGCGGCGGCGTCGCGCACAGCTCGACCGGGCCCGTCGCCGCCTCGAGGGCCTGCTGCAGGGTGTGCAGGAGCATGCGGTGCGCCAGCTCCGCGGCCTGCTCGGCTCCGAGCGCCGGGATCAGCCGGGTCTTGGCCAGCCCGGCCACCGGCGCCTTGGCAAGGACGACGATCCGGGTCGCCCTCACCGGTACTGCCTCGCCAGGTCCGCAGGCGATGCTCCGAGCCAGTACGCCAGACGCAGCCGCCACATCAGCAGGATCGTTCGCCAGGGTCCACGCGTCTGCCAGCGCCGGGCCGAGGTCAGCACAGGTCGGCGTATGCATGCCGGTCGTGACAGGCGGCGCAGGCGGCTGGTGATCTCGACGTCCTCCATGAGCGGCTGGTCCGGAAACCCGCCGACCGCGTCGAACGCCGCTCTCGTCACGAACAGCGCCTGGTCGCCGGTGGCGATCCCGCTCCATCGGGAGCGCAGGTTCATGCCGAGCGCCGTGGCATCCATCGTCCAGGTTCGCAGGTCGAACTCGACGTCGAATCGGCCCCACGCGTGGTGGCCGCTGGCGAGCGCCGACTCCACCAGCGCCACGGCTCCGTCGGGCAGCCGGGTGTCGGCGTGCAGGAACAGCAGCACGTCGGCGCGGGCCTGCGCCGCACCGGCGTTCATCTGCCGCGCGCG
>Ga0209391_10000619_pt1 | contig 17193 bp, 13 predicted proteins | sample PPLLak3March2015_FD_187246 | JGI IMG/M metagenome (GOLD analysis project Ga0209391, IMG submission 187246) | Freshwater sediment microbial communities from Prairie Pothole Lake near Jamestown, North Dakota, USA - PPLs Lake P7 Core (1) Depth... | ecosystem: Environmental > Aquatic > Freshwater >... | reverse complement strand
CTCCCCGATACTCGCTTTGTCGACCGAGGTCCGAGGCGGCAGGCCGCGAGCACCGGCTGTGGCATCGCGAACCACAGACGTCGCGGTGGCTGCGGAGGCCCGCCGATCGGGTGTGCGGTCGACCAAGCGAGTATCGGGGAGCGACTCGACCGCACACGCGGTCGGTGGGCCGCTCCCACCAATCGCCGCGGTCCGATCAGATCCGCGCGACGCAGCCGGGTCCATAGCGTAAGGATCCACCGGCGGGTTCAGCGGCCCCGGCGCATCGATCGACGTCGAGTCGATCTCGACCCACCCCTCGGGCAGTGCCTTGCGCACGAACGTCGTACCGCGCAGGTCGTCAATCTCGTCGATGCGCTGCCCGGCGGCGAGCCGGTGCGCAATCTCGCAGATCTGTCGCTCGGCGTTGCCGAACACGAGCAGGTCGGCCTTGGCGTCCATCAGCACCGAGCGGCGCACTTTCTCGGACCAGTAGTCGAAGTGCGCGATGCGGCGCAGCGAGGCCTCGATGCCGCCGATGACCACGGGGACGTCCTTGTACGCCTCGCGGGTGCGCTGCGAATACACGATCACGCAACGGTCGGGCCGCGCGCCGGCGACGCCGTGGGGCGTATAGGCGTCGTCACTGCGGATGCGGCGATCCGAGGTGTAGCGGTTCACCATCGAATCCATGTTGCCGCCGGTGATGCCGAAGAACAGGTTCGGCCGGCCGAGCTTCATGAAGTCGCGGGTGGAGTGCCAGTCGGGCTGGGCAATGATGCCGACGCGGAAGCCCTGCGCCTCGAGCACGCGGCCGACGATGGCCATGCCGAAGCTCGGGTGGTCCACGTAGGCATCGCCCGTGACGATGATGACGTCGCAGGAATCCCAGCCGAGCTCGTCCATCTCCGCCCTCGACATGGGCAGGAATGGCGCCGGGCCGAAGCGGTGGGCCCAGTACTTGCGATAGGAAAAGAGGTCGCGGGCGGGGTGCATGGCGCGCAGTTTAGACCACGTCCGGCCTCCGCCTCCTCGTCCGAATCCTCCCCGCTAGGTAATCGTGTGCTACTTCGGCTGCCTCTCCAGCGCCTCGACCAGCCCGGGGACGTGCCGGGCGCCCTGGGGTACCTGAAGGCTCGAACCCGCGAAGTCGTTGCCGACCGGCTCGAAGCGACCGCCGAGACAGGTGCTCAGGAACGCCTCGCTGATGGCATAGAACGAGGTGCGGTTCTCCGGCCGCGCGAATCCGTGTCCCTCGTCCGGATAGAGCACGTAGGTCACAGGCAGCTCCTTGGCCTTCATCGCTGTCACGATCTGATCCGACTCCGCCTGCTTTACGCGCGGGTCGTTGGCGCCCTGTGCGATCAGCAGCGGCCGGCGGATCTGGTCGGCGCGCCACAGCGGCGAGCGCTCGCGGAGCAGCTTCTGTCCGTCCTCGGTGCGGGGGTCGCCGACGCGGCGCGCGAGATCCTCGAAGAAGCTCTTCCAGTACGGCGGGATCGAGGCGAGCAGCGTCTCGAGGTTCGAGGGGCCCACGATGTCCACGCCGCAGGCGAAGCTTTCAGGCGTGAAGGTGAGTCCCACCAGCGTCGCGTAGCCACCATAGGAGCCGCCGTAGATTGCGACCTTCTCCGCGCTCGTGACCTTCTCGCGCACCGCCCAGTCCACGGCGTCTAGCAGGTCGTCGTGCATCTTCCCGCCCCACTCGCGGTCGCCCGCGTTCACGAAGGCCTTGCCGAAGCCGGTAGAGGCGCGGAAGTTGACGGAGAGCACGGCGTAGCCGCGGTTGGCGAGCCACTGGTGCTCGGGATCGAATCCGTAGATGTCGCGTCCCCAGGGTCCTCCATGCACATTCAACACCATGGGCACCGGCCGTTCCGGACGTCCGTCGCCGTCGGCGTCGCTGCCGGGTGGCAAGGAGAGGTACGAGACCATGGTCAACCCGTCGCGGGTACGGATCTCGCGCGCGTGCATTGGCTGCAGCGGCTGTCCGGCCAGCGCCGGACGCTGGTCGAAGAGCTTCGTCACGGTGCCGGCACGCCGATCGTAGAGGTGGCTCGACACGCCACTGCGCGGATCGTCGGCCACGACCACCCAGCGCGAGTCGTCCAGCGTGCGGCTCACCACGCTGAAATCACCCCCCAAGGCCTTTGAAAGCGTCTCGATGTCCTTGCCCGCCTCGGGCACGAGCGGCGCGTAGGTGCTGCGCAGGTAATTGACCGAGTACGCCTCCGGCGTGCGTGTACGCGGGTCGAGCCACACTCCCTCGACGTCCGCATTGGCGCTTTCCGCCATGATCGCAGTCGAGCCGTCGGCGAGATTTACTCGAAGCAACGCCGCCGTGTCACGGCCCACCGACGACAGCACGAGCGCGGACTTCCCGTCGCCCTCGATGTCGATCGGCTGAGTGGTCAGGCTGTCGGCCTGCCCGTAGGCCAGGATGCGCTCCCAGTCCTCGCCCTTGCGACGGAGGATCTCGCCACCTTCGGGCAACGTGCGCAGCGCGAGGCGCGGCTTCAAGTCGAGGCCGGCGAGATAGCCCGCGATCTCCTGGTCGTTACGCTCCACGAGCCGGCGCTCGCCGCTGGCAATGTCAATCTCATAGGGGTCGTGCCACTCGGGCTTACGGTCGTTCAGGCCCACCAGCACCGTGCCCGGCCGCTCGTGCGAGAGGCCGATCAGCTGGGCCTGTACGCCTGGCAGGGGCGTGAGATCCCGCTCGCCGCCGCCGTCGGCGCGCGCCGAGTGCAGGCGCCAGTTCTCGTCGCCACCCTGGTCCTGCAGGTACAGCACGTGCGTGCCGTCGTAGGCCCAAAAATGCTGCCGGATGCCGCGCTTGCGGTCATTAGTGATCGGCTTGGCTGCGGAGAGGTCACCTGCGGGCGCCACCCACACGTTCAGCACGCCGTCGCGCGGCGCGACGAAGGAGATATAGCGGCCGTCCGGCGACAGGCGCGCTTGCGTACGCTCGGGGTTGCCGAACAACGTGGCGCGCGGGATCAGAGGCGCGGGCGTCGCGGACGCCGGCTCGGCGCCAGCCGACGGCGTCGAATCGGCGCGGGCTGCGATCTGCGGCAGGGCCGTCAGCAGTGACGCTCCCAGTACGGGGAGCAGAAAGCGAAAGCGGCTGGTCATGGCGGGCGCCTCTTGCCTGGGACGGGTGATGCGGGATTCTAGCGGTCCTTGCGCAAGGCGCAGCGCAGCAATCGCGGCGGGCCCACGAGCGGCGTTCGGTAGACGAGTCCGGTCTATGCCAGCGTGTGGTAGACCCGCTGCACGTCCTCGTCCTGCTCGAGCTTGTCTATGAGTTCGAGAACCTCGGTCGCCTGCTCCTCGGCGAGCTCGGTCGGCGTCATGCAGATGTATTCCTGCTCCGCTGAGATCGGCGCGATGGCGCGGTCCTCGAGCGCCTTCTGCAGCGTGCCGAAGTCCTCGAACAGGCAGCGCGCCACCAGTTGTGGCTCGCCCTTCTCGCCAGTGCTCTCGCCGAACTCCTCGAGGCCGTGGTCGATCAGGTACAGCTCGAGGTCGTCGGCGTCGAGGCCCTCGGGGTTCAGGCGGAACACACCCATGCGCTTGAACTGAAAGGACACACTGCCCGTCGTCGCGAGGTTGCCGCCGTTCTTGCTGAACGCATTGCGCACGCTCGCCACGGTGCGGGTCGGGTTGTCGGTCGCGCACTCGACGAGCACCGCGACGCCGTGCGGGCCGTAGCCCTCGTACATCACCTCCTCGAAGTTGGCGGCGTCGCGGCCCGAGGCGCGCTTGATCGCGGCCTCGATCTTGTCCTTGGGCATGTTCACGTTGCGGGCGTTCTGGATGCACCGCCGCAGGGTCGGGTTCGAGTCGGGGTCGGTGCCCCCCTTCTTCACGGAAATGGTGATTTCCTTGCCGATGCGGGCGAACTGCTTCGCCATGCGGTTCCAGCGCGCGAACATCGCGTGCTTGCGGACTTCGAAGATGCGTCCCATCGTGAACGGACCTGCTGGGCGGGAGGGCGCGCACTCTACCCGGGCGCGAAAGCGGGGCCAACGGCGTGAATCGCGCGATTATATGCTGCCGTGGAATAATCGGCCCCAGCGGGAGCCCATGCGGAACACCATCGTCAACACCCGCCACACATCACGCCGACTGGAGCTGCCGTCATGATCCGATCATTTTCCGCGCTGTTGATGGGTGTCTCGCTGTGCCCGCTGCTCGCGAACGCCGCCGAGGAAGCGATGTGGCCCGAGTGGGTCGAGAAGAGTCGCGAGCTGTCCATGCAACTCGGCAAGGAACTCAAGGCCGAGCTCGGCGCCGCCATCCAGAAGGGCGGACCCGTCGCCGCCATCGACGTTTGTCACACACGCGCGCCGGCCATCGCCGAACGCCTGTCCGCGGAGTCCGGGGCCCGGGTCGGGCGTACGGCGCTCCGGGTGCGCAATGCCTCCAACGCGCCCGACGACGTGCAGCGCGCGGTGCTCGAGCAGTTCGCTGGCGACCTGGCCGCAGGAAGAGTCGAGGGGCCGCTCGAGGCCGCCTTCGAGATCAAGCGCGAGGGTGGCATCGAGCGGCACTACCTGCGCGCCATCCCGACCGAGGCCCTGTGCCTGACCTGCCACGGCGAGACGCTGGCGCCCGAGCTCGCCGCGGCCATCGCGCGCGATTACCCCGGCGACCAGGCGACGGGCTTCAAGCTGGGCGAGTTGCGAGGCGCGTTCCGCGTGGTCTGGCCCGCCGCATCGGAACCCGCCACGCACTGAGCGCCGACCGTGAGCTTCTACCACCACTTCATCTTCCCGCGGGTACTCGACCTCGTGATGTCGAGCCGACGGCTGCACGAGCTGCGTGACCGCACGCTCGCGCCGGCGCGCGGCCGCATCCTCGAGATCGGCTTCGGCACGGGCCGGAATCTCCGCCACTACCCGCCGACGGTGAAGCGCATCGAGGCCATCGATCCCGACCTCGACCTCGACCGCCTCTCGATGCCGCGCATCGCCAAGGCGGCGATCAAGGTTGATTTCCATCACCTCGACGCAGCGCACCTGCCGTTCAAGGCGGCACGCTTCGACACGGTGGTGAGCACCTTCACGCTGTGCTCGATCCCGGACGTGGTGCACGCGCTCGGCGAGGTGCGCCGCGTCCTGAAGCCCGGCGGTCAATTCCTGTTCCTCGAGCACGGACGCGCGCCCGATCCGGCGGTCGCGCGCTGGCAGGATCGCCTCAACCCGGCGTGGATGCCGCTTGCGGGCGGTTGCCATCTCAACCGGCCGATCCGCGCGCTGGTCGAGGATGCGGGCCTCGTGCTTGGCCCGGTACAGAACTACTACCTGAAGCAGGCGCCGCGCTTCGCTGGCTACATGACGGAAGGCATCGCCAAGCGCTGAGTGGTCGCGGTGATGCTGCGCTGCGTGATGACGCGCTACGGCGAGAGGCGTACAACGCGGGGAAAGCCGGCGTGACCCGCGACACGCCGGTCCGGGATTCCGATTCTGGGGGATGCCTGAACGGGGGCAGCGGGCGGGCCAGGGAAGGCCAGCAGCGGACAGGCCGCGAGCAGCGTCAGTTGCTCGCGGCCTTTCTGTTTTTGCGTCGTGCTCGCCGCCCCGGCCGAGCTGCCTTAGACTGATCCGAGATGGCCTGCCCACTGCCCCGTCCGACCGACAGGCCGACCGGGGAACGAAGGAGACATGCGATGAAACGCGCGATTCGGGACGCGGCGCTGTCCGTGCTCGTCCTGGCGACCATCACCGGCTGCACCATTCACACCGACGGCAACGATGCCCTGACCGGCATGTCGGGCTCGGATTTCTTCGGTGCCGGCGGCATCATCAACCTCACCGACGCCGTCCCGGGCGACGTGATCGTGGCCGGCGGCCGGGTGTCCGTTGCAAGCGAAGTGGACGGCGATCTCGTCGCGGCGGGCGGCGAGGTGTCGCTGGGCGGCGCGGTGGGCGACGACCTTTATGCGGCCGGCGGCAGCGTCCAGCTCGATGCGATCGTGAGCGGCAACGCGCGGTTGGCGGGTGGCGAGGTCACGGTCGGTCCGGCCACCGTGGTCGCCGGTGCACTGTCGCTGAGCGGCGGGCGCGTGCTGTTCGAGGGCAACACGCATTCGAACCTGCGGGCCTCCGGCGGGTCGGTGCGACTCAACGGCGAAGTGCACGGCGACGTCGAGGTCCGTGCCGAGGAACTCGTGATCGGTCCCGAGACCCGCATCGGCGGACGGCTCGCGTTCCACGGGCCCGTGGCGCCCGAGGTGCCGGAGGGCGCGGTGATCGCCGGCGGCATCGAGTTCCACGAGCAGGACTCGCGACGCTTCTTCGACAACCACCGGCCGCGGATGCACGACGCGGTCCGCGGCGCCGGATCGGTCCTGTGGTTCGTCGGCGTGTTCGTCGCCGCAGCCCTGTTCGTGCTGATGTTCCCGGGCTTCGCGCGCGACGCGGCTGCCGCGATCGGGCGCAAGCCGCTGCAGTCGCTTGGTCTGGGGATCGCAATCCTGGTCTGCGTGCCGTTCCTCGGTGTGGTTCTCCTGATCACCATCATCGGCATCCCGGTCGCGCTGCTGCTCGTGCCGCTCTACCTGCTCGTGCTGTTCCTGGGCTGGGCCACGGCGGCGCTGTTCATCGCCCAGCGCGGGCTCGAGGTCCTCCGACCCGGGCGCGCCGTCACGCCCGCCTGGCAGCTGCTCGCACTGTTTGTCGGCCTGCTGGCACTGTGGCTGTTGCGGCAGGTCCCGTTCGCGGGCGGCCTGATCGGCTTTCTCGCGCTCGTGGCCGGCATTGGCGCGCTGGTCTGGCGGGGCTGGAACGGGCGAAGGGCTGCCACGGCATGAGCTACTGGCCGCACCTCACGGCGGTGCTGATCGGCGCCGGGCTCACCATCCAGGTCGGCATGAACGCGACGGTGCGCGCGTTCATCGGTTCGCCGGTGCTCGCGGCCATCGTCAACTTTGTCGTGGGGCTTGCGGCGCTCGCGTTCGTCGCGGTCGCGAGCGGCGCGCGCTGGACGCCCGGTTCTACGGCCGCCGTGCCGGCGTGGGCCTGGTTGGGCGGCCTGCTCGGCGCCGCCTACGTCGCCGCCACGACCGTGCTTGGCCCGCGCCTCGGCGCCGCGGCCCTGCTCGCGCTGACGCTCGCGGGCCAGATGCTCGCCGCGCTGCTCGTGGATCACTACGGCGTCATCGGCTTCCCGTCGTCGCCGGTTACGCCCACACGCCTGCTCGGCGCCGCCCTGCTGGTGGCGGGCGTGCTGCTCATCATGCGTCGTTGAAGCTGCCGGGGAGGAATCCATGGCCCGCACGCCGTCCACCATGCTGCCGCTGGGCACGCCAGCCCCCGATTTCCGCCTGCCGGATTTCGATGGCCGCTTCCACGGTCTCTCGGACTCTCCAGACTCGCCGGCGTTGCTCGTGGCCTTCATCTGCAGCCATTGCCCGTTCGTGCGCCACCTGCGCGCCGGGCTGGCAGCTTTCGCACGCGAATACGCGCCGCGCGGGCTCGCGATCGTGGCGATCAATTCGAACGACATCGAGGCGTATCCGCAGGACGGACCCGACGCCATGCGCCAGGAGGCCGCCGAGCTCGGCTACGTGTTCCCGTACCTGCTGGACGCGTCGCAGGCCGTCGCGAAGGCCTATCGCGCCGCGTGCACACCGGATTTCTTCCTGTTCGACGCCGGGCGCCGGCTGGTCTATCGCGGCCAGTTCGACGACAGCCGGCCCGGCAACGGGCGGCCGGTGACCGGCGCGGACCTGCGGGCGGCCGTCGAGGCGACGCTCGCGGGCGGTGAGCCCGGGCCCGACCAGTACCCGAGCCTCGGCTGCAACATCAAGTGGCGGAAGGGCGCCGAGCCCGAGTACGCGGCGGGCTGACGCAGGCCGGACGACCGGGCGTCAGTTCGGTGTTTTCCGCGCGGGAATTTCCCGGGCGATCTGGCGCGCCATCTCGACCGCCGTGCGGACGTTCGCCTCGGTCGAGGCCGTGCGGGTCTCGACGTCGATGAGGCCGCGCCACGCGACGCGACCGGAGGCGGGATCCTCGACGAAAACGACCATCGTCCCCTCGCGCACGGTCTGCTCGCGCGGCAGTTCGGACGCGGCGGGCGTGGGCTGGCCGCCGGCGGTGAGCACCTCGGACGGCAGTGGCGCGCCGACCCGGCGCTCGGCGATGACGGTCCGACGCACTGCGCTCGCCTGGAAGCTGACCAGCATGTCGGCGGCGGCGGGATCCGCCGTCTCGACGAATCCCTTGTGCACGAGCTCGGCCACCACGGCCCCGCGGATCTGCGCTGCGGCCGACGCAGCGAACTCGGGCGGCGCGGTCTCCGGCAGGGCGAACTCCCCGCCCTTCCAGGCGAACGTGCGCTTGCTGGACAGGTCCACCTCGGGCGCGGCGAACGTGTCCACCTTGAGCGGGATGGCACAGGCGCCGACCAGCGCTACTGCAGCCGCCACGAACCATCGCTGAAACTTCACGCCGACCTCCGGTGCAGTCGCTGCAGACCCTGTTCCGCGAGCGAGTATACGACCGGGACCACCACCAGCGTCAGCAGCGTCGAGCTCACCATGCCGCCGATCACCGCGATGGCCATCGGACCGTTGGTGTCGGCGCCGGCGCCGATCCCGAGGGCGGCCGGCAACAGCGCCAGGATGACCGTGAGCGACGTCATCAACACCGGGCGCAGGCGCACGGGGCAGGCCTCGCGGAGCGCATCCTCGACCCCCCGTCCCGCTGCGCGCAGCTGGTTGGTGAGGTCCACGAGCAGGATCGAGTTCTTCGCGACCAGGCCCATCAGCAGGATCAGTCCGATCATCGAGATCATGTTGAGCGTAGTGCCCGTGATCCACAGCGCAAACAGCCCGCCGACCGCCGCGAGCGGCTGCGCCGTCATGACGATCAGCGGCTGCAGGAACGAGTTGAACTGGCTCGCGAGCACGATGTACACGAGCGCGAGCGCCAGCATCAGCGCGAGGCGCACGTAGCCCGCGGTCTTGGCGAACTCGCGCGCCCGCGCCTGCAGCTCCATCGAGTAGCCCGGCGGCAGCAGCTCGGCGGTCTCGGCACGCACGAGCTCGACCGCGGCGCCAAGCGGCAGGGTGGGATTGCTGTAGAAGTTGGCCGAGTACTGCAGGCCGAAGCGGTTGATGACCGCGGGTCCCACGATGTCCACGGCCGTGGCGACCGTGTCGAGCCGGATCATCTGGCCCTTCGGCGTGCGCAGGAAGATGCGCTGCAGGTCATCGGCCGAGACGATCTCGCCGTCGGCGGCCTTGACGCGGATGTCGTAGCGGTCGCCGTCGCCCGGGTCGTCGTTGTACTTCGCGATGTCCACGCCGCCGGCCAGCATGTTCACCGCGTAGGCCACCTCGGCGCTCGACAGCCCCACGTCGGCGGCGCGCACGCGGTCCACCTCGAGGCGGATCTGAGGCAGGTCGAGCTGCAGGTCGAGGTCGATTCGACCGAGCCCGGGTTCCTGCCCCAGCCGCGCAGCAAGCTCGCGCGACAGCGAGGCGACGTTGTCGAGCTCCGGCCCGACGATCGCGAACTGCAGTTGCTCGCCGCGCATGCCGCCGATCGGCGAGGGCACGGAGGCGAACGCGAGCACGCCGGGGATCTGCGAGAGCTCGGCCTGCAGGCGCTGGATCACCTCGCGCTGGGTGACGTCGCGCTCGTTGCGCGGCACGAGGTTGACGAACGCCATGCCGCTGTTGACCTGCGCGATGCCGCCGAAGCCGACGCCGATGAACACCGAGGTGACCTCGGGATGACGCCGGATGGTCTCGTCGATCTCGGTAAGCAGGCCGTCCATGCCGGCCCGGCTGGTGCCGAGCGGCGCGCGGAAGCTGACGTTGAAGCGCCCGTCGTCGTCCTCCGGGATGAAGTCCTTGCCCACGTTCGCAAAGAAGAATCCGCTCGACAGCACCACGACGAGCGTAGCCAGCAACACCATGACGCGGTGATCGAGCGCCCAGCCGAGCACCCGCCGGTAGAACCGGTCGAGCCCGTCGAGCAGCCGATCGAAGAAGCGGTACACGCGCCCGTGCTTCTGCGAGGGCTCGAGGAAGCGCGAGCACAGCATCGGCGTGAGGGTGAGCGAGACGAAAAGCGACACCAGCACGCCCACCGTGACGACCACCGCGAACGACTGGAAGAACCGCGCCACGATGCCCTCGAGGAACAGCACCGAGCCGAAGATCGACACGAGCGTGAGGCTCGCCGCCACCACCGCGAAGCCGACCTGCTCCGTGCCCTCGATCGCGGCGGTGCGGCGGTCGAGCGACGGGTCCTCCTCGAGCCGCCGGTACACGTTCTCGAGCACCACGATCGCGTCGTCCACCACGACGCCGATCAGCAGCAGCAGGCCGAGCATCGACATCTGGTTGAAGGTGTAGCCGAGGAAATACATCGCAGCGATCGCCCCGAGCAGCGACACGGGGATGGCGGTGGAGATGATCAGCGTCGAGCGGAAACTGCGCAGGAAGAACCACACGACGAGGCCGGCGAGGATCGTGCCCTCGAGCAGGTGGTCCTCGAGCGCCGAGACGATCTTGCGGATCGGCGCGGAATCGTCGATCGACACCGTGAGCGTGAGTCCGGCCGGAAGCTGCGGAATGATCTCCGAGTCGAGCCGCTCGCGGATGTCGTCCACCAGCTTGACGGTGTTGTAGTTGCTGACCTTGACGATGCCGACGCCCACGGTCGGCTCACCGTTGAAGCGGATGATCTGCCGGTCGTCGGCGAGCCCGTCCTCGATGTTGCCGACGTCGCGCAGGCGCACCGGCGCACCGTCCTCGTAGCGGACGATGAGCTCGCCGAGCGCCGCCGGGCTGTGGTACTCGAGGTCGAGCTTTATGAGCCGTTCGCCCGTGCCGCTCACGAGGAAGCCGCCGGGCAGCTGCACGTGCTCGGTGCGGAACGCCTCCCGGACGTCCTGTGCCGTCACCCCGAGTCCCGCCATGCGGTCGAGATCGAGGTTGACGCGGATGTTGCGTCGCCGCTCGCCGCCGATGATGACCTGGCCGACGCCCTCGACCGTCTCGAGGCGCTTCTTCACCACCTGCCGCGCGTACTGGTTGAGCTGCTGCGTGGTGCGGTCGCCCTGCAGCGCGAGCCAGATCACGGCCGCGGCGCCCACCTCGACCTTGAGCACGACCGGCGGGTCGGCCTCGTCGGGCAGCTGGCGCAGCACCTGGTTGACCTTGGCCTGCACCTCGGAGAAGGCGACGTCGATGTCCTTCGACAGAGTGAAGGTGATCGCGACGTTCGAGACGCTCGGGCTGGAGCGCGACTGGATGAAGTCGATGCCCGGCACGCTGTTGACGGCCGTCTCGATGATGTTCGTGACGCTCGCGTCGATGACGTCCGGGTTGGCTCCCGGCAACACGGTGGTGATCGAGATCACCGGGAACTCGATGCGCGGGAAGCGATCGACGCCGATGCGCTGGTAGGCCACGAGCCCGAACAGCACGAACACGGCGCTCGCCATGAACGCGAGGACGTGCCGGCGGACCGAGAGTTCCGCGAGTTTCATGGCGCGGCATCCGCCTTGGCCGGCTCGCGCACGGCGACGAGTGCGCCGTCGGTGAGGAACCCGGCGCCGCCGAGGATCACGGTCTCGCCCGGCTCGAGGCCGGTCAGCAGCTCGGCGCGCTCGACGTCGCGCAGGCCCACCGTGACCTTGCGCTCGGCCACCTTCTCGCCGGTGAGCACGTACACGACGTCGCCGGCCGGGCGGCGCACGACGCTCGCGGCGGGTACGACCACGCCTTCGCGCGAGGCGAGCACCAGTCGCGCCGTGACGCTGCCGCCGGCGGGCCAGTCCGAGGCGCCCGGCAGGTCCACCAGCGCCTCGACCGCGCGGTTGTTGGTGCCCACCATCGGGCGCACCTCCGTGACCGTGCCGGTCACGGCCTCCTCCGGCCGGGCCGGCTGCTCGAGCGTCACGGCCAGCCCCGGCCGGAGCTGGCCGGACAGCCGCTCGGGGAAGGGCAGCACGGCACGGATGCCGTCGCGGCCCACGATCGTGACGATGGGCGTGCCGGGCGAGACGTAGTCGCCGACCGAGATGAGCCGCCGCTCGACGATCGCGTCCACGGGGCTCTTGATGCGCGTGCGGTCGAGTCGGTACTCCGCCTCGGCGAGGCGGGCGCGCGCGTCGTTGAGCTCGGCCTGCCGGGCGCTTTCCTGCGCGACCGCCTCCTCGAGCATGCTCTCGGAGACGGCCTTGGAGCGCAGCTCTTCGTAGCGCTTCACGGTGCGCTGCTGGTTCGCGAGCAGCGCCTCGAGGCGCTGGACGCTGGCGCGCGCCGAGGCCACCGCGAGGCGCTGCGGCTCGCCGTCGAGCTCGGCCAGCACCTGCCCCTTGCGGACGACGCTGCCGCCGTCCACGTGCAGGCGCACGACGCGCCCCGAGGTCTCGGCGGCGAGGGCCGGCGACGCCGTGGCCTCGATGCGGCCGACGGTCGACTCCACGGCATCCACCCGCTGCCGCACGGCCTGGGCGGTCGTGACCGGCGTCTTGCGGACCATGGCCTTCGATTCCGCGGCGTCGCGATCGCCGCAGCCGGCGGCGAGGGCGATGACGACGGACAGCGTGCAGGCAGCGGAAATGGATCGACGGTTCATGGCGATTCCTGGTGGCCGGGCCCGGCCGGCGGCGCGAGTCCGAAGTACAAGAGCCGCGCGAGCTCGGCGGCATAGGTGTCGGTGGAGCCGGTGACGGCGAGGTCCGGGTTGCGCCGGGTCAGTGCCCCGGTCTGGAACAGGAACCAGTTGGCGCTCAGGAGCAGGAACACGGCGAGGCCGGGATCGACCTCGGCACGCACCGTGCCCTGGGCCTGGCCGCGACGCAGTGCGTCCACCAGCAGGGAGAAGTTCTGCGTCATCCCGCTGCCGCTGAGCAGGTCACTCGAGGCGGGCGTCCCGCTCAGCATCTCGCGGGCGATGAGCCGCATCGTGCCCTGCATCCGGGTGAGGCGCTCGACGTGTGCGACGGCGAACTCGCGCAGGCTGCCCTGCAGGTCGCCCTCGGCGTCGAGCAGCGGGACGAGCTGCTCGCGGAAGCCCGCCATCGCGTCCCCGACCAAGGCCTCGTAGAGCGCGCGCTTGCTGCGGTAGTGATGGAACACGGTGGCCTTGCTGACGCCCGCGGCCGCAGCGATCTCGGCCATCGAGGTGCCGGCATAGCCCCGGTTGGCGAACAGCCGCCGGGCGGCGGTCTCGATGCGCCGGGCGCCCGCGGCAGGCGCTCGAGCGGGACGTGTTCGGCGCGCAGGACGGTTCATCACGGCATGCTAGCACTGACCGATCGGTCGGTCAGTCAAGGCCTGCCGCTTTCACGGATTGCGGCGCCCGGGGACCCGGCGCAGCCTGTGATCAGGCCCCAACCTAAGGGGAGGTCACCATGAGCCGGATCCGGATCGTCGTCGCCGACCAGGCGGAAGCCATTTTCTACGATGCGCCCTCGCTGGACGCACGGCCGGAGGAGGTCGGGCGGATCTCCGACCCGGCCGCCCACCTGCACGATCGCGACCTCGGGAGCGACCGCCCGGGCCGCAGCTACGAAAGCGTCGGCGGAGCCCGCCACGCGATCGAGCGCGAAAACGGCCCGCACTGGCAGGAGGCGGTGCGCTTCGCCCGGCGCATCTCGTGCCGCCTCGACGACGCGCTGCGCAAAGGCGAGTTTGACGAGCTGATCGTGGTCGCCGGGCCGCCGTTCCTCGGCCTGATGCGCAGCGAGCTGTCGCGTCCCGCCCGTGAGAGGGTTGTTCACGAAATCCGCAAGGACCTCGTCCACGGGCCGGTCGAGGCGCTGCGCCGGCACCTGCCGGCCTCGGCGGCCGAGCTCCGGCCCGCCTGAACGGCGACCGCGGCTCGCCGCCCGGGTGGGGCGGCGGGCCGAACTGTGACGGACCTCGCGCGGTACGTGCCCGCCGCTGGTGCGCGGCGGGCTGCGGAGCATATCGTGCGGCCATCGGAGTACTGGAGGCGAGGCACCGTATGCGGCGCGCAAACAGCGAACGTGGGTGCGCGGGGGCCGGCGCGAGGCGATGAAGACCGTCCTGCTGGCTTACGAGCGCGAACAGGACCTTGCAGCCCTCGGGACGCTGCTGGAGTCCCGTGGCCTGCGGGTGCAGACCGCCCGGTCGGGGGTCGAGGCACTCGAGGTGGCCCGGCGCGACGCGCCCCACGTGCTCATCAGCGACGTGCTGCTGCCGAAGCTCGACGGCTTCGCGCTCTGCCGGCGCGTCCACGAGGATCCCCTGCTCGCCCACGTGCCGGTGCTGCTGCACTCGTTCCGAATCGAGGGCGCCAAGTACGAGGCCTTCGCGGCCGAGGTCGGTGCGATCCGCTTCTTCCCGCGCGGCTCGACCCTCGAGGCCCTCATGGGCGCCGTCGAGGAACAACTGCAGGGTTCGGGGACCCTGCGCATGCCCGCGCTGGTGCCGGAGCTGCTCGAGCGTCGCGAGAGCGACCGCCGCCGCCTTGGCGAGCTCGAGCGCCGGGTCGGCGAACTCGAATCCGCCAACCAGCAACTCACCGTCGCCGAGCGGGTCGCGCGCGAAGCCGCCGAGGCCGCGGCGCGAGAGCGTGACGAGGCGACCCGGGCCGACGCCGAGGCGCTGGGCGCGCTGCAGGCGCGGCTGCGCGACGCAGATGGCCGCGAGCGCGAGCTGTCGCGCGACATCGCCCAGGCGCGCGACGCGGCCCGGGAGACCCGCAACGAGCAGGGCCGGATCGCCGCGCTCGAGGCTCGGCTCGCGGAACTGCAGGCGAGTCGCGCGCGCGCGCAGGCGTTCGCGATGGACGCAGAGCGTGCCTTCGCGGCGCAGCCCGTGGCGACCTGGCTCGCCGACATGGAGACCCACCAGATCCGCGCCGCGAGCGATTCTGCGGCGGCACTGTTCGGCACCGCGCGGGAGTCGCTTTGTGGTCGCTCGATCGCAGAGCTGCTGCCGGCGGGGGTGCCGGGCGACGACCCCACGGGCCTCGTCGAGGCGAGCCTCGCCCGGCCCGGCCACCCGCCGATCGCACTCGAGCTGCGCTTTCGGTCGGTGTCCTTCGACGGCCGGGCGTGCTGGATCACCTCGGCGCGCGAGGTCACGGCGGAGCACACGACGCGGGCGGCGAATGAGCAGTCGGCGCTGCGCGCGCAGGCCCTCGAGCACTCGCCCGTCCCGACCTGCGTGGCGGATGCGGAGGGGCGCCTGCTGCAGGCCAATGCCGCGTTCAGCGCGCTGCTCGGCCTCGACGCGGAAGCCCTGGCCAGTTCGAACCTGCAGCAGTTCGAGACTGCCGCCGAAGGCGAGGCGACGGAGCGTAGCGTCGCCATCGGCGCGGCCCTTCCCGACGTACGCGAGAGCCGCTGGCAGCGACCAGACGGCACGTCGTTCGATGCCGAGGTGTCGGTCGCTGCTGCGATCGACGGGGCGTCCGGCCTGCGAGTCGTGGCCGTGCGCGACCTCTCGGAGCATCGCCGGGCCCTGCATCGCGCCGGTCGCGAACAGCAATGCCTCGCGACGCTGCTCGACCTCGTGCAGCGGGCGCATTCGATGAGCGAGGCGGAGATCCTGGAGCAGGCCCTCGTAGCGTCCGGAAATTTTGCGGGCGGGGCCGTGGGCTACGTGTTCCTCGCGCTGCCCGAGGCGGGCCATCTCGAGCTCGTGGCTGCCCGGGGCGGCGATGCCGCGGCGGCGACGGACCTCGCGCTGCTGCGACGCTGGCGCGGCGAGCCGCCGGCGAAGACGGCGCTTGCCGAGTGCCTGGCCTCCCAGCAGGAGGTCGTGCGCGACGCGATCGAAGGCACGGACGGGCTTCGGCAGGCCGGCCTGCCCGGCACGCTGCGACGACAGCTCTGCGCGCCGCTGCTCGATGGCGGGCGGATCGCGGGCGTCCTGCTGCTCGCGGACAAGGCCGAGCCCTACGACGACGACGACCGGCGGCTTGCCGGCTGGATCGCCGAGGGACTCGTCCGGGTGTTGCGGCGCCGGCGCTCCGACGCCGAGGTCCTCAGCGCGATGGACCACATGGAGCGGGTGATGCTCGGCGTCGTCGAGTCGCTCGGCGGGCTCGCCGAGACGCAGGACGCCGGCCGCATCGGACGGGCCCGCCGGGTCGGGGACCTTTCGGCCGGCATAGGCACGGCGCTCGGGCTGCCGGGCCACACGGTCTGCGGGCTGCGGGTCATGGGGCAGCTCATCGACGCGGGCATGCTGCACATCCCGCGCGAGATCCTGTGGCGGCCGGGCCAGCTCACCTCGGCGGAGTACGATCTCGTCAAGACGCACGCCGAGCGCGGCTACGAGATCCTGCGCGCGATAGATTTCCCCTGGCCCGTGGCCGAGGTGGTGCGCCAGCACCACGAGCGCCTCGATGGCTCGGGCTACCCGCGCGCGCTCGAGGGCGACGCGATCCTGCTCGAGGCGCGCATCGTCGCCGTGGCCGACGCCGCCGAGGCGATGCTCGCGCCGCGGCCGCAGCGTCCGCCGATGTCGATCGGCGCCTGCATCGAAGAGCTTCAATCCCAGGCGGGTCGCCGGTACGATGCCCGGGTCGTCAAGGCCTGCGTCAAGCTGTTGCGCGAACGCGAACCCAGAACCGAAGGCGAAGCATCCGTCGGCCAGCGGATCGCCTGAGGCGAGTCCATGCAGCTCGAGTTCTACGGCGGCGCCGGTGAAGTCACCGGCAGCTGCCACATCCTCATCGTGGGCGGCCGCCGGCTGCTGCTCGACTGCGGCATGATCCAGGGCGGGGCGGAACCCCACGAGCGCAACCGGGCGCCCTTCCCCTTCGATGCCGCGCAGGTGGATGCCGTCGTGCTGAGCCACGCGCACATCGACCACTGCGGGCGGCTGCCCCTGCTGCGCAAGCGCGGCTTCCGCGGACCCGTGTACACGAACCCGGCCTGCCGCGACCTCGCGCGCATCCTGCTCGCCGACGGCGCGGCCATGTCGGAGCGCGACGCCGAGCGGGTGAACCGCAAGCGCCAGAAACTGGGCGACGCACGCCGGGTCGAGGCCCTGTACACGCTCGAGGACGCCATGGCGGCGATCCAGCTCATGCGCACCGTGCGCTACGGCCAGGCCCTCGAGGTGCTGCCGGGCGTCGAGCTCACCTTCCGGGACGCCGGCCACATCCTCGGCTCCGCGAGCGTCTGGCTCACCCTGCGGGAGGACGGCGTCGAGCGCCGCCTCGTCTTCAGCGGCGACGTCGGCAAGTACGATTCGCCGAT
>Ga0209391_10000618_pt1 | contig 17215 bp, 13 predicted proteins | sample PPLLak3March2015_FD_187246 | JGI IMG/M metagenome (GOLD analysis project Ga0209391, IMG submission 187246) | Freshwater sediment microbial communities from Prairie Pothole Lake near Jamestown, North Dakota, USA - PPLs Lake P7 Core (1) Depth... | ecosystem: Environmental > Aquatic > Freshwater >... | reverse complement strand
GGGCAGTCAATGTGGAGGCGCAGCTGCGCGAACGTGCTTCCCTGCTGAATTGGATGCGGCGAGTACTGACCTTGCGCAAAAATCATCAGGCATTCGGTCGCGGTAAACTCGTTTTTTTACACCCCGTAAATCGTAAGATACTCGCTTATTTCAGACTATATCAAGACGACATTATCTTGTGTGTGACTAACCTGTCGCGTGCCGCGCAGGCGGTCGAGCTCGATCTTTCAGCTTATAAGGGATGCGTGCCGATAGAATTGCTGGGACGAGCGGCTTTCCCGCCCATTGGCGAATTGCCCTACCTCCTCACTTTGCCCGGGCATAACTTTTATTGGTTCAAACTTGTCAGTGGCAAAGAGCTTTCGGCCTGGCACGAGGAACACTTACTGCCAGAAGAATTGCCTACCCTGGTGTTGTTTGATGGTTGGCTCAGCTTCTTCCGCAATCGGGTTGTACCCCGACGTATTGCCCTGGCTGTGAAGGTTCGTACCCAGCTCGAAGAAGATGTATTGCCGCACTTTGTTGCAGCTCAACGCTGGTATGGAGCCAAGGTCAAGTTGATTCGTCGTGTGACCATTAGTAATTATGTCGAGTGGGATAATACGAATTATAAGTGGCTGCTAGCCCTGGTCAGTATTGAAGGCGCGGACGGAGAGTCGCTTACCAGTTTTTTACCCCTCGCACTGGCGTGGGAAAATGGCGACCAGGAACGCCTGCATGCCATGTCGCTGACCAGTGTGGCAAAAGTTCGCCAAAAGGCGCAAGTTGGAATCCTGGGCGATGCGTTTGCTGACCAGGCATTTTGCCGGGCGCTGGTACAGGCCATCGGTGCGCGTCAAATGCTATATTGCGAACAAGGCATCATAAGCTTCTCGCCCACCAGCGCTTTCGCTACAGTAACAGGAGGGGTATCCGCCAATCCAGCCATTCGGCCGCCTGGCACACAGGGCAATAATACGACAGTCGTTCTGGGTGAAAAGTTATTCCTGAAGGGATATCGGCATCTGCAAATCGGAACGCAGCCGGAGTTTGAGGTCGGGCGTTTTTTGACTGACGTGGCGAAATTTCCCAACACGTCGCCAATGCTCGGCTTAGTTGAGTATCAAGGCAGCGACGGCAGCAACATGACGCTTGCTGTGTTGCAGGGCTATGTTGAAAACCAGGGCAACTGCTGGAGTTATACACTGGATTACCTGGGACGATTTCTGGAAGAATCACGCACCGTAGTTACACCGCCAGAATCAGCGGTGCAAGCACATAGCGCCTATCTGGTTCTGATTCGCACGCTTGGTCAGCGTACTGGAGAGCTGCACAAAGCGCTGGGTAAAGCGACGGGGGATTCTGCCTTTGATCCCGAACCAATTACCGGCAACGATCTCTCGGACTGGGTACTGCGGGTACAAGTGGAGGCAGTAACCACTTTGAATCAGTTAGAACATCAAGAGAAAGGGCTTGCCGAATCAGTGCGCAAGATAGCACAAACGTTGCTTACGCAACGCAATGCACTTGAGGATCGAATTCAGACTTGTATTTCCGGACCGATTAAATCGGTCAAGACCCGCTACCATGGTGATTACCATCTGGGGAAAGTACTGCTCACGCAGAATGATTTCGTGTTCACCGATTTTGAAGGCGAACCGGCACGGCCCTTTCCCGAGCGTCGCCACAAACACTCGCCTTTGAGAGATGTAGCCGACATGCTGCGATCATTCAACTATGCCGCTTACACCGCACTTGCGCACGCCACGGCGGAAGAACAACCCAAGGATTTGGCAAAGTTTGAGCCTTTAATGCGCGACTGGGAAGCCGAGGTTGGGCGCGTATTCCTTGCAGCCTATGATGAAGCGGTGCATAGTTTCGGGCTTTTTACAACGGACGCATCGCTGTGCGGCCTACTCGACCTGTTCCTGCTGGAAAAATCCCTTTACGAGGTGCGCTATGAACTTGACAATCGCCCTGACTGGGTAGTCATCCCGTTGCGAGGCCTTCTGTCGCTAATGCAACCAATGGTCTAGCGATATGCAGTATGTTCTGCAGACAGGTCAGCGGGATGAGCAATATTTAACAATAACTGATATATTTCAACGTGAATAATTCAGATGAGAGGTTATCAAGATGGCTAAGACGATAACGGCGGTATGGCCGGGGCGACCCTATCCGCGTGGTGCATTTTGGGATGGCGAAGGGGTGAATTTTGCTATTTTTTCCGAGCATGCCGAAAAGGTCGAATTGTGTTTGTTCGATGCCAAGGGAAAAAATGAAGTCCAGCGCGTCGAACTGAAAGAGCGTAGCGATTTGGTCTGGCACTGCTATCTACCGGAGGCACGTCCAGGGCTGCTTTATGGTTTCCGGGTGCATGGACCTTACCGTCCGGAAGAGGGGCATCGTTTCAATCCGAACAAGCTGCTGATAGAACCCTATGCAAAAGATATAGTGGGGACGCCGCTCTGGAGCGACGCCCATTTCGGCTATCGCATTGGCGCTAAGGACGTCGATCTTTCTTTTAGTCGTCGCGACAATGCCAATGTTATGCCGAAGTGCCGGGTTATCGACCAGGCCTTCGCCTGGGGGAATGATCATCCCCCCGACATTCAATGGTGCGATATGGTGATTTATGAGTTGCACGTCAAAGGCTTTACCATGCAACATCCTGATATTCTGCCCAAGTTGCGCGGCACCTATGCCGGATTGGCGATGGACCCCGTCATCGAGCACCTCCAACGGCTAGGCGTTACGACTGTTGAACTGATGCCGGTGCATGCTTTTCTTGATGATCGCCACCTGGTCGAACGAGGCATGCGCAATTATTGGGGATATAACTCCATAGGCTTTCTGGCGCCCGATTCCCGTTATTCGGCGAGCGGCCAAATAAGCGAGTTTAAAACCATGGTAAAGACCCTCCATAAGGCTGGCATTGAAGTCATTCTGGACGTGGTCTACAACCACACCGCCGAAGGTAGTCATCTGGGCCCAACACTGTCTTTCCGTGGCATTGACAATACTTCCTACTATCGCCTGAATGATGATCGGCGCTATTACATGGATTTTACCGGCTGCGGCAACACCCTCGACATGCGCCAGTCGTGCGTACTCCAGTTAATGATGGACAGCCTGCGCTATTGGGTGCTGGAAATGCATGTAGACGGCTTCCGTTTTGATCTGGCGTCCTCACTGGCAAGAGAATTACACGAAGTGAACCAGCTTGGCACTTTCTTCAATACCATCCGTCAGGATCCCGTGCTGAGCACCATCAAGCTGATTGCCGAACCCTGGGATCTGGGCGAAGGTGGCTATCAAGTGGGAAACTTCCCGTTGGGCTGGTCGGAATGGAACGATAAGTATCGCGATTGTATTCGAGCCTACTGGAAAGGCGATGAAGGCTTGATCGGGGAACTGGCGCAACGCTTGACCGGCTCCAGCGACCTTTATGAATGCAGTGGGCGGACTCATGCCAGCATCAATTTCATCAGTGCGCACGACGGGTTTACCTTGCATGACCTGGTGACTTATAACGACAAGCACAACGAGGCCAATCAAGAAGATAATTCCAGTGGAACCGACAATAACCGTTCCTGGAATTGCGGCATCGAGGGAGAAACCGATGATCCAGCGATTAATGCCTTGCGTGCCCGGCAAAAGCGCAATCTACTCGCAACCCTGCTATTTTCACAGGGGGTACCCATGCTGCAGGCAGGCGACGAGATCGGGCGTACCCAGCAGGGTAATAACAATGCCTATTGTCAGGATAACGCGATTAGCTGGCTCTCATGGGAACTGAAGCAACAGGATCAGGATTTGCTTGCATTCACTCGGCGTATTATCAGCTTGCGCAACCAGCATCCCTTATTCCGCCGACGTTATTTTTTTCAGGGAAGCCCCAATTACGGCGGCGAGATAAAAGATATCGTCTGGCTCAATTTCGATGGCTCCGAAACGAGAGATGACGACTGGAATCAGGCCTCTTCGCATTGTCTGGGCCTTTATTTTGCCGGCGGTAAACTGATCGAAACCGACGGGCGCGGACGGCGTTTAAAGGATATTAATTTGCTGTTGCTTCTGAATGCTTATCATGAGGAGATCGCATTTATGTTGCCGCAATTCGAGGATCATGAGTATTGGGAAGTGCTGCTCGACACGCGGGATGCTATCGGTACGCCGGATGTTACACGTTACAAGACGGAGCAAGCTTATCCATTGGGCGGACGGTCGCTGGTGCTGCTGAAACAGGCGTAGACAACATGAAACGTGTGCATGGAGAAACGTTATTTCAGCCGCCCGTGCCGTGCATTCCATTGTCCGCCTATCGCCTGCAATTCAACCGCGATTTCACCTTTAACCAGGCACGCGAAATTGTTCCCTATCTGCGAGCACTGGGCATCTCTCACCTTTATGCTTCGCCTTATCTGAAGGCGCGGCCAGGTAGCCGGCACGGCTACGACATTATTGATCACAACGCACTGAATCCCGAAATCGGCACTTACGAGGAGTTTGAGCAGCTTTGTGCGACCCTCGCCGAACATGGCATGGGGCAGATACTTGATATGGTGCCCAATCATATGGGCGTACAGGGCGGGGACAATGCCTGGTGGCTGGACGTGCTGGAAAACGGCCAGGCATCCGCACATGCCGGGTTCTTCGATATTGACTGGTCACCGATAAAGCTTAAGCTGCACGGCAAGGTGCTATTGCCGGTGTTGGGCAAGTCTTACGGTGCGGTACTGGACAATGCCGAATTACAGCTACGCTTTGATGCGGAACACGGTGAATTTGGTATATATTACTACGAGCACCATTTTCCGGTTGATCCGGCGGAATACCCGCAAATTATGGGGTATCGTATGGATACCTTGAATGAAAGGTTGGGGCAGGTTAATCCGTTGCTGATGGAATACCAGAGTCTGGTAACTGCGTTCCGTAATCTTCCTTCCCGGGATGAGGATTTAGCCGAACGTCAGCTTGAGCGCAGGCGCGACAAGGAAGTTTATAAGCGTCATCTTGCTGCTCTGGTTGCCCAATCTTTGGACATCGCCGAGTTTCTGGAAGAAAACCTGAACATCTTCAACGGCACGGCAGGGGAATCATCCAGCTTCGATCAGCTCCACCAATTGATTGAGGCGCAAGCATATCGGCTGGCTTTCTGGCGGGTGGCCTCGGACGAGATTAACTACCGGCGGTTTTTTGATATCAACGATCTTGCCGGGCTGCGTATGGAGAACGACGAGGTTTTCGAGGCGACCCATCAGTTAGTGCTGCGGCTGGTTGAGGAAGGCAAACTGGATGGCCTGCGTCTCGATCATCCGGATGGACTGTACGATCCGGAGGCCTATTTTTGCAAACTGGTCGAGCAGTCTAGCCGCACGGGGCACACACCTTATCTGGTAGTGGAAAAAATTCTGGCTTTACAAGAGGATTTGCGCATCAGCTGGCCAGTGCATGGTACTACGGGTTACGAGTTCACTAATCTGGTCAACGGGCTGTTTGTGGCGACCAGTGCCGCCGAGCGTATGGAGCGTCTGTATAAGAGCTTCATAGGAGAGCATGTTAATTTCGATGACCTGCTCTACCGTTCCAAGCAGCTTATCATGAAGACTGCATTGGCGGGAGAACTGAATGTATTGGCCAACCTGATCTCGAAAATCGCTGAAGCCGACCGTCATACCTGTGATTACACGCTGAACGGATTGCGTACGGCATTGGCTGAAATAATCGCCTGCTTCCCGGTTTATCGGGGTTATATCAGCGCCCGCGAAGTGGCGCCGCAAGACTGCCGTAACATCGAGCAGGCAACGGCAGCGGCTAAACGCAGAAGTACAACGGCAGATACCAGCATTTTTGATTTTCTACGTGACGTGCTCTCACTTGCCGCAGCAGGTGGGAAAGCACCCGCGTACTATGAGCAGGTACTCACATTTGCGATGAAATTTCAGCAATTCACCAGCCCGGTTATGGCAAAAGGGCTGGAGGACACCAGTGCCTATATCTATAACCGCTTGCTGTCGTTGAACGAAGTCGGCGGCGATCCGCGTCAATTTGGCGTGACCCTTACCGCATTCCATCGTGCTAACCAGGCCCGCGCAGAGAATTGGCCGCATTCGATGTTGACCACTTCCACTCATGATACCAAGCGCAGCGAGGATGTGCGCGCGCGCCTCAATGTGCTGTCTGAGTTACCGTCTGAATGGCGACTGGCGTTACGACACTGGAGCCGCGCCAACCGAAGCCTCAAACATAAGGTTGATGGAATGCTGGTGCCCACACCCAACGATGAATATTTCATCTATCAGACCTTGCTTGGTATTTGGCCGCCAAGTGAACCGGACGTAAATGAAATGACGCGTTTTAGTGTCCGGCTGGCGGAATATCTGGTCAAGGCGGTGCGCGAGGCCAAGGTCCATACCAGCTGGATAAATCCGAATACGGCCTATGAAGATGCAATCCTGGCATTCGCCGATGCGCTAATAAAGGCGCCTATGGGGAGTGCATTCCTTATGGATTTTCTGCCTTTTCAACAACGGATTGCGCGACTAGGAATGTTTAACAGCCTGTCGCAGACATTGATTAAGCTAACTGCACCGGGTGTACCGGATATTTATCAAGGTTGCGAATTATGGGATTTCAGTCTGGTGGACCCGGATAACCGGCGGCCAGTTGATTTCGGCTACCGCCGAACCCTGCTCGATGCATTGCAGACGCTTGCCACGCAGACATCTGAACAACGAATAACAGGGGTGCGCGCATTATGTGACACGCTGGAAGATGGCAGGGCAAAATTGCTGGTCGTCAGGTCGGCGCTGGCGTTACGGGAACGCTGGCCGGAAGTGTTTCAACAGGGAAAATATATACCGCTAGCAATCAAGGGAGAACATGCCGCTCATCTGTGCGCCTATGCACGCATTGCTGGCGGACGTACCGTCATTACAGTGGCGCCGCGCTTTTTCGCGCGGCTGTCGGGTGAGGGCGACATACTTCCTTTGGGAGAAAAGGTTTGGGGTGATACAGCAGTGGACATGCCTTTTTATCGGCGCGATAACCAATACACATGCGCCTTCACGGGGAAGGTGCTGAAGCTCGAACAGAGACTGTCCGGTTGGCGTTTGCCCGTTGCACAAGTGCTGGCAGAATTTCCGGTGGGGCTGATTATTGGTGAAAGCGTGCAAACCTGATTGAGGCAGTAATATTCGAATTTTTAGTGGCGTACTTGGAACAATAATTATGAGTGAACAGATAACTACCGAATTAGTCAATGGCCGCCGATTTCCAATTGGGGCGGAGCGAGTGCCCGAAAAAGGCGTGCATTTTCGTGTCTGGGCACCCGGAAGAAAGACAGTGAAACTGGTCATAACTTCTCAGGGTGAAGAGTTTGATCCTCTCTATTCGCCAACCGAAATTGAACTGCAAAATGAAGGCAACGGTTATTTTTCGGTCATTTTGCAAGATACTTACGTAGGAAGCTTGTACCGCTACCTGCTGGATGATGACCCGCAACCGTACCCTGATCCCGCTTCGCGTTTTCAACCCCAGGGTCCGCACGGACCGTCGCAAGTGGTCGATGCTTTAACGTTCGACTGGACGGACACCACCTGGATGGGAATTGAAGCCCAGGGTCAAGTCATTTATGAGATGCATATCGGCACCTTTACTCATGAAGGCAATTGGGTCGCAGCGGCCAAAGAACTGCCTGAACTGGCTGCATTGGGCGTGACGGTGTTGGAGATCATGCCGGTGGCCGATTTTCCGGGCCGATTCGGCTGGGGTTATGACGGTGTCAATTGGTTCGCGCCGACCCGGCTTTATGGAACCCCGGACGAATTTCGCTATTTCGTTAACCAGGCACATGCCGTAGGTCTAGGCGTCATTCTGGATGTGGTATACAATCATTTGGGCCCGGATGGCAATTTTCTGGGGAAATTCTCCAGCGATTATTTTTCCGCCCGCTATCAGTGCGAATGGGGCGACGCACTGAATTTTGACGGGCAGAACTCAGCCGCAGTGCGTGATTATGTGCTCGCCAATAGCAGGTATTGGATTAAAGAGTTCCACCTTGACGGCCTGCGTCTCGATGCAACCCAGCAAATTTTCGACAGCTCCGTTGAACATATTATTGCCGCAATCGTAAAGGCAGTGCGTAGCGCCGGAGCTCCGCGCCTTACCTTTATCATTGGTGAGAATGAGCCGCAGGATGCAAAATTGTTTTTGCCTCTCGAACACGGAGGCTTAGGCCTGGACGCGTTATGGAACGACGATTTCCACCATACCGCAATGGTTGCGATGACAGGGCGTGCAGATGCTTACTATAGCGATTACCGGGGCGCCGCTCAGGAATTTGTATCCACATTGAAGCGAGGTTTCTTGTATCAGGGTCAATGGTACTCATGGCAAAAAAATACGCGCGGAACCCCGGGACTGGATATGCCTCCGGCCAAGTTTGTCAACTTCATACAAAATCACGATCAATTGGCCAATTCCGGCAGTGGCAAACGCGTCCACTTATTGACCAGCCCTAATCGCTACCGCGCTTTGACAGCCCTGTTCTTATTGGCTCCGCAGACGCCTATGTTGTTTCAAGGCCAGGAATTTGCCGCCACCAGTCCGTTCTTTTATTTTGCCGACCATAAAGCTGAAATCGCTCATTTGGTGGCGCGAGGACGCGCTGATTTTCTGGCCCAATTTCGTGCCTTGGCAACACCCGAAATGCAGGCCAGACTGCCCGATCCCGGCGACCCGCAAACGTTCACCCATTCAAAACTGGACTTAAATGACCGCAATCTGCATAAGGACGAATATGCCTTGCACCGCGATTTATTAAGCTTGCGCCGTAACGATCCGGCGTTTCAGGCCTGTCAGCAAAGCCGCCGCATTGATGGGGCAGTGTTAAGCCCGGATGCGTGGGTGATTCGTTTTTTCGGCGAGAATCCAGTTGATGACCGTCTTTTATTGGTTAACCTGAGCCGGGATATTCATCTTGTTCCGGCTCCGGAACCGCTATTGGCTGCGCCGAAGGATTGTGTTTGGGATGCAATGTGGTTCAGCGACGATCCTCATTACGGCGGTATGGGCATGCCGCCCTGGCCCATGAAAGGCAATTGGTATCTTCAAGGCGAATCCGCTGTTGTGCTACATCCTGTTATCCAAGAAAAGGAGAGTGTTAACCATGAATAGTGATATTGTTATTAAAACGAAGTGGACCGGGAATCCTGCCGAACAGGAAGAGTTACTAAATCGCGAATGGCTAGTCACGAACGGTCTAGGCGGCTATGCGTCCGGAACGATCTCGGGCGTACCCACCCGCCGTTTCCACAGCCTTTTAACTGCTTCACTTTCTGATCCTCAAGGCCGCTACGTGATGCTCAATCAACTCAGTGAGCTGGTCCGGTTTCCTGATGGCAGCAGCCAGAAAATAGGCGGCATCGAATTGGCAGACGGATCGCTCGATCTATACGGTATGTCGAGTCTGCGCGAATTTCGCCTGGAATCCGGGTTGCCGGTATGGCGTTATGAACTGGCAAACCATGTGATTGAAAAAACAATACTGATGCCTTATATGAGCAATACGGTACATGTGGGGTACCGTCTGGTTTCAGGAACAGGGCCGGTAAGGCTTAAGCTTCGTGTAGCCGTGCATTTTCGTCGCCATGATGCTTCTTTGGCCGAAGGATTTCCCATGGATTCCTACGATCTTAAAGCCTCTGCCGGACGTTTTGAAATTCATGGGTTTTCAATGCCGCCCTTACGTCTTTACGTCGATGGCGAGAACTCGGCATTCACGATTGAAGCCAAGCGCCTAAGCGACATTCTTTACCGTATAGAGGAACAAAGAGGCTATGAAGCACAGGGTAATCTGTGGAGCCCCGGTTATTTTCGCGTTGATCTTGCTGCCGGTAAAAATGTCACTTTAATAGCTTCTTCGGAAAGCTGGGAAAGCATCATGGCACTGTCTCCCGCAGAGACATTTCAGGCCGAACTGGAGCGGTGTCAACGTTTGCTGACGGCGGCGCGTCCGGAAGTGGATACAGGCATGGTCAAGCAGTTGGTACTGGCCGCCGATCAGTTTATTATCGCGCCGATCGAGCGGGTTGCCGAAACGACGCGTGTCCGTGCAACCGGTGGCGATGTGCGAACCATTATTGCCGGTTACCACTGGTTTACCGATTGGGGGCGGGACACCATGATCAGTCTCGAAGGCCTGACACTGACGACAGGACGGAATACCGAGGCAGGACTAATTCTGCGTACTTTTGCCCATCATCTCCGTGACGGCCTCATTCCCAACATGTTCCCTGAAGGTGAAAGCGAAGGCGTTTATTATACCGCCGATGCGACACTCTGGTTTTTCCACGCGCTGGATCGTTATATCGAGCATACCGGAGATCGGGGCTTGCTCAAGGAATTACTGCCCAAGCTGTTGGATATCATTGACCATCACATTCGGGGCACGCGCTTCGGTATTCATTGCGATTCCGGTGACGATCTGCTGGTCCAGGGTGATCCGCGTTATGCGTTGACGTGGATGGATGCAAGATTAGGAGATTGGGTTGTTACACCACGTCGCGGCAAAGCGGTTGAAATCAATGCATTGTGGTACAACGCGCTCCGTCTGATGGAAAAATGGATGCAGGAGGAAAACTTAAGCTCAGGCGCGACCGAGATTGCAAAGCGCGCCGATGTCACCCGGAACAGCTTTAATCAACGGTTTTGGAATGCAGAGACAGGACACCTGTATGATGTGGTCGACGGTGAAAACGGTAAAAACGACCCGGCGTGCCGGCCCAATCAAGTGTTCGCGCTATCGCTATCCCATCCGGTATTGGATCAAGCGCATTGGCAATCCGTATTTCAGAATATCAAAGACCGGCTGTTGACGCCGGTGGGGCTGCGGACATTGTCCCCGGATCATCCTGACTATAAAGCTGATTATCATGGTGACCTTCGTACCCGCGATGCCGCTTATCATCAAGGCACTGTCTGGCCCTGGCTGCTGGGACCCTATGCCGATGCCTGGTTACGCGTTTATCCCGAACAGCGAAAAGATGCCCGCGACTTTCTTGATCAATTATTGGAAAGACATTTGCATGAAGCCTGTATCGGCTCCGTCAGCGAAGTTTTCGATGCCGAAGGCTTATTCACCCCGCGAGGCTGTATCGCTCAGGCATGGAGCGTAGCGGAGATCCTTCGCGTCTGGGTGAAGGTAGCTGAAAATCACAAGAGTGGTCAAATAAAGGTTCCATTGTTCCCAAAACTTTAAAAAGAAACTGCCCAACTTTCTTTAAGCAATTTGCCAGTAAACAAATGCCGGCATGCAAGGGTTTGTTGGAGTTTAATTGTAACCATCCTATAAAAACTATCCAGACCTATCATAATGTATTCCCAGGAGATCACGATGCTTAAATTAACAGAAAACGACTTGAAGATTTTCTTTGGCGAAGTAATAAGAAATGTCGCTAAAAAGTTGAAAATAAAAAAATTGAAATGGCGATTTGACGCCGAGCTTCTTGAAAAAATCAAGGCCAAAAACGAGACCGTTTCGGAAAAACTCGAAGAATTCTTCGTCGCTTATAAGAAATGGCATAAGGTTCATGTCAAAGCCAGTCCAGAAAACATAGAGGGGGTTTTTTCAACAGATGATAGTTATGAGCTGAAAACCCTCGTTTCAGTGCGTAACGCTGCAAGAAAAGCCCTCTTGAAAGAGCTTAGCAAGAAAAGGCGCCATACTTAACTTTCCCATCCAAAGGCACCAACAAAAAGCGACGCTTTTGCCGACCCGTTACCTCAAATGCGATCGTCGTTCAAAATAAACGTCCACTGTCAGCTTGGACCGCTATGTTAAGTTAAGTTTAAGCTTAACATAGCGGCCAATTCCAAACACTTATCAAAGCCTATAATGCAATCTGGGATCAATGCTCAGTCCTCTGGACAAGAAACGCCTGGGATCTTGTTCATGATTGCCTCCTGCAGAACAACAGAGTCATTCTGCTTCAACAAGCGAGCATGATACCGACGAAATTGGCTGACCGCGCGGTCAGCTCCTATTAATATATCCTGGGCGGCCGAGCTGTCGAGGGGCGTCTGTGTTACCACGACCCGCCGGTCCTGACTCAGAATGAACCGGTTGCTGAGTCCCATCAGTGCTTCGAAAGCTTTCGCGATCAGGGGATTGCTGATGCGATGGTAGACGCGCAGGTAGTAGCGCGTTTTTTGTCCGTTGATAGGCACGAATGCAATGAAGTTTTTCAAACGCGAACTGATGTTCAGTAACCAGATGCCCGGAAACAAAAAGCTCAGCGCCGGTTCGTTATCTGCCGCAAATGCGGCCAACTCGGACTGGCTGCGCGGGTTTCGGCCTTCGTCTCGCATGTTGGTCACCCAAACCTTGATGCCTTGCTGATCGGCCTCCACATAGGGACCTTCGACTAAACTGCAGCCACCGGCACCAATGGTGGTTCGATGCACGAAAGCCAGATGGGCGACGTCCAGTTGGTTCTCGATGGCGCGGGTGTAATGGACCGGCCATTCGACGACCACCGTTCCAAAACGCCATCCCGTTTCCAACTGTGGGAAGTAAGGAACCTCGGGATAAATTTCTCGGGATTCGCCCCACCATAGCCAGATAAAACCGTGTGCTTCCTTTAGCGGGAAACCTCTGAGCACGATCCCATCGGGAATCTTGCCCTCGTGCCCGATCGCCGGAATATGACGGCATTTGCCATCGGCATCGAACTCAAAGCCGTGAAACGGACAAGTCAGCCGATCCCCACAAATCCTGCCTCCGCTCAAGGCAGCTCCAAGATGGGGACACCGATCGAGATGCGCATGCGGATGACCCTCGGCGGTGCGCCAGAACACCAGTCGCCGCCCTAGACGCTCAACGCCCAGTGGTTTGCGTCCTGCTTCACAGCTTTCAAGAACAGGATACCAGTGGTTCTCAGGCACACGCATCTTGGGGCCATCTCGTAGTTGGTAATCAAAATGAACGATAGTTTTTGGCCTATTCATGCGACCCCTTTCGCAAGAACAGGAAACAGCTCCGTCAGTCCTTTGGCAATAAATTCCACAGCAATAGACGCTAAGATCAACCCCATGACCCGTGTTACTACGTTCATGCCGGTGCGCCCCATGACCTCGGTAATCTTGGGCGCAGCCAGTAGAGCGACCAGTACTATAAAGGAGACAGATAAGATCACAGAGCCAACTAACAGGTAATGGGGCAAACCATGTCCCATATGCCCATAGACGATGGTGGTACTGATGGCTCCCGGGCCGCTAAGCAAAGGAATAGCCAACGGCACCACCGCTACGGACTCTTTCTCATACGATTCAGCACGCTCTTCCGGAGTATGGCGGATACGATCATCGCTGGCATACAACATCGAAATACCCATCAACAGCACCAATAGTCCGCCTGCCACCCGAAAAGCAGGAAGACCGATGCCGAAAAAATGAAGTATCGGCTCACCGGCCAGTAACGAAATGAATAAAACCATCGCTACTGAAAAGGCGCAAACCATGGCTGTACGCTTTCTATCCGTTAACGAGCGATTGATGGTTAGGGAAATGAAGGTAGGAATGACGCCAATGGGATTTACCACGGAGACCAAACCGGCCGATAATTGCAAATAGTCGTTCCAATTCAGCATTAATCACTCATCTCTGAAAGCTCTCATAGGAGTCTAAGTCAAATTCCATATATCTTCCCGGTAAAAATTCTTCGCAATAAAAAATTGTCGTGGAGTAAAGCTTCACACGAGCAACTTTAACTCTATCAGGTAATCAATGCGCGATTAGTTCGTCAAGTTTCGCAAAAAATTGATCAAACTCACCATCAATCTTCTGCATCGTTCTTGGTTTAGTTGAAGCCGACGCAACAGCTTCACGCAAAGGTATGGTTTTCATTAAAGAATTAGACTCTCCAGGCGCATTAATCAGTTGCATGGATTTCATCAATGACTTGTCATCTGAACCATTACCAATTAAAGTGCCTTGCCCATTTACCATCACAAAATTTATGCCGGTTCTTGTGTTACCCAGTGATTCCATTAAATCATCACCGTCATTAAATGCACGTGTACCGCTTTCGTCTATATAAAAAATCATTTTGTAGTGTTTAGATTAAAATCAATTACTCACAAGACGGCCATTGCTGTATCAACTTTTTCCCATAATAAAATCCATTTGCAAGACCCATGCTTGAGTTTTAAAGTTGAAGGCGACAACACAGAAGATTGGAGATCAGAACCCGCGCAGCCCGCCGTCTTGATGTTTTTCTGTGAACCTGGTCCCGATTACTTTTTAAGACCCTGCGTTATGGCATATTTCTTGCTTTCTTCCATTTCTTGTTCTTTCGCTTGTTCACTATGCCCATGGGCGATATAGGAATGGTGCGCTGCAGCTTTGTCGTCGCCGGATTCGTAATGCTTGACAGCTTCCTTGTGATGCTTGGCTGCCTCTTCATGATGCTCTGCCGCTTTCTCATGATGTTGCTGCAGAGTTTGTTCTTTCGTCGGTTCTTGGTCTTTCGTTGATTCCGGGCCTTTTGCTGTTTCTTGGTGTTTTATTGCTTCTTGGCCTTTCGTTTGTGCTTGGGTCATCTTTTTCTCCTGGTTAAAAATCAGACTAATTCGTGTGATCCAATGGATTCACGATTTAATAATAGAAAGTTGTCAAGAATTTTTCTGTGCGTTGGCGTACATAGCCACAGTTTTTCACTAGGAGTTGTAGAAGAATTAAGCAGCCTCGTAACTTTTAATACAGTTTGACGATTCAATCTGACACTTTCCACCATTGATGAACGATTTCTCCATTTCGTGGGTCGACCCGATGTGGTCTATAATCAAGAAGTTGCATCGCTGCAGCACGATCTCGAAGTTTTTTACCCAGAAAACCGAGCGAGCAGGTACATTTCAGTCTTAATTAGGAACACTATGTCACAGGCAGGGGATACAGAAAAGGGCAAAGACGTTGGTCAAGAATCCTGGTTAAAGAAGCTTGGCCCGGGCTTGATTACCGGAGCCGCCGATGATGATCCCAGTGGCATCGCCACCTATTCGCAGGCCGGTGCACAGTTTGGCTACAGCATGCTGTGGACCGTGTTGCTGACTTATCCACTCATGGTTGGCATCCAGATGATTAGCGCCGAAATCGGCCGCGTCAGTGGACATGGCTTGGCCACAAATATTCGCCAACATTATCCTGCTGGACTGTTGTATGCGATTGTCGGGCTTCTGTTAATTGCCAACACGATCAATATCGCTGCTGATGTTGCCGCCATGGCGACTGCCTTGAAATTGATGGTAGGAGGTTTTATTCTTTATTATTTTGACAACAGCAGTCACGCTCCATCTAAATGGCGTGACTGAGATTCATACATCGGCGCAGGCGGCGTTAGCACTGCGTCCAATTGCTGGCGAATTTGCTTTCTGGCTGTTTAGTGCCGGCATCATCGGTAACGGCTTGCTGGCAATCCCGGTATTAGCCGGCTCTGCCGCCTATGCGATGGCCGGTGCATTTCATTGGCGAAATAGCCTGGAATTAAAGCCCAAAATGGCAAAAGTCTTCTATAGCATTATTGCCTTATCAACCTTGATCGGCGTCGGACTCTGTTTTACTCCAATCGATCCAATCAAAGCACTCTACTGGAGTGCAGTCATCAACGGTGTTATTTCTGTGCCAATTATGGTGGTAATGATGCTAATGGCAGTTCGCCCGGATGTTATGGGGCGATTTGTCATTTCGTTCAGACTAAAGGTATTGGGCTGGGTATGTACAGCAGTCATGGCAATTGCAGTAATTGCGATGTTTTGGTCACTGGGACAGTAAAACCAGATTATTAACCCTGCCGAATTGTATCGGCTAACTACAACGCCTTCGATTACACTTCTTGATACCAGGAAAAAGCCCACTGTATTCAAGATGTCGGTATACTCCTCAACGCACTTAAAACGACGCCCAGGTATTCAATGTAGAAGCCCGGATGTGAAGTCCACTTTGACAAACCCAGTCCAGATGTACCCAGCCTAAGTCCAAAAAGTCTCAGGTCCCAGCATCAACAGTAGGAAAAATGGGTAGTCGTGTAGGCCCAATTCTTATCTGTTCGTTACCGTACAGATTACCTTCAGTTTTGCGCGTAAAGTCTCTTCCGAGCATTGGGAATAACTATCCTGTGCTTTGATCATGGCCCTATGGTCACGACTACATAATTATCAGGAGACACTCATGAATAAAGATCAAGTTAAAGGCCGAGTCGAAGAAGCCAAAGGAAAAGTTAAGGAGGTCACCGGTAAAATACTGGATGACGATGACATGGAATTAGAAGGAAATGTTCAAAAGAATGTTGGCAAAGTCCAGGCAGGGTTTGGTGATCTTAAGGATGATATTAAGAAAAACAAATAAAACGTCTGCTGCACGGCGGCAACGAGATACTTACAAATACTTTTTCACAGGAAATGAATATGAAACTCACCAGTTTATGGGCAGGCGTCTTTTTAACCTTAGCTTCGTTTGGCGCTTATGCCGGGGAAAGCCACATGACGGAAGCCCTCAAGCACGCGGAGGCAGCAGCTAAAGCCGACGATAGCAAGGCTATCGTCGAACATGCGGAGGCAGCGAAGACCCATGCGAAAACCGCCGATGAACATTTGGATGCCGGCATCACTAGCCTGAATGATGCTATCGATCACGGCAAACTGAAGCATACCGACTTGGCGAAGAAATCCGCCGAAGAAGCAGTAACACATCTGAAAGCCGCACAATAAAAAAACCTCGGTTTCGGTAACACAAGGAACGGCGGGTTAATAACCCGCTTTTTTTATGCCCATCTTGAAATTTCAGCAGCGCCGCCTCGGGCCATCAAAGGTATTACTCCCCACAACCCGTTCAGCAATATCTTTCATCGGTGGTTGTGAGCAGTTAAAAGCCTGTTGGTTCACGGCACTCTTCGCTATTGAGTTCATGGCGAACACGAGAGATCGTGTTGTAGACTGTCTTGTGCACGCGATTGATCCCACCCAGAGGCCGATACTCGGCAATCGCATGCCAAGGCGTGAAAGAGAGGTTCTCGCAGAACGCCAGTTGTTCGGGTGAAGTGAACGCCTGAGCTGGGATCGTGATCCGAGCCACGGGGATGAAGGGCGAGTCTTTTTCGCTCCATTCGATGGTGGGATCCTCAATAGGCATTTTCGAGGAACCCTTGCGTAGCTGGACCAGGAAGTCAAAGCACGCTTCG